>Ga0111539_10005558_pt1 | contig 16299 bp, 13 predicted proteins | sample RhiMethybrSRZTD1_FD_79667 | JGI IMG/M metagenome (GOLD analysis project Ga0111539, IMG submission 79667) | Populus rhizosphere microbial communities from Tennessee, USA - Rhizosphere MetaG P. TD hybrid SRZTD1 (version 2) (version 2) | ecosystem: Host-associated > Plants > Roots > Rhizosphere >... | reverse complement strand
GTGCCGCCTCGCGATGTCCGCAAGCGCCAGGACATTACAGGCTCGTCCCCAGACGTGAACTCCAAGGATGCCGCTCGTACGCGAAGTGATAAGAGGTTCGATGTGATCGATGTCGATATTATGGGTTTGTGGATTAATGTCGCAGAAAACGGGCGTTATCCCGCGCCACTGAAGTGCATGAACCGTCGCGATAAAGGTAAACGACGGCACGATGACCTCACCCGACAGCCCGAGCGCGGCTATTGCGATGTCGAGTGCCACCGTCGCGTTACAAGTGGCGACGCAATGACGCACACCCAAAACCGCGGCAACACGCTGCTCGAACTCCGTGACGAAAGGTCCACCGTTGGTCAGCCATCGGTCGTCCAGCATTCTGTCCAGGCGCGCTCGGAGCGCCGCTCGGTCGCCGACGTTGGGGCGACCGACGTGCAGCGGATTCGCGAAGGCAGGCGCGCCGCCAAAAATGGCCAGATCGTGGAGCGAGTGCTTCATAACAAGAGAAGCCACAGCGATATCGTAGTCGCTTGAAGTGACGCCAACATCCAGATTTGCGAAGCCGATCTTGCGCTTCTCAGGTCGTCGAAGGTTTCGTTCCTACGTATAATCCCCGGCCGAAGAACCCGACTGGATCGTGTTCAACCGCCAGGCCGGCTGTGCGGAATGCCTCGAGATACTCCTCGTGAGTAAATAAGCCAAGTTCATGCCGTTCGCTGAATCGTTCGATGCCGTCGTTGGTTCCGACCAGATACTGAATGTCAAGCACCGACATCGAGCCGACTCTTTCACTGATGTACATCCAGGCGATCTTGATGTCTGACTCATTCACGAAATTGGCCGTGACCTTCCCCGTCCAATACGTTTCCGGCGTGAACCAGGGCTCGATGAACACAATTGCCCCGGGGGCAAGATGCCTCGCGATGTGCAGCAATGTGCTACGGAGCCGTTCCGCTGTGCGCACGTACCCGATCGAGCTGAAAAGGCACGTAATGACGTCGAAGGTGCGACCCACTTCGAAGGTTGCCATATCACCTTCATGAAATGGCACACCGGGGCAGCGTTCACGAGCAATTTGCAGGAGTTCGGCGTTAATGTCGAGCCCCTCGACCGTGTAGTGGTTTCGTAGCCTCGCCAGATGCATGCCCGTTCCACACCCGACGTCCAGAAGACGAGCCGCGCCGGGCCGGTGCACTTGTACGCGGCGATGCAGTTCTGCGGTCGCCGCGTCGTAATCCTTGAACCAATACAGTCGGTCGTAATATCGGACGGACCCCTTAAACACAATCAGCTCGCCCAGTAGGCCGGAAAATACCCGCTCCGATCTCTGCAATCGACTCTTGCCTCTCGGCACAGACGTTCGAAAATTGCGGGATCGTAGACCTGCTTGAGACTCCGGAGAGGAAGTGCACGCGCGCCAAACCGTTGCTTGTAGCGAGCGACTCCGTCTCCAGGCCGTATGCCACCACCCAAATTCAAAAACCTCACCCCAAGCGAGCGTAGAGCCAAGGCACCGTGCCAGAGCAGGGGCGTGGAGAATCGTGCCCCCTCGTCGGTGGAAATGTTGAACAAGAATTCGGCAATCACGGGCGAAAACGCGAACAGCGTGATTGCCACAAGAGCGTGACCTGAACGGGCTCCAAGCGCAAGCACGTTGCCGGACTCGAAAAGCGCAATCCAGGTCTCTCTTGACAAATGGTACACATGCGAGGCGTCCCTCTTGCGAAAGAACTCTTGGTGCTCACGGAGGATGAAATCGGCGAGCGCTTCTCGATCCGTGACGACGGGCGAGCCTGATCGCTGCCAAACGCGCAGTTCGCGCCGCCGATTCTGAGAGAACCCGGCGAGTAACTCGGATTCTTGCAACGCCAAATCCAGCACGTACACCTCGGAGTAGGTGCACGCGTCGGCTTCATCGAAATCGGTATTCCGCTGGAGAACGGGATTTAGACCAATGTAACCACATACCCATCTCTGTTCGAAGGCGAATTGCTTCCAGAGTTGCGGAAACTCCGGACATGCCCCAACGCCGACGAAGCCCGAAAAGCCGTAGGGCGTCACCACGTCGGTCTCTCCGCGGAAGACCCGCTCAGCGAGTGGACAAACAATCGTCGTGTCACCGCACCTGAAGCGATACAGGTGCGTAGTCATTCTGGTTGACAGCTGCATCGCCCTGCAGCTTTCCCACGTATGCCCGAACGCGTGAGGGACACCACGCAAGGCCGCTCGCCATTCGTCTGCGCGGTTCAGCGGGATCAACTCGTGATGAACCGAAGCATTTGTGTCGCGTGATAGAGTCACGCGGACTCTCCGGCCCTGTAGGTTGGAAAGTAGTCAGAATCAGGCGTACCGTGCTCTGTGGCAAGCGCGACGTAGCGTGCCCGGTTCAAAATTCGACCGCAGCGCCAAGCTGTCCGCGTACTGCTTGCCCAGCCCCGCTTGAATCGACTCAACCCATCCGACGCATCGCCCCACGTCCCGGCGCCAGCGCCCAAACTCAGTCGCTGAACGTGCCCGCGGAAGTAGTCAATGGCTCCCTGAATCAAGGCGAAGGGTGCGGACGTCGCGTAGCCCGTTTCGTTGCAGGCACCGAGGTGGAAATACGCGGCATCTTTCTGCGCATACCACAGGTTGATTCCCACCGTCACGCCCTGATGAATGGCGCGAAACATTGAAACACCCGGAACGCCGAGTTGCCGGGCGAGACTCGCGCGGGAGAACGCCGCAGGTCCTGTGACACTGTGCCGCGCGACGAGGTGGTCGTAAAGTGCGAACCACTCCTGGGCGTGCACGAGGGGATCCGCGGCGTGTTCGACCTGCACGAGCCGCTGTGCCCGTCGCAGGTTGCGGCGATGATTTGTCGAGAGCGCTGCTGGCGAATGCCCGGACAAATCGATGATGAAATGCTCTTTGTAAGGACGGCAGAGATCCGGGAAAGTCAGGCGGAGATCGGAGATGTCATAGGTACCGAGCGGGTCCATCACGAGGAACAGCGATACCGCATCACCCGCCAGCGCGTCCACATCGGCGCGGAGTCGACTCCAGTCTCGACATGTGAAGAGCGGATAACATCCGATGGCATCTTTGTCACGCGATCGCGGAATCGGACGCAGCAGTACCCAGGCACTTGAGCCAGGAAGCTGGCGCGGTGTCCCGATGTTCTCGAGCGCGGCTGAGTACGCGGGATGCAGGTAGCCAGTCAATGCAGCGACCGCTCAGTCGTTATTCATGGAATCGGTCGCTCCCAAGAACTCCGTAGTCCAGGGAAGTATCGGGCGTACAGCGCCCTCCCAATCGCCAAACCAGGCGCCTCGCTGTTCAGCCGCGTCATGGACAGCAAAGACGAGCACATCGCGTTTTCGAAAGATCACCTTCGCATCGTCTTGCACGATGAGGAGCTCAATTGAGTAAACGCCGTCGTTGAGCAGGTCGCCGGGGATATGACATACATCCCGGAACCTCCCGACGGGAAATGGCCGCCCTTGCCACTGGTGTTCAGTCATCGGCAGCGCATTAAAGGCCATAACCCCGTGTTCGTTAAAGACGTGCAAGCTGAGATTCAAATACGCGTCAGGCTGCAGATTGAAATATTCGAATTCCAACTGTAAGGGAGTGTGAGTGGTAATGACGTGCGAGTCAGTCCGCTCCGGACGAACCGCCACTCGTCGCAGGCGCACTTTCTCGTTTCCTGGAGCTGTTGCTGCGTCTGGCCACTGCTGGTCCGTCACGTTATCCGTAATCGACTGCAGATACGACGAGACGACATGTTTTGCCGGCCCATCGTCTAAGAGCCTTCCGTCTTTCAGCCAGAGCACGCGGCTGCAGAGACTTTGTACAGCTGTCATGTTGTGGCTGACAAACAGGACGGTGCGGCCTGCTCGGGAAGCGTCCTCCATTCTTCCGAGGCACTTCTTTTGGAATGCGGCGTCGCCCACCGCGAGCACTTCGTCTACAAGCAGAATGTCGGGTTGCAGGTGAGCTGCCACCGCAAATGCCAAGCGGAGGTACATCCCAGTCGAATAGTGCTTCACCGGAGTGTCGATGAAGTCCTCTATCTCGGCAAAGGTAACGATCGCGTCAAAGTTGCGCGCGATTTCGGCGCGTCGCATGCCGAGGATGGCGCCGTTGAGCGCGATATTTTCCCGCCCGGTCAGCTCGGAGTGAAAACCCGTTCCCACCTCGAGCAACGAGCCCACGCGCCCATGTACGACTGCGCGCCCGGTGGTTGGCGACGTGATGCGGGACAAAATCTTGAGCAAAGTGCTCTTCCCTGCACCGTTATTGCCAATGATACCGACCACGTCGCCCGCAGGGGCAGTGAAAGAAACATCGTGAAGAGCCCAGAAGAGGCCTTGATCAGGCCGGTCCTTGGCGCCTGGTCGCAGCAACGATGCCGGTGTGCGGACCACGCGGCCGGCGGCCTGGGTCAGCGCCTCTCTCAGTGTCACGCGGAGCTCGCGTTGTGCCCCGAGTCGATACTGTTTACCAAGGCCCCTGACTTCAAGTGCAAAGTCGCCCACGGTCCCTAGACGATGTCAGCGAAGGTTGCTTCCATTCGACGAAAATAGAGAGCACCACTGAGTAGTAAGCCGAGCGCGGCCAAAGAGGACACGGCGATCATCGGTCCGGGTGAGGTGGCAGAATCGAGTAGTGCCCAACGGAACCCCTCAACAACGCCCACCATGGGATTGATCGCATAGACGGAACGCCAGGCAGTATCGAGGAGGCTGCTGGGATAGGCGATGGGAGTCGCCAGAAGCCAGAGCTGGGTGAGAAACGGTAGGACATAGCGTACGTCTCGGTAGCGTACGTTCAGGGCTGATAGCCACAGGCCCATGCCCAGCGCCGACGTAAAAACGATCAGTGTCAATGGCACGATCCAGATAATTCGAACCGTGGGAACAATACCGTAAGCCAACATCATCCCGATCAGGATGAGGAACGCAATGAGAAAGTCGATGGCGCCCGCGAGCACGGTGGCCGTCGGGATCGCGAGCCGCGGAAAGTAGATTTTTGTGATCAGTTGCTGGTTGCCAACGATACTGTTCGACGATTCGTTGAGGCTATGAGCAAAGAACGTCCATGGGACGAGCGCGGTGAAACTGAACAGTGGATAGGGCAGCCCATCGGATGGGATGCCGCCGAGACGTCCTAAGAAGACACTGAACACCGCCATCGTCAAGAGCGGCTGTAGCGCTGCCCAGATGATGCCCAGCGCGGTTTGCCGGTACCGTACTTTGACGTCCCTGCCCGCAAGAAAGATCAGGAGTTCGCGATGCTCCCATATCTCGCGAAGGTCCACTACTCTCCAACCGCCAACAGGTTCGATCACGCTCATACCAGCGACGGCGCGTCAGAATTGGTCGACCTACAGGCTCATGTCAAAAGAGTAGCAACAACTGAAAAGATAAACCCGATCCCTATGCTGGATTCCGGCACCGTAGTCTCACTATGTTTTCGGCCCTGTCTGCCGACAGGAGGCGAAATCGCGAGCGACGACTGAACCGAAGGTATGTGATGGGCAGCGATGTAGCGTCGCGCACGTTCGTTTCCTCGTGCGACCGTCCATCGGCACTTCGCGGAGAACAAGCCACGATGGATCGCATGCAGCACCAAACGCATTCCCTCGACAAGATCGAACTTCATGGGCTGCTCAGTAAAGAGCACGTACTTGAGAATGCCGTGAGAATACGCGTGGTCGTGAACGAGCTTTAGAAGATATGACGCGGTCAAGCGCCGGCTCGGTATCAAATGTTTCATTCGAAGGGCAGGGAAGATCCCAAACCCTTGACCGAGCTGGACGCAAACAAATGAAAACAGGTCGTCGCCTCCGCAGAAGAGATGTTCGTCCCGGCGATCGAGGATGCCGCCCAAATCGAGACGTAACTGGAGACGCGCAACCCACTCCAAGTAGGCTGATGCCACCTCGCTGGTCACGCACAACCCGGCACCCCACGGTACCGATACGTGGTCCCTCGGATTGTTCGTCCAGGTCGGCGAAGAAACCGTCCTCAGAGCCAACATACGGAGCCAGGGCTTCGTCTTTCGGAGGGGCTTGGTTTCGAACTCAGGCTCGATCGTACCAGCTCCGAAAACTCCCAGAAATCGATATCCGCGGGAGATGTCGATGACCCGACGCAAGTAGTCTGGGTCAAGGACGTTGTCATCATCTACAAAGACCAGGAGATCGCCACTGGCCGCGAGGATGCCTCGTCGACGAGCGGCCGTGAGCCCAACGTTATCCTCCCGAACGTGTTGGCTGTTGGGATGCCACGTAAGATTCCAACCATCCGCCAACGGCTCTGAGCTGGCATTGTCCACGAGCACCAGTTCCCAGCAATTCTTTGGAAGTGTCTGTTCCTGCAGGCTCTGGAGTACGCGATCGAGGTAGTCGCGTCGCGGGTTACGGGAACAAATAATCACCGACACACGAAGTGGAGCGCCGACCGAGTTGCCAGACACGGCGCCATTATAGAAGGCGGCTTCGTTCAATGTCGTCTCCAAGGCAAAACACGTTGAACATTCTGTGCATCAGCGGGCCGAATCCCATCAAATCTCTCCCCTAGCCAGACCGGCAACCTACTGCATACCGAAACTGATACGCTTACCTCGCGGCGAACCGCGACTGACATCAACTCTTTGGATTTGCTGGTGAACTCTCCGCGAGGGCGCGACGGATGTCGACCGCCAGGGGTTGATTAGGGGAGAGGGCAAGCGCCTGATGAAGCGCCGCGCGCCCGCGCTCGATATCTCCAGACTGCAAATAGGCAAGGCCGAGGTGATAGTGGTATGCGGCGATGCCGGGTGCCTTCTTCACGCAGCCCTCGAAAAGAGCACTCGCCAGCTTCGGAACGTTCTTCTTGTAGTACACCCACCCCAGCGTGTCCATGAGTTCAGGTTGATCCGGCACCTGCGCTGTCGCGATCTGCGCCAGCTTCAGCGCTGTGTCCAGGTTTTCGCCCGACTCGGCGTGCATCCAGGCGAGATTGTTTGCGGCAATTGCGGCCCGCGGGTCGATAGCCAATACTTCCTCGAACCGCTTCTTTGCGGGCTCTGTTTGGCCCTGTGCCATCAGAATCATTCCGCTCATAGTCAGCGCAGAAACGGGCTTGGACTGGCGTTTGGCCAGCGCTTCGAATTCCGTGCGTGCCTCACCGAGCTTCTTCTGCGCGATGTACAGCTGACCGAGCATTTCGTAAGGTGGAAGAAGCGACGCATCGAGCTCGATCGCCTGGCGCAATGCGCTTTCAGCGGCCAACTGATCTTTTGCGGAAAGGTACGTTCGCGCCGCAAGGATCAGGAGTCCCGGCGTTGCTCCCTCGTTGAGCCTCTTCTCAACACGCGCCTTGGCGCCCGGAACGTCATTGGTCTTGAACTCGAGCGCCAGCCAGGCTGCTAACAGCTCCAGAGACCTGGAATCGAGTGACTCCGCTCGATTGAAAGAGGCACGAGCTCCAGCAATATCGTTCTTGAGGAGCGCCAACATACCCGCTTGGATATGGACAGCACTGACGTTCGGATAAGCTGAGCGGAGAGCAGTGAGTTCGCGCTCGGCCCGCCGAACGTCCCCCGATGCCATCAGACTTCGTGCGAGTTGGAGACGCGCGTCGAGATTCTGTGGTTGCGTCCGTGTGACTTCTTCCGCTGTTTTCAGGGAAGCCTCACGATTGCCGGATGACAGCTGCAGTCTGGCAATCGCTACCTGCGCGGCCGCGGCTCGGGGATTGATTCGCAGCACGTCGCGATACGCTGCTTCCGCGGCCGTCCTGTCACCGCGGGCTGCGTACACACGCGCAAGGGCGAACTGCGCTTCTGCTGATTCGGGACTGGACGAAGCCGCCGTATGCACGGCAGCATAGGCCTCGTCTCGATTGCCCGCATCAAAAAGCAGTTGGCTCCTGAGGAGCTGCGCATCCACAGCGGAGGGATTTCCTGCAAGGACCTGTTCGACGAGGGTCTTGGCCCGGGTCGTATCGCCTGCTGCAGCGTAGGCTCGAGCGAGGCGCTGGCCAACGTTCGGCACATCTTTCATCGCTCCGCCATCAGCCTCTAACCGCGCTACCGCTTCCTTGGCTCTGCCCGAGGCGATGTAGTAGTCGGTGAGGGCGAACACCGCATTTGGATCACCTGATTCGGCGAGGCGGATGAGGTACGGTTCGGCAGCCCGGTACTTGCCCGTGGCGATGGAAAATGCGGCCATTGCCCGATTCGCCATGCCGTTTTTGGCATCGACGTTCAAGGCACCTTGAAACGCCTTCTCCGTTTCAGCAGCGTTGCCGACGGACCAATAGAAGTTTCCAAGCGCGAAGTACGTTTCCACCGACTTGGGCGCGAGTTCCACAGCCTTAATAAACGCCGCCTCAGCCTCAGATGTACGCCCGCGCGCAAATTCGACGAGGCCGAGCTGCGTGAAACTGGTCCCTCGTTCCGGATCGAGGCGTATCGCTTCCTCGATCGCTTTGAGTGCTTCGTCGAACGAACTCAGACCGGCAAGTGCATTTCCGCGCAACAGGAGGGCCTGGATGCTGTCAGGCTGTTGCTTCAGAGCATAGTCTGCCCTCGCGAGTGCGTCCCCGGGCTTGCGAGCAGCGAGCAGGTAAGCTCCGGCGGTGAGCTGAAGCTGCACATCAGTGGGGTTGAAGTCGGCAGCCCTTACGTATTGCTCCAACGCTTGGGGAGCATCGCCGGTTCGAGCGTAAGCCTCGGCGAGCCGCTTTCGAGCTTCGCCGAATGTCGGGTCGATATCTATCGCGTTTCGATATTCGATGATGGCGTGAGGATATTTGCCGTCAGCGAGATAGCGATTTCCGCTCTCCAGGTACTCTCGTTTGCGGGCTGATGGATCGGACTGGCAGGCAAATGAAAGCAGGCAGGCAATCCCTACCACACCCCTCACGCCAATCCGCCGAATGAGCGGGACTCGAGAATCGTTCATGAAGCTCAGATTGAACGAGCAAATGTGTCTCCGGATTTACAGGACCGCATGCGTCGGCTGGCAAGACATTGTTCTATAAGTGCTTAAGTGACTACTCGTCTTTGCTGGTGCCCACTTCCGCTTTGAAAGTCCGCCCAAGCGCAGAACTTTGTCGGGTTTCTTGAGCGCCACAAAGAAGCGTCTGACGAGTGCGATCTCATCAGTTCGATGACCTTGTGAGCTTGAGCAATGAATTCGAGCCGTTGCGCGTGGAGGCACTCACGTAGAGCGCCCCGTGCTCATCCGTGGTAACTAAATGCGCGAAGTAACCGTCGCCGAATCGGATATCCGAAGTTTTCCTGAGAGTTCCACGCGACGTCAGGGCGACCTGCTCGAGGCTGCCGCCGGAGGACATAAGCAATTGAACCTCGCCGCTTCCCCTGCCCCCCTCAATGAAGGCAATCGATTCGATGGGTTCTCCCGCGGTGCGAGGTGCCGCGACTCTGGTCGGACGGCTGGGCCAGTTGCCGCCAGCCACCGGTCTCACATTGAACGCTGCAATATCTCCGAGTTGATCGTAACCCCGGCCCGTCAACCACACGGTCCGATGCGACGGTTCGATCGCAAGTGCCAGAGGCGACTGATAGCCTTCAGCGACGATTGGCGATCCATACTGATTTGACGCCGGTACGCGGCCATCGCGATCGAAACGCAGCACCGCCCCGGCACCGCCGAGAAATCGCTGGGCCGACGGGGCGTCATTCACAGGTACCGCCACATAGACAAGCCCCGCATCGTCCACGGCGAGTGGCGTCGGCAAGTCGGGCGCAATCGAAACTCCGGTGACGATGGTGGCGCCTTCGCCGAGCTCGTTTGCGAGTTCACGATAACGGGTGACGTTGAGAGCGAGGATACCGCGCGGCCGCTCCGTCCAGGCTACGAAGACGGATCGCGTTTTTTCGAATTGTGGGTCGATCGCCAGGCCCGTCAACTGACGGTCGGTTTCAGCAGGGAGTGCGATCGTGGTGCTGAGAGCATCGCGAGCGATGATGCGAACCCGTTGTCCATTCTCGACGAGCATGATGCGGCCGTCGGGCATTGGCGTCAGCGCGGTCACGGGGTCCAGCTCGCTCGCCAGTACCTGAACCCTGTAGCAGGCGGCCGCGGGCTCGGTCGCGCAGATCGTGGATTGGGGCGCTGCAGAGTGTTCGAACGACACGACGTCGGTCGTAGCGGCCGCCGAACTCCCCGCGATAACGAGCAACGAGGCGGACCGTGCGCTTTCGATGCCGCCCGCCACTGACGTCAGTTCGAGTGCGTGCTGTCCGGGAGACATCGGAGGCAATCCGCCAGAGCACTCGAATCCTGACGGGCGCGCTGCCGCATCGCATCGTGCAGCCGATAGGGGAGCTTCCGTGCCATCGACGTAGAGCCTGAACGTCAACGAGCTCAGTTCCCCGATCGAATCCGCTGCCTGGTCCCACGCGAGACGTTCGCCACCGCGAAGTACAACGGGCCCTGATCGATCGTTGCCATTGCTGTCATCACCGCATGCTACGGTAAGTACGAGAGCAGCGACCAGCACCGCCGGGTATCTCCGTCGTGCGGCGGCCCAGAGCGTTCCGCGATACGGCAGCAAGGACACGGCTGACATCGACTGATTTTATGTCCGAACAGGTCGTGCTTCGCGCCAGGCGAGTACGCGGGCGCGGAGAATTAGGACGACGATGAGCCGCGCTGCCAGCTTGAATCAGTCAGCGCGGAGAGAACCAGTGGCCGCCGAAATCAGGAGTGCCCTGATGTCGACCAATCCGTCGGAGTTCCCAGATCGCGTGGCTAACAGTCAAGGTCTTGGGGTCATTACATAGGCCCGATAGACGCCGTCCTTCATGCCGTACCCAACGATCTGTCCTCGAATGTTGACGTCCAACGCCCAGTCCAGATCCCAGCCTGAGTTTGTCGATATCAAGTCGTTCAGGTCAGTCATCACATTGTTCTGATAGAGGAAAGCTTTCTGGGCGTATTTGATGCAACGGAATTTGCGGCCCGTTTCATCGTCGACGCAGAAGGTGCGATAAGGCTTGTCCGCGATCCCTACGACCTGGTCGCGGTTGTTGATGGAGAGCGCCTCGCTATTGATCCCTCCGGCCAGAGTGCCTATATTGCTGATCACGCCGTTTGAATAAATGAACCCGTTGTACGCGTCGCCAGTGAGCACCAAAGCTGTTCCAACCACTTTCCCGTTGTCGTTGATCCCATTGGCATAGCTTTCGTTGTTCGGCCCTCCGAACGGGTCGATCTCCGTCATTACCCCATCTCGATACACGAAGGCGTGCGCGAAACCGTTCACTTGATCAGATGCTGCACCTACGACCTCGCTATTTTCGTTGACGTCATAAGCGACACTCCAGCCTCCAAGAGATCCGAGGTCGGCCATGGATCCATTTCGGTACAAGAATGCGTGCCGGTTGACGCTGTCCAGGTAGGAGTAGCCGACTGCCGCTCCGTCGCCATTTACCGCAACGGCGACGCCGCTCAACATGCCACAACACACTCCTCCAAGGGAGCCGAGCGTCGCTATCTGATTGGTCCGGCGGTCGTACAAGGCCGCAGTGTAGAGCCCGCCGCTGATCACGCCACTTGCGACCTGGCCGAGATTGTTGATACCGGTCGGTCCGACTGTTTGAAATGCTCCGCTGTTCAGCGGACTAAGGGACGTCACCGTTCCCGAGGCATACAGGAATGCTGCGCTGGAACTGTCCCCCGCAAGGAAGGACGAGCCCACAACATCGCCGCGATCGTTGACGGCGTAGGCGAAGTTTTGCGTGCCCCCAAGCGTGGGAATCTCCTGGATGTTGTAGCGGATGCTGCCGGTCTGGGCCGGGCGTACCGCAACGATCAGCATTGATAGGAACGCGACTAGCCACCAGACAGAGTGCCTGCTCATGTTCAGAATCTCCTGTTCACCGATCTGATCTCATTCAACCGGCAGGAACACGCAAGAAGTCCTAACTTTTCCAGACCAATGGTCGCGATCTGCGTGCCCTTCCGCTGTCAGCGGTCGGTGTCGTGAGGTTTAACGATCGTGAGGAGCAAGTGAAACGCCAAAGCACGCTGCGGCGAGAGCCGTTTGCACAGTTTCGTGCGACTCTCTGTCGAGTGAGAACGAGCGCCACTGAACAAAGTAAGTTACGTGACAGGTGAGCGTGGCGTATGCAACGTGAAGCTCGATCAACCAATTGCATTTGATAGGGCTGAGGCTGGGATCAAGATTGTTGATGCGGTAACGTGATCGTCGGCGGTGCGTTACAGTTCGCGCTGCGCCGATTGCTGAATGTGAGCGGCAAGCACGGGACATCATGAAAAGTGTCCGCGCGGTAATGATGGTTCAGAAACCGTGTGTTCGACGCGCATGTCTTGGAGTCATGACGTATGCTCGATACACGCCGTCCTTCATGCCGTACCCGACGATCTGTCCTCGAATGTTGATGTCCAACGCCCAGTCCAGATCCCAGCCGGAGTTCGCTGGTATCAAGTCGTTGAGGTCAGTCATCTCGTTGTTCTGAAAGAGGAAAGCTCTCTGCGCGTACTTGATGCAACGGAACTTGCGTCCTGTTTCATTGTCGACGCACGAGGTGCGATACGGCTTGTCCGCGATCCCTACGACCTGGTCGCGGTTGTTGATGGAGAGCGCCTCGCTGTTGAGCCCCCCGGGGAGAGTACCGACATTGCGGACGACGCCGTCTGAATAAATGAAGGCGTTGAAGGCGCTGCCGGTGAGCACCAACGCTGTTCCAACCACTTTCCCATTGTCGTTGATGGCGTTGGCATAGCCTTCATTGTTCGGTCCTCCGAACGGATCGATCTCTATCATCACCCCGTCTCGATACACAAAGGCGTGTGCGACGCCGTTGACTTGATCCGAGGATGCACCGACGATCTCGCTGCGGTCGTTGATGTCATAAGCGACACTCCAGCCTCCAAGGGATCCGAGGTCGGTAATAGCTCCGTCTCTGTAGAGGAATGCATGCTGCTGGAAGGTGTCCAGGTAGGAGTATCCCACTGCCGCGCCGTTGCCATTGACCGCGACGGCGACGCTGCTGAACATGCCGCAACACACTCCTCCAAGGGAGCCGAGCGTCGCGATCTGATTGGTCCGGCTGTCGTACAGGGCGGCAATGTAGAGTCCGTTGCTGATCATGCCACTCGCGATCTGGCCCAGATTGTTGATGCCGGTCGGTCCGACTGTTTGAAATCCTCCGCTGTTCAAGGGGTTAAGGGACGTCAGCGTTTCCGAGGAGTACAGGAATGCCGCGCTGGAACTGTCGCCGGCGAGCCAGGATGAGCCCACCACATCTCCGCGGTCGTTGATCGCGTACGCGAAGTTTTGCGTACCCCCAAGCGTGGGAATCTCCTGGATGTTGTAGCGGATGCTGCTGGTCTGGGCTGGTCGTCCCGCGATGATCAGCATTGACAAGAACGCCAATAGCCACCAGACGGGCTGCCTGCTCATGGTTCAGAATCTCCTCTTCACGGATCTCGTCTCATCCACCCGGCAGGAACGTAAGAAGTCTGAACTTTCCAGACCAATGGTCGTGATCGGCGCGCCCTTCCGCTGGCAGCGGTCGGTGTCATGAGGTTTAACGATCGGGAAGAGCAAGTGGAACGCCACAGCACGGTGCGGCCGGTTGATCTCTTGCGGACCGCCAACAGTCCGGCGAGGCGAGGCCGAGGCCCAAGAGGCTCAGCGACGCTGGCTCTGGCACGGTCGTATGTACGGAAAGCAATTAACCCGGCTGATCCAGCGTAGTGAGCTTAGCGCCGATCTTGTTCATTACAACTGCTCCAAAATGCGGCGTCCGCTTCACACACGAGAGGTTTGGGCGCATTACGGAGGGCAACTTGTACGCCACCGCCGAAACGTTCTTGAAGAATTGCCACCTGTATGGCTGATGCCGTGTCACCCGTGTGAAAATCTGCGAATGCGCGTCTGGCTGGGCGTGGACTTTGAGCTGTTTCCGTCGGACACTACCTTTCCCGCGTCACGAGCTTCTGGCGCAGTCGGGTTCAGCCATCGTCTCTCGCGATGCATCGACTTTTCAAAATGGAACGCTCAGCAGTGAGTCCTCGCGAGTGAGCGTCAGATACGATCCACGGAAAAGTACGGGCGTGCACGGATCTATTCGATGAGCGTGCTTTCGGTTCTCGTGTGCGGTGTTGATGCAACTGGCAAGACGACGCTCGGCGTACGACTGAAAGACACGACGGGGCGCGACCGGCGTCACATCACGATTGCCGATGTCGTCGATGCGAAGCGCAGCACAATGGTCCTTGCTACTGCCGCGCTGGAGTCGAACGTCGCGATTATTGTGGTTGATGCGCGATCTGGTCTGACGGATGAGGCCCGTAATCAGTCCTGCATGTTCCTCGCGCTCGGCCTCGAGCGCATTGTCGTCGCGATCAATAAGATGGACCTGGTTGGGTACGCGCGCGAAGTGTTCACGCGCGAGGAGCAGAAGTGTAAACAGTTTGCAGATCACTTCGGCTCACACAGGATGCTCTGTATCCCGATATCAGCGCTTCACCGTGACAACATCGGCGAACGTGCTTCAAGAATGGCGTGGTACTCGGGACCCACTCTTCTGGACTTTCTTAGCAATGTTCAAGGAGACAACACGACGGAATCCGTCGCCGAGAGAACACCGGCACACCAATTCGAAGCAACAATTGTGTGGGCGGTGGATCGCCCGATGCTGCAAAGCCGCTCCTATCTGTTGCGAGTCGGGACGGCCACCGTGTCGGCGACTGTAGCGCCGCTGAAGTACCGTATCGACGCTCGCACGTTGCAACCGCTTCCCGCGAAGACACTCGATTGCGGCGATATCGGCGTCTGCAATCTGGAGCTCGATCAACTAATCGACTTCGACCCCACCGATGCGCGCTTCAACTTGCTCGATGCGGACAAGGAAACGGTTGGTGTCGTGCGCCTGCACTTCGCCCTGCGCCGCTCACAAAACGTGCAGTGGCAGGCACTCGACATCAACAAGGATGCTCGCGCAGCGTTGATGGGTCAGAGGCCGTGTGTCGTCTGGTTTACCGGGCTATCTGGCGCGGGCAAGTCGACGATTGCCAATCTCGTCGAGAAACGACTGCATGCGCTCGGCCGGCACACGTATCTTCTCGACGGCGACAATGTGCGACACGGACTCAACAAAGATCTCGGTTTCACGGATGCCGACCGTGTCGAGAACATCAGACGCGTGGCCGAAGTGTCCCGCCTCATGGTGGATGCAGGACTCGTCGTTCTGGTGTCGTTCATCTCGCCGTTCCGGTCGGAGCGCCGCATGGCGCGAGCGCTCGTCGCCGACGGAGAGTTCATTGAGGTGTTTGTCGATACGCCGCTCGATGTGGCGGAATCGCGAGACCCGAAGGGACTCTATGTGAAGGCGCGCCGTGGTGAACTGAAGAACTTCACGGGCGTCGACTCACCCTACGAAGTACCCGAACAGCCGGAACTGCGGCTCGATACGACTCGATTGACAGCGGAAGATTCGGCGCAGGAGATCCTCCGCTACCTGGAACGTATGGGCATAGTCGGATAACGCAATCCGCTGCAATGGCTCCTGCGAGTGGCTGGTTCAGTTCGATGCCGCAGGTTGAAGCGAGACGGCAGGCCTCGCGGGCATGATGAACCACGCGACGAGATAGGCCACGATGCCGCCGATGATCGCCCCTGGATAGATCGCGAGGATGACGGCGGCCAGGCGGACGATCGTTGAATCGACGCCAAAGAACTCGGCGAGCCCGCCGCAGACGCCCGCAATCTGTTTGTCGGTTTCCGATCGAGCCAGGCGCCCTACCGGTAGTACATGATCCTGAGGTCGTGCAACGGGTGTCAGGATCCAGGCCGCGATGTAGGCAACGAGGCCGCCGATGAACACGCCCGGAACGATCGACAGGATCACCCATACCAGGCGAACGACTGTGACGTCGACATCGAAATAGGCGGCCAGGCCGGCGCACACGCCAGCGATCTTGCCTTCGTCGGGGAGACGCACGAATCGCCGCTGAGGCGCTTCGGGTCTCACGGGAGCTCCGCAAAAGCGGCAATATGAAGACTCAGCTTCGATATCTCGTTGGCATTTGACGCAGGTCACGACACACCCCCAATAGGATCTCTACTATGTGATACGCGAAAAAGGGGTCAGAAGGTTCGAAGGCGCGAAGGTGCGAGGGTGCGAGGGTCAGCGTCCGAATAACCCTTTGAGCCGGCGCCCGATTTCGTTTTGGATGCCGCGTCTGATTGCCGCCGTTGCGTTGATGGTGATGCTGGGCTGCTGCAGCGTTCCACCGATTCGGGCGGGCAGGACCACCTTGTTTTCCTCCCTGGT
>Ga0111539_10005557_pt1 | contig 16300 bp, 11 predicted proteins | sample RhiMethybrSRZTD1_FD_79667 | JGI IMG/M metagenome (GOLD analysis project Ga0111539, IMG submission 79667) | Populus rhizosphere microbial communities from Tennessee, USA - Rhizosphere MetaG P. TD hybrid SRZTD1 (version 2) (version 2) | ecosystem: Host-associated > Plants > Roots > Rhizosphere >... | reverse complement strand
GCTGCGACCAACGCAGTCAACAGTACACGCCGGTGCGACAACGATAACCAGAGCCACCGAGTTACTGCAGAGCAATGCTTAACGGTCCTCAGCACTGCCCGCTCCTTTTGTCCAATCAAACGACGCACGCTTCCAGGCATGAGCTTTCGACGGGCAAGGCTGTCCCCTTCCGTAAACCCAGGCATCTTGTCACTTCGACATGATCTGCGACGACCGCCCCCAGCTTCAGGCGTCATCCCCCGGTGGTTTCCGTTTTAGAAACTTTCAGATACATGGTGAGTATCACTCGTCCACCTTCAGTCCCGCTACCACTTCGTTAACGTTTTTTATGCCTTTGAAAGCTTTCTTCAAGAGCTGATGCAGCTCAGTCAGATGATATTCTTTTTCTATTACAATATGGTCGGTAGTTCGTGAATTATTCTATGAACTCGGTTTGGACATGGAAAGAGCTAGAATTCATTTGATTTTCGAAAACGTATTTTCGCTAAGTTGATCAGAAACTCTACCTGGTCGCGAAAAGAAAGCTTAGACTTTGGCCATGAAAGAGAAAAAAGTAGATAACAGCTCCTAAAATCGAGGAACCCGCCGCCTTGTTGGAATAATACTTACCTTGGTATCGAGCCCAGTCTCCGGTTCCGAGTCCGCGGGGCGGATGCGCCATATAATAATTAATACGAAAGGTGCCATAATCTGGCGTATCCGGATTGATGAGAGAATATACTTGTGTTGTATCGTGCCACTTGGTTCCAGGCGGTACCACCGTAAAATAGCCCATGGGAAAAAATACTAAGGCGAAAAGCAGCATCTCAATTTTAAGACTTGTCAGGACGTGTAACATCTCTATTATTCTATTATTCGAGTATTATTGTTGGTGGTAAGAAATTATTTCCGCCCCATCCCCAACACGCTCAGAAAAAAGCTGGATAGAACAGTTTGAAGTCCCAGAATGAGTGAGAGGATTGAAGGGATAACAACTCGCAGCGTCCGCACAGGGTCCAAGGATCCAAACAACTGGGATGCCCAATCACTCAACGAATAAACGGAGCCTATCAATCCAATGGTTGTGAGTGCCGTGCCAGTTAGAAGTCCCTTCTCCAGAGTAAAAAAGCGATACCACTTGTTCAGTGAGGAATCCTTAGGGTGCAATCCTTCGTGGATGGCAAAGGTTTTGGTGAATATCGCAAAAAGAACCGCCTGAAAGCCAATAAAGATAGCGGCCATTGAATATAGCAACGTAGCAACATCAAAAGTAACACCCCGAATGGTTCTAGGGCCTGGCAGAAGCCAGATTCCTACAATCAAGCCAGTCAACATAAGAACGATGCCAGGGATTAAGAAGAGCCAACGTGGACTGTAAAGGAGTAAAAATCTCAGGTGTCGCCAGCCGTCGCGCCAACTTCGCAGATGAGGCGGTCGGCTTCGTCCATCCGGCGACAGCGTCGTCGGGACTTCGGTGATCCGCATCTTAAACAGAGTAGCCTTCACAACCATCTCGCTGGCGAACTCCATGCCGGTTGTTTGCAGGTCCATTTTGAGAATCGCATCCTTGCTAAACCCGCGAAGGCCGCAATGAAAATCCCCGCAGGGACTCGCGAAAAAGAGCCGTCCGATACCGCTAAGGACAGGATTGCCAAGATATCGGTGCAGGAGGGGCATGGCGCCAGGCTTTATCCTGCCCTGAAAGCGGTTTCCCATAACGAGGTCATAGCCGTCGCGTAGCTTAGCCACAAATGGCCCTATAGAAATGAAGTCGTAGCTATCGTCCGCGTCTCCCATAATCACGTACTTGCCCCGAGCCGCCGTAATACCACCCATCAGCGCGTTCCCGTAGCCACGCGCCCTGATCTGTACGAGTCGGGCACCCTCCTCGAACGCAATGGTTTGAGAGCCGTCCGTGCTGCCGTTGTCCGCGACGATGATCTCGCCGTCGATTCCGTTCTCGCCAAGCCCCCGCTTCGCCTTGCGAATACATGTGGCCAAGGTGTCAGCCTCATTCAAGCACGGCATCACGATGGAGACCTCGGGCGTGGGCCCTTCTTGATCGGTCGACTGCCTGACCAGAGGACGGACACAACTGCCGGCTACAGTCTGGATCGTCATGATGGCTCCATGAGCATACAGCCCCCGGACTTATCCCAGTCGTCGAAGTATTCTCTTACCTGTTTCTGAAACAGCGGGTGCCATGACTACTTGCACCTCCAAAACTAAAAACTCATCGCCGATGCATCCCTAGGATGCTCGTGAAGAAGCTCGACAGGATAGTTTGAAAGCCCAGCGCCACCGCGGTGACGCCCGGGACAACCAACCGCATCGTGTGAGCGTAGTCGAGATTTCCAAAGCCCGTCAGGCGCCACTCGTTCACTGCAGCCAGTAGTAAGACGAAGCCGAGCAGAAGCGCCACTAGCGCGGCGATAAGGCCACGTTCAAGACTGACCACGCGATAGTACCGAGTCATGAACGGATCGGCGGGCATCAAGTGCTCGTTGATTGCGAACGTTTTCGTAAGCACATGAAAGGTAATCGACTGGAACCCGCAAAGGATCGCCAGGCTTGCAAAGAGGAGCGTGTGGGCGTCGAACGTGACACCGTTGAAGGTCAGACCCGGCATGGCGATCACATATCCCAGCAGGCCGAGGGCCACGAGGACCACCCCGGGAACAAGAAACAGCCAGCGGGGGCAGTACATGAGGAAAAATCGGAGCGTTCGCCAGCCGTCGCGAAAGGTCTTCAGGTGTGGTGCATGCGTCTTACGGCCATCTGGATGCAGAGTTATCGGAACTTCGGCAACTCTCGCGCCAAAGAGGCTCGCCTTGATAATCATTTCCGTGGCAAACTCCATGCCGGTGCAGCGCTGGTCGAGTTGACGGTAAAAACCCTTGGTAAAGCCACGGAGCCCGCAATAAACGTCGTGGACTGCCTTTGCCATGAACCAATGCCGAGCCATAATTGAGAACATGGGATTGCCCCACCACCGATGCAAAAACGGCATGGCTCCAGGAATGATCTTACCTCCTCCAACCGGTAGACGGCACCCTTGCACGAGATCGTAACCCTCTCGTAATTTTTTTATGAACCGTGGAATTTCACGAAAATCGTAACTGTCATCGGCGTCACCCATGATGACATATCTACCGCGGGCGGCGGCGATACCAGCCATTAATGCGTTGCCGTATCCCCGCTCTTTAACATTGATGAGGCGAGCTCCCAACTTCATGGCAATAGCTTGGCAGCCGTCTGTGCTTCCATTGTCAGCAACGATAATCTCGCCGACGATGTTGTGGTCAGCCAATGCCCTTATAGCTTTCTCGATACACGTCGCGAGGGTATCGGCTTCGTTTAGGCAAGGCATGACAACGGAAACTTCGGGAATGACCGAGTCATTTCTGGTCGTTTGACTGGCTACTTGCTCTTCTAACTGTCTCATGACTCGAATTCCCCTTTCTAATTCAACAACATCGTCCGCCGAAGATATGCGGCACCCCTTGGTGGCATAGGAAATAGCTCATCTTCCCTGGTCAAGTCGCGAGACCGGCTCGGCAGCTTGATAGATGATTTAGCCCATTAACGAATGGCCAATTTGGGACGGCATCGTCTAATTCTTGGATGATTACGTGAGGAAAACCACATGTTCCCGGACCTATCCATAAGAATAATCGTCTTTCAGCTACGCAATCTTTATGAACGCGAATAATCGCCGGCTCCAAAACGAAAGCCCAAAAGCGTCCACAGAATCTCCTCCCGCCGGTGAAATAAAAAACCCCAGCCACTCGGCATCATGAGCATACGGACGATATCCCGTGGCGCTAAACAGTGTTCGAGGAGCAAGCTTGCAAGCATCAAGCGCTCGATGGGCCGGGTAGCTCCGTTACGAATAGCAAAATCAGCTCCCACCCAAAATGCCGACGCCCCAAATGGTGTACCGAGCCAGTCCAAGATAGTCTCCGAATGTGCCGATAGGTGAACCGGGGCTTACGTGGATTCTCGCTCGGAGATGCCGTTCGCAAGATCGAAGAGGAGGACGCGGTTGAGATCCTCCACTCGAATGGCGAGCGGTGCGATCCATCGGACGTACCCCAAGAAGCCACGTCGAAGACGCGCCCGATAGACCTCCGCGGCTGCGATGAGCTGTTCCCATGGGATGGACGCTCCATGTTCTTTCTGATCTCGGAGCGCGCCTGCCAGGGGCGGGGTCATGCGTTGAACCACAACCTCCCTTCCAGGCGCAAACACCGCACGGTCGCCTACGGCCATTGGCACGGTCTGCTGGACCACGGCCACCAAATCTTCCACTGTCAACAACGAATCATTCTGATAGGCGGAGGCTTGAGACCGGTAATAGTGCATAGAGGCAAAAGGGATCACCCACCGAGGCTTCACGGCGTCGACGATGATCTGAAATCGTCTCTTAGACTTTTCCCTGATCAGTTCGTGCGACGTGTATTCGATAACTTTCCCTGCGTGATTGTAATTGTTCAGGAGGATATCAACATTCCCGATCTTGCTCACCAAAGAGCGCAGCGCCCGAACAGGTAGATTACAATCGTTGAGGTTCAGGATGGTGAGCCCACCCGCACGAATGACGAGCATGTTATCGATGCTCGTAGTGCCAAATCTCGTAACTTGACAGTCGCCCTTGAGAGAAAGCGGCCGCCGCTCGTAGAGAGGCCGAATCTTTGTGAAACCGGCTCGCTCCAGCGGCTTCTCCATACTGAAATTGGCCGAAACATTCGCCAGGGCGCAGATGTTAGGAATGCATTTGGCAATCCGTTGAAGGGTCGGCATATGTAAATGGTCGCTATGGAAATGTGAGATCCACAGGTGTCTGCAGCGGCTGGCCTTCTCCAAGGCCTTTGGGTTGAGATAGTGTAGGCCCCATCCACCGCGGAAACATGTTCCGTCAAACCAAGGGTCGCAGAGCAGCGAAGTCTCCCCGCTCTGAACAACGATCGCGGCGTGATTCAAAAGCTCAATGGTCACTGTATTTGCCATGAGTCAATCGGAGACCCGAAAGCGGCACAGCGTTTTAACCCGTCCCAAAGCTCGTTAACTCACGAGAAGTAAATGAGCCCGGGGAATCGTCATTGAAGAAGCCGTGAAGAAAGCGATCAGAGATAACCAGCACCTGCCAAAATATGATCGGCCAGTCTAAAAGAGAGGGCCGCGATCGTTAACGTGGGGTTAACTGCTCCACCGGTAACGAAGACACTGCTGCCGGCTATAAGAAGGTTCTCTACATCGTGTGCTTTTAAATTGCGGTTTACAACGCTCGTTTCGGGGTTGTTACCCATTCGACACGTACCCATATGGTGCGCAGACCACGCAATGTAGTCCGGATTGCCGTCTATCTCGGTAGCGCCCAAAGCCTCGAATATCTCTCCGACTTTGCTGATCGCGGTTTTTATACTATTTTTCTCGTAGTTACTAACGAAAAAAGTTAAGCGCGGAACTGGATTTCCAAAATAATCTTTTACGCTTGCATCAAGCGTGATTGAGTTTTTCGGATCTGGTAGTTGCTCTAGCATAATGCCAATCTGACCATCGCGGCCAAAGGATTCCTGAATCTCTTTCTTTAGGGCCGCTCCCCAGTTCCCGCTCTCTTGCACTATTGTCCTCGGTAGTGGCCCCCCGCTGCTTTGAAAGTCGAGCTTAAAGGCGCCTATCGTATCCCTGCTTTTAGTTGCACAAAACTGATGGCTTTCGGCAGCATGGAAGCCGATCCTAAAAGGAAAAAGCTGCTGTTTTAACCTGCCACGCACGCCAGTAAACGGGTGCTCCATAAAATATTTGCCGACGACGCCGCTGCTGTTAGCAAGCCCATGAGAAAACCCCCGGGGCTTCGAAAAGAGCAGCAACCGTGCTGTCTCAACAGCATGTGCGGCCAGGATGAACACGCGTGCTCTTTGTTCATGTTCGGATTTGTCTAATTTCGCGTAGGTTACACTGCCGACCTTGCCCGAAGACGCCAAGTTTAGCTGTACCACATTGGCGTCAGCGATAACCTTGACTCGACCGGTTGCCTCGGCCAGACGAATATGCACCTCGGCATTATACTGCGCCTCAATAGGGCAGACAGGATGACAAGTCGAAAATGCCTGACACGCCGGCCTGCTTTGATAAGGGATAGAATTTTTTGCCAAAGGAGCATGATGCATCGTGATGCCCAGTTTATCGCAGCCCTTTTTCAAGATTTGATTGGCGTAGCTAAACGGGAATGGCGGTAGTGGGTAGGCGGTGCTCCGGCGCGATGCAAATGGATTGTCGGCCATTCCAGAAACGCCTAGAGCAATCTCCGCTTTACCATAGTAGGGTTCGATCTCCTCGTAGCTTATCGGCCAATCCTCTCCGAGTCCATAAAGGGATTTCATTCTAAAATCTGTTTCGTGGAGTCGCGGACATACTGCAGCCCAGTGCAGCGTTGAACCTCCTACTGCTTTGATTCGGAGCGAATTCAACGGATAGTTAATTTCACCCGCGTTAGTATACCTATCTCGCTCCGAATTGACCCAAGACCAGGGATCCTCGCCCTTGAGATATTTCTCCATACGGTAATATTTGTCTTGCTTGTCGTATTTGGATCCCGCTTCCAGCACAACGACCCGAATTCCTCTTCGTCCTAGTTCATAAGCTAGGATTGCGCCGGCTATTCCGGCTCCGACGATGCAAACATCAGCAAGCTCTCTGGCCTCACTCATGACTCATCCTTGGAGGCTTGCAGCGTCTGGCCGCCTCGTATACTCGAATGGGTCCGCTGCGGGAACACCGGGATAATGCGAGTACCCAACAATCGCCCATACGGCCGGTGATCTGGAGAATGCGAGCATGATGTGTCGGACCACGAATGCTCTGAAGGCTAGTGTCCGCCTAGGCGAAATGATTTCCATGAGCTGGTTTCTTACGCTAGTGCCTTCACCTTTGCGGTATTTCCATAACATGGATTCCAGGACTCTTTCGCGCTCAGCTGGCGTGAGCTCAGCAAAGCTCTTCGCCTTGCCGTTGATATTTTGCGTTGTTTCGTTGAGAAAACCTACGGCTTCTCTATATTCTTTTAGCCACCCCTTTTCAGTCGACGTCTTATGGTTGACAAGCCCGGTAAAAAACCCGCCGTCCAGTTTTGCCATGGCTACGCCAGGCACCAACGTTTGTGCGAGAGCCAAAATGGTTTTCATTTCGCCTTCCGAAAGAAGTCCCGCCGAAGAAATTACATCAAGCGTCGGCTTATTGTTTAATCTGGCTTTCAACCTCGGCAGGAGATCTTCGAGAAACCTTCGCGACGACGCTGCCAACGCGCCAATAGCGCCCATCGACGCAAACAGTACAGTTAAAAAGCGGCGTCGCGTCATAAAAACCATTGTTCCTTTTCTAAAATGTTCCTTTTCTAAAAATTATGCTCGCTCGGGTTATTCATGTTCGGAGGCAAAGACGGCGGTAAATCTCTTCGTAAAGAAAGCCAGGTTACTGGGCAGACAACTAACGGCCAAGCCGGCAGCTTTCCCCAGCTGACGCAACTCTTCTCGCCCGATGCGAGTGAGCGGCCGCGCCTGTCTCACACTCAAGTAGCGCCATATCTCGCCTAATGCTTGCCAGATGGCGCGCACCAGAAAACCTCGACGCGCGCTAAATCTTAGCAGGTCCACGAAGTCCCAGACTGCCGGATAATCTGCCGGTATCAGGTCTGAGACCACAATGCGACCAGCCGGGGCAAGCATCTTCCGCCACCGCAAAAGCCAGGCGGAGAATTCGTCGAGAGTCATGTACTGAACCACGCTATTGACCAAAATCAGATCAAAACGTAAATCCCGGGGTGAAGCCTGGGAGTCCGAGAGGTCAAGGAACCGAATATTGCGGCAACCGGCGACCTTGACCCGTGCGCGGCGCCGCATATTCGTGGAAGCGTCCCATAAGAAGAGCTCTCCAACCCGCGGGGCCAACATCTGCGCAACAAACCCAAAACCGCATCCGAAGTCCAAGACACGCGCCCGCTGATCCAGCTCAATGGCAGATTCCAGCTTTCGAACGTAGTCATCCGATTGCTCATGAAAGATCTGTTGATCGTCGCTCAATTCTTCCCAATAGAACCTCCAGCCATCCCGTACTTGACTACTGTCCTCTAGGATAGCGGGCTCTAAGCACCAACACTCTGGAATCTCGGGTGCTTGCGACTCCTGCCTATGGGTAACGTGGACGTCTGTCATTTAACCCCCCGAGCGCACGTGAAACGTCATCTCTATGGCAGCACTCGCCCGAGCTCACTTCTTAAACAGATGATTCCCACCAAAACCGATTATTGGGATGCGATGTTGCCGGGCTAAACGAAACCCAGCTCCGATAGATTCTTAAATGGCTTGACCGGCGCGAGCCCAGCCCGAGGACGGAGTGGACATCTACCCTCGGTTAAAGTAAGAGGCTTTTATATCATCTGACTGCAGGAGTGATCGTCGTAATCTCCTTCACTGGAGGATCTATGGTCAAGCATGGCGGATGCCCTGATTTCGAGCGCGTAGGGGCCCTTGGCGAGCACGCATGAAGAATAGAGCCTCGTCGGTAGCGGCGGAGGTGCGCACCGCGCCACAGCGTCGCTGGCAGCTCGTGCTATTCCTTGTCGTGGCCCTATCGTACGGTTATTTCTATCAGGGTGGCGGGTGGAACCAGAATGGCCGGTTCGATCTGGTGCGCGCCCTGGTCGAGCACGGGACGGCCCGCATCGACGCCTACCACGAGAACACCGGTGACAAGGCCCTTTTCCGGGGGTCATACTACTCTGACAAGGCGCCGGGGACATCGTGGTTCGGCGTGCCGTTCTACGGCCTGGCCCATGCCAGCCTGCAGGGGCGCGTCCCCCATCACCGGTTCCTCGCGCTGAGCTCCTACGTGGCAACCTTGGGGGCCGTCGGCATGCCGACCGCCGCCGCCGTGGTTCTGCTGGCCTGGATCGTCGGTTCTCTGGGCCTGGCGCGGGGTTGGGAACCGACTGTAGCTGCAGCCTACGGTCTCGGTACCCTGACATTTCCCTACGCCACGCTATTCTACGGCCACCAGCTCGCAGCAGCCCTGCTGCTGGCCGGATTCGCCAGCCTCGTAGCTGTCCGGCGAGGGATCGGGCATCCTCGTGCTGTACTGGCGGGGGCCGGCGTGGCTCTGGGGCTATCAGTGGCCGTGGAGTACACATCGTTATTGGCTCTCGTCGCGCTGGTGGGCTATGCAGCCGCCGTCATCCGTCCAGGCCGGTATCTGGGCTGGCTCCTAGCCGGGCTCGTCCTCTCTGGGTCGCTGCTCCTGTGGTACCACGCCGCCGTCTTCGGGAGCCCCATGGCTTTGCCGTATCACTACTCGACGCAAACGCACCGGCATGCAGGAGTCTTCATGGGACTAGGAGCGCCCGCCCCCGAGGTAATCTGGAGCCTCCTGATAGGGTCCTACCGCGGCCTGTTCTTCTCCGCGCCATGGCTGGTCCTGGCACTGCCGGGAGCCGCCCTCCTGATCCGGCGTCGCGCGAGCCGTCCCGAGGGGCTTGTGTGCGCGGCCATATTCTTGCTCTTTCTCTGGGTCAATGCTTCGCTCATTGACTGGGAAGGTGGATGGACGCTGGGTCCTCGTTACCTCATCCCAACCCTCCCATTCCTTGCCATCTGCGCAGCCGGGGCCCTGCAGCCGCGACCGAAGGCGGATGTCTGGACACGTCTGCGCTCCGTACTGGTTTTCCTGGCCATGGCAGTCTCCGTGCTCCTGATGCTGATCGGAACTGCCGTGAAGCCGGAGGTCCCCAAAGAGATCGAAGCGCCATGGACGAGTTTCCTGGTGCCTCACTTTTTCAGCGGCGAGCTGTCGCTCAACCGGACCTCCTTCGACGATCGGTGGCCGGGAAGCGCACGTCAGGCTTGGAACCTTGGGGAGATAGCCGGTCTGGACGGGCTCGCGTCCCTCCTTCCTCTCCTGGCATTATGGGGCTTCGCGGCCGGGTTCATGATGTGGAGCCGAGAGCTGAGCCCACGGCGGTTTGGGCTATTCAGGGCAGGAGCGCGTGGGAGTGGATGAAGCCGCCAACTCTTAAGCAGCTGGAGCCTGACCCGCATGGTTCAGTGCTAGGAACCTTGCCTTTAGGCTTCGCCGCTGAGAACTCGAAATGGATCCGCCCGCGAGGCCGCCGCATCCAGCTCGCGGCCGGCTTGCGCCGGCACCTTCCTCCTCAGAGCATGGAGGCGAGGGCCCGGCTGATCGCTTCGCTCGCTTTCCCGTTCTTGTGTGGATCGTATTCTCTGGACCAGAGCGTCTTCGGATTCGAGGGGTCCCATGCCTTCGCCAGCTCGGGAAGGGGATCGACCACCTCGATGGTATCCGAAGTGAGACGCTTCAACTTCGCGTGGATGTTGTAGTACGGATAGTTTTCGGAAAGATCCGGGATCTGGTAGACCTCAGGTGCAATGAGCAGGATGAATCGGATCCCGCGTGATCCACAGTAGTCTCCCATCTTCCGGATGATATCCTCGACTCGCTCGAAGTATTTCGAGTTGTGGAGATTGTGGTAGTACTTCACGTAGCCGTCGAAGCGAACCTCGGCATGCCCCTTGTCGATCTGGCTCACCCGGTACCAGAGGTAGAGATTGTAGAGATAACTGTTCCTCAATAAACCACTGCCCTGGAAGAAAAGGGTGCGCTGGGGGAGTTCCGGGTCGTTGAACACGTAGTAGACGACCACGGCATCCGGATGATAGTCGATCACCTTCTTTCGTAGAAGCGCCCATTCCTGCTCCGAGTTGTACCCGACCACGCCGAAGTTCAAGACTTCGTAGCTCAAAGCGCGGCGATCGAGCTCGCCCTGGAGCTTGGCTGTGATCGTGTCGGTCTCCGGCATGAGTTCTCCAAAGGTCTCCGAATCCCCGATGAACGCGAGCCGCTTCTTCCCAGGCGGCGCCGTGAGGGCATATTCCGGGCCGCGAAAACCTGCGGAGTTGATCCGGATCGCTCCGTCCCTGTGGATGCCCGGAATCGCTTCCCAGCCCAGATCCGGATCATCGCTCCTCCGAAAGATGGGATTGTTCTTCAAATTGTAGCGTCGATCCGAGTAGTTCATGTACTGGCCGAAGGGCTTCAGCGAGTCGATGAGTTCGTACTTCGTGAGCAGTCGCACGATGCCTTCGGCGACGAAAAGGCTGAATGCGAGAGAGACGAGCGCCAGAGTGACACAGGCGATGAGATTCACGCTCTTGCCACGAAACTGAAAAAACCCTCCACAATTATGTGGACGGCCTACAGACTTCATTGGTGAGAGATCCATTGGTTCATACGGCCTGTTGCTTTGGGGTCATAGCATTCGGAAAGTGCGGTTCCACCACGGGCAGCTCGGAGATTTGCGCGGCCGCCTTGGCGTGCTGCTGAAGGGTCAACACTGTGAATGCCCCTGTTAGCCTGTGAAGAATCTCGCTTACGAACGCCATTTTTTTTTCGCTTGGAAGCTCCATCCCAGGAAGGAAAGACAGGGCCCGCGTATCATCGCAACCCAAAAAGTCCGTGGGGTGAAGAAGCAACGATGGCTGAGTACCCGTCAACCGGCATAGAGCGATAGCGGCATTGAAATACCCCAGCGCCAAGGAGGGCGAGAAAGCCCTGAGACACATAAGATAAGTGAGATGCACAGGGAACTTGAAGATCGGCATCGTTGTTACTGGAACCTCAATGAGTGTCCCGGCATCTACTCGCCACCGGTATGGCTTGATGGGCCGAAACCCGTCCGAGAACGTACCGCCGAGCCATTTCCGCTGGTGACGCTGTTCCGGAGACAATCTGGCCGTCATAAAAAAGATGGCTCTTGTCAAAGGCGAAAGCAGGCTCGGCAGGGTCGAGGCATCGTAGAGATAGCCGCGTCGGGCAAGGACTTGCAAGGTTGCGCACGAGAGACTGTTGTGGCCCGGACCGCGAAAACCGATCGGTTTCCGTTCCGTGGCGCGCTCGATATGGTCCTCGGCGGTGGCAATTTCGGTTTCGATTGCCACTCGCGAATACTCATGCATCCAAGGTTCATGATGGAAGGAATGATTTCCTATCTCGTGCCCGGCGTCGGCAATGGACTTAAGTATCCCGTGATTCTTGTTGAATGCCGCATCCTGACCCACGACGAAGAAAGTGATGGTCAGCTTCCGCTCTTTGAGAAAGCTCAAGACGCGCGGAACCAAAATGTCCAGATAGGACGGAAAAGACTCCCATCCCGAATCCCCGTGCGTCTTCATGTAGGACCATTTGTTGTCCAGGTCCAATGATAGGCTGGCTATAGGTTTTTTTGTTGTCACTGCAATCACTCAGTAGAAGCAACTACTAAGGAGTTCATTGGTCAGTAGACACAACCAAGGGGCAAGTCATGGAAAGCGCGGTCACGCGAGCGTGAACAAACAGTTCAGGCCCGGACCGTTGGAATCACCGACCTTGGAGCGGACCGGGTGGTGGCCGACAGACTTATTGGCCGCGCTTGGAAGGGCTCGCTCCTTGGTTTTTGAGGAACGCGAATTGTCAAGATACTTATGAACTCCTTAATAATTATCTTGTATCATATCGGCGTCATTCGCGCAGGAAAGCAAAAACGCGAGTGAAATTCTTCCAGGAGGCGCGCGGATCGGACCACCGGTAGAAATCGGCTATTGGATGCTTAGTACTTTTGAATTCCGTCAGCATATTATCTTCCGTGATCACGCGCAGGTCTGCACGCCTGCGGATCTCCTCGCCCTTATCCCCCAAGTCGCTTACTATCATTTCCTCCAGCAATGTGTGCAACGCTGGATCTCCGCCGTCCAAGATCACCCGGCTCCCGTCTCGGAACTTCAGAAGATTTCGTCGTTTTTCCTCAGCTCGCATATCAAAGGGGCGGTCGCTGGCCGCCACGTAACCTCCGTATATCGTCACATATTTGAAGACGCTGGCCGCCGTGAAAACGCTATCCTCGGCACCGTTGAAATTGTAATAGAAGACCCCCCCCTCTTTTAGGTGATCTTTACACAACTCGAAAAATTCTCTGGAGAGAAGATTGGTGGCGTTGCTGCGCCAATGGAAAGTGGTGTTCATGAAAATAAAATCGAATTTGGCCTCCGGGTGGCGCCTGAGCCACCGCCGCCCGTCGTCGAAATAATAGGAAATCTTGGGATTTGACAATATGGATCTATGATCCGAGTATTTTCCGATCAATTCCAGATGGCCGGGATTGATCTCCACAGTAGTCAGTTTCTTGACTCCAGGATAGGCGGCTATGACCCATGTATGTGATCCGCTGCCAGCACCGATCTGCAACACTTCTTGCGGATTCGGGTGGAGCGCGGCCAACATGTAGGCTCTTCTGATGCCGTTTGAATTCACCACCGGGTCGATGTTGAAATATCCCTCATATGCGCCACCACCAAAGATGAGGTCACCGTTTTCCTTCGGGACCACAGTAATGATACCGCTCCTGTTTTGCACGACGTATTTAAAACCGTTATAGCTTGACGCATCTTTGACGAATTGGAGTCTCTCCAGCACTCGTTTATACAGACCGTCTTGCAGGACAAATAGCGCCGCGACCATCGCTAGCGCACCGCTCAGGACAACAACTCTGGCTTTCATCCCTTGAGCGCCCAATAGCCCAATCCAGGCGGCCATAACCAAAGACAGCACACTCAGGTATAGAATGATCTGTTCCATGGTCCAGTAATTCATCAAGACAAACCCGGTGATCAGCGGGCCAGCCGTCGAGCCTAAGATGTTAGCCACATAAATCCCGGACAGGGAGAGGCCGACCGCAGCATCGGAGCGGATGCCAAAGTGACATAAAACAGGGAATATGCTCCCCAGCAAGAAGGCCGTTATGGCCACAGTCAGATAGGAAACCAGCATGCCGGCTTCCCAGGAAGCTGCAATGACAAAGCTGCTCAGGGGAATCGAGAAGTAATAGAACAGGGCAGTCGCCAAGAACATCCAGGCGATAAAGGTGAATGGACGAATCTTATTTTCGACGCAGACGTTTTTTCCCACCAAGGCACCGCCGGCCACACCGAATAAAAAGAAGCCAAGGATATGGCCGAAAACGTGAGGTACACCTCCGGTGGCATAAGAAATCGCTCGCATCCAGACGATTTCCTGGCTGAGCGATACATACCCCGCCCCTCCCGCAAGCAGCAAGGTCAAAGAGTATGAGATGGAATTTATACTTTTCCCCTGGTCGTGAGAAGGCAACTCGGTAGCCATTTCAACGTTCGCGCCATGCCTGGGTAATTTTCGGCAGTAAGCAAACACCAGGATGGCAACCAGAAAATTGAACATGGCCGCAATGAACACCGTGCTTCGCTGTCCCATGAATCGGAAAAGCACATCAACGGTTACTAGAGAGGCAACCGCAGATCCGATGGTGTTGAAGAAGTACAACGTTCCGACCGATTTGCCGATATGTTTGTAGTACCTGTTCAGATGGCTAACGAGGATGGGAAGGGTCGCGCCCATAAAAATTGTCGGCACGCAAAGCAGCCCGTAGGTCACCAGCGAGATTTCGAGGAGGGAACCGTACACCGTTGCGTCGGTGACCCAATTGATCAGGCTTAGACTGGCAATGCCGAAGCAGCCGATTGCGACCTCGCACAAAACGAACAGTTGGGGCAGGTGGGAGGGAAATTTCTTCGACAGTATTCCACCCACGAGCGATCCCACTCCCAGTCCGAACATAAAGATGGAAACGATAATCGTCACCGACTCGATATTGACACCATAAGCCGCAAACAGCACCCGTTGCCAGACGATCTGGTACATGAGCGCCGCAATTCCCGACAGCAAAAAGAGTAAGCAAAGCCACCCGAGAGAGAGAAACAACCGCTCCCCTTCTTCGGTATTCTTGAGAAGCACAAAGGCCAATAGAAGTTGGGCGCCGAGAAAGACAAACCCAAGAATATAAAAGAAAGGTATGGATAACTGATTAATCCCGCCGGCACCCACTAGAAACAACAGAAACACGGAATAGGTAAGCGTATCGTATTTGCGATAGTGTGATTTCATGCCCACGGGCAACGGCATCCGCCCGACGGCCCAGCGGACCGCGGCTCGCAGCCCAAACAGCACCGCAGTCGCCAGCAGAGCGGTCCTGAACAGCCAAACAAGCGAAGCCGGATGGTCGAGCGACTCGAACCACCCTTTGGCGGCCCACCAATTCAGCTGAAACGCAACGCCAGCGATTATCCCAATGATGGCCAGAACCATCTCGGCCCAAAACTTGTGCATATTGTCTTACTCCAGAGAGATGATAGGCTTTTGCTTGCGCCCTCGTCCCGAAAGCACGTCCTCGAAGCGCAGCACTTCCAGAAAATTCTCCAGCCAATTGTTCAACTCTCCCCGGAACTGTACTCGGCGGTCGGCCTTGTCCCTAAGCTCGACAATGTCCAAAGTGCCACCACGCCGGCGGTATACAATGCTCTTGCCATCCGCGGTCACGACGGCCCACTTCTCTGACGGATTCGGAACATTATAGTTGGCTACGACCGCGCTGCGGACGGGCGAGCGAGCGAAGATCGAGCGGCCGAAACCCGTAACCCCATCGTCCCAGCCCAACACGTCCATCAGCGTCGGCATAACATCAGCGTGCGAGGTAACCTCGTCAATAACCCGCCCGGAAAGCCCTGGCACGTACATCAGCAGTGGGGTTCTGATCTGTGGCTCATCCAGAGTGCTGGTGTGGGCCAAACGCCCGTTCTCAAACATCTCCTCGCCGTGATTCCCAGCCACGACCACTATGGTCTGCTCGAGGTCGACGCCGGTGATGACTGCCCGCAGCCAATCGTCAAACTCCATCAAGCAGTTCTTATAGCGATTGATAATTGCCCCAATCTGCTGCCGCACATTTCCAGCGCTGTAGTCGAAGGTGTCCGGTACTTCGGGAGTAAACACGGTGTATTTGGGAGCATGGAGATAAGGATAATGCGTGCCCCAATAATGCGTGTAGACCAAGCGCCGGTCGTCCCCGCGAAGCTCTTCCAGCAAGACTGGGACCAAAGCCCAGTCACCTTTAAGTGCAACTGACGACCAAGTGAAATTGTGGAGGTAACTATCACCTTGGTAGCTCCCTCCGATGAACCGGCTTTCATACCCTCGCCGCGCAAACATCTCGAAGTAAGGCGATGGTGTCTTCACGGGCGCTTCGGGAGCCGCCGATCGGGGATTTCGATAGAAGGTGGGCGGTGACCCATAGAAAAGGCCCAGGATGGCGTAGAGATAAAAATTACCCGTCGAATAGTGCCGTCGCAAAAGTGTGGACCGTTGCGCAAACTGGGTCCAGAACGGCATAGTAGTAGAGTCCACGTAG
>Ga0111539_10005556_pt1 | contig 16301 bp, 17 predicted proteins | sample RhiMethybrSRZTD1_FD_79667 | JGI IMG/M metagenome (GOLD analysis project Ga0111539, IMG submission 79667) | Populus rhizosphere microbial communities from Tennessee, USA - Rhizosphere MetaG P. TD hybrid SRZTD1 (version 2) (version 2) | ecosystem: Host-associated > Plants > Roots > Rhizosphere >... | reverse complement strand
TTAACTCTGCCGTCAGATATTGAGACGGTTCTTCCATTACAGAAGGCAATCAAGGAACGGAAGCAGGCAGACCGATTGGTCGACCCACCCAACAATTTTAGTATACCTTCATTTCCAATAGTTCGGAATACAAATGAAGAATACTGGCCCGGAAAGCCGCCAAGGCTATCAATAAACAAGCCGTCATCTTCGACTAGTACAGGACTTCTTATTTTTGCAAATGCGGCTTTTGCCTTCTCGTTTGCTATTTCATCAAGTGAGTCTGATTGGATTTCAACAAGTTGGATATGCAAAAAGTTGATAGATATATTTTGAGTTGATAGTATTGATTGGATTTCAAGAAATTTATTTTGGTTTGCACTTACAAAGGTAATGTTTTCTATGATCTAGGTCATCCTCGCATATCTTCCACGTTGCTCTATATTTCTTACGTTTTCTAGAATTTTATCTGTCTTCTTTCTACCTGCAATACTAGTATAACCTTTCACAAAGAAAGGAAAGGCATTTCTGATTGATATGTGCGCACTCGTAAATACTTCCTTTATAAGCCTGATGTCAGTTGCCTTGTCTTCAGTTCGCTCAGAGTAATAGGAAAGGCCAAAATCTAAGAGGATCAGCGTCTCGTTTATTAGAAAATTTGAAGTTGTTAGATCGCCGTGGATAATATTGCTTGCATGCAGCAGCGCTGCACAGCAACCTATTTCGTAGCAGATGTCAGGAGTTAGCGTGTCTTTTGCGTTTTGCCCTTGAACAAACTCCATTATTATTTCAGCTTTAGTAGGATCCACAAAATATACAAAAGGAGTCATGACCCCTGCTAATTTGGCAATAGAAATGAAACTTGCTTCATGTATTGTCCTGTGCTTTCGGATTGTTGAATCTAGCTCTGGATGTCGGTAGGACTTGGGGGAGCGAACTTTGGAAACCGCCTTCGTGCCATCCCACTCTATAATATAGATATCGGCCTCTGCTCCCCTTGTTATCAACAATGGCTGCAATAGTAATATAGGCTCTGCATTGAAGATAAAAATGTGGTGAGTTTTGAGCCAGGACCTGGTGAAAAAGTGCTTCGGGATGAAGACTGCTCCGAGGACAAGCTCAAAAGTGGTATTCTAGTGCTGACTGACCATCGGCTGGTATTTCAACGGACACAAGGCAGAATAGCAACCCTTTCAAAAAAAGAGACTGAGATTGTACTTGACATACCACTTGATAAAATATCATCAGTCAAATCTGAAGGATTTCTTGTTAAAAAACTGGTGATAGTGGTAGGAGCAGATCAGATCTACAAGTTTGGCGTGTTTAACACGGGCAAATGGGAGCGTCAGATAAATCAGATCATTAACGGCGCCAGCTGACATCGACAGTGTCAAGCCGCCACGACTGTTGCACAGTCGACTCATCAACTGAGACATTCTTTTTGGTGGCCATATATTCTTGCAATGCAGTCCATCCGATCTGAGCGCCATTGTCGCCTGCGAACTTGATTGGACAGACTAACAATTTGGCATCCTGCCGACTGCATATACTGTCAAGCATCTGAGCAAGCCTCTTATTCGCCGCAACTCCACCTACAATCATCATTTCCTTTTTTCCAGTAAATGAAAGGGCCCGCTCGACCGCCTCTGCCAAGATTGCAAATGCTGTTTCCTGCAGAGAATAACAAGTATCTGCTAACCCAGCATTGCATAAAGCAAGCTTGGTTGCTGCAGTTAGCAGTCCGGAGAACGAGACATCATTTCCTTTAACAATATACGGCAGAGGCAGGTATTTTCCGGCTGACTGGCTTGCCAATTTTTCGATCTTGTCGCCGCAAGGAGACGCAAAGCCAAGAGCCCTGCCAAACTGGTCGAGCAATTGTCCGACTGTGATGTCAAGTGTTTCTCCAAATACACGCCAGCGACTATTGGAAAATGCAAGTATCATGGTATGACCGCCTGACACCAGCAGTACAAGAGGGTCAGAGGCTCCTGTTAGCATTGCTCCAAGCTCCAGATGACCAAGCGCATGATTGACAGGTACAAGTGGTTTCCTATAAAATCCTGCAATTGTCCTTGCTATTACTGCACCAACGCGCAAACATGGTCCAAGACCTGGTCCAGCAGAGTATCCAACAATGTCTATGTCTTTAATTGTAACATTGGCTGATCTTAGAGCATTTCTCAGAACACCTGGCGACATCTCCATGTGATGACGTGATGCTTCGCGTGGATGTATACCGCTTCCTTCAGGTGCTTTGTAGACATCACGTACATCAGAGATGATCTTGCCTACTGAATCGACTACAGAACAACCAAATGTATGCGCAGTGCTTTCGATTCCAATGCACAACATTGTTATTGTATCATCCTCTGCTTGTTGCTGACACGATCTTAATCACATCACCATTTTTCAGCTGATGGGCGGCAGAGATTCTCTGTTTTGTTCTTGCGTCAACTGCATATAGAAAACCCTTTGCCAGATCGGCATGTATTGCTTCTGCGAGATCCTTGATGTTTGAGCTTTGAGGCAGAAGCCAGACATCAGGTAGAATATTCCCCTTTTTGTCTGTGAGTTTAAACTCATCCTCTACAGGATATACCGCCACCATGCGAAGTAGTTTAAAGCATACAATATTGATAACTTCCTGAACCCCAGTAGAACCATACTTTTGCATAAACAGCTTGACAATGTCAAGGGCCTTTTGTTGCTGAGCATTTAGCAGCGCTCCAGGCTTGACATCAAATGAAGCATCTCCAGGCAGGTAATGCAAAATTCCTTTTTTGGATGCTTTTCTCAATAACATCTCAGCTTCTGATGCGCAGGGAATAAGCTCAAGACCGCCAGATCTCATCTTCTCAATATTATCATTTGCTGATGGGAGATCCGCTTTGTTGGCTGCTATCACAAAGGGTTTGGCTCTTGTTCGTAGTACTTTGCAAAATAGAAGTATATCATCTTGACTCCATGTCACAGGCTTTTTGAGATATAATCCTGATGCTTGTACCGCATCAGCGATCATCTGTTCGCGGATTGCAAGACCCGATAATCGCTTTGCTAGAAGCTGTTCCAGCTTTTGACCTTGGCTCTCAGCTTCCCTTGCAGTTTTGCTCCAGTCTCTTCCAACAATTGAGCCAAGCCAGAGATCAAATTCTTCCTCTACAAACTGGATATCAAATACAGGATCTCCAGTTCCAGCTCGAAGAGGTCTACCGTTGCTATCTGTAGAACCAGAAGCGTCTATGATGTGTATGAGAGCATCAGCCTGTCTTGCATCATCAAGGAACTTATTGCCAAGTCCCTTACCTGCATGAGCCCCGGGCACAAGACCAGCTATGTCTACCAACTTGACAGGAATGAACCTATTGCCATCTATACATACAGAATGAACTGGGTTATCCTGTACACCAAATTCTCGGCAGACACATTTTGTTCGAGCATATGCTACACCTACATTGGGCTCTATTGTTGTAAATGGATAATTTGCTACGGGAACAGCAAGGTCAGTGGCAGCATTAAAGAAAGTAGATTTTCCCACATTGGCCTTGCCAATCAAGCCTATTATCATGTAGCAGATAGATTCGGGTCATCTTCCATTAATGTCTTCTTTTGAAATCTAATAAGACGCAGGTCTGCTAATAATATGATACTTGAACAAGTATGCAGTCCGGTTGATCAACAAGCTAAGGCTCAAGAAGCATCCAGAAGGAGGGTACTTCAAGCAAACATACACTGCAGACACAATAGTAAACATTTCAGGATATGACAAACCACGATACATTTCAACAGCGATCTATTACATGTTAGTTGACAACCAATTTTCAGCTTTTCACAGAGTTAAATCCGATGAATTATGGCATCACTACATAGGAGGATCACTAACATTGTATGCGATAGTTAATGGAAAATTGTTAAAGATCAAAATGGGGAAGAATAAGGATGAAATGCCCCAGGTTGCCATAAAAGCAAATACCTGGTTTGCCGCCTCACTTCAACACAAGAAGTCATACTGCTTCCTCGGCTGCACTGTATCACCTGGATTTGATTATAATGACTGGGAGCTTGGTAAGAGAAATGATCTTATCAAAATGTATCCTCAACACAAGGCAATCATTGAAAGATATACTTCTGCCATTGTTTAATAGTCTCAAGCTTAATTCTAATTGCGTTGCCTAACATAACTACTCCAAGACCTGCAGCAGTGTGCATAGTAAGCGGAGGACTTGATTCAGTATGTTATGCCGCTTCACTTGCAGCAAACGAAGGTTATGATTTGCATATATTGACATTTGCATATGGCCAGCGAGCAGAACGGGAAATTGAGCGTTCTCGCTACTTTGCCAAAGTACTGAATGCAAAAGACCATAAGGTAGCAGACATGGGCTTTATGAAATCGCTTTATAACAAGAGCAATGCGTTGACAGATAATGGACAAAAGTTGTCACAAGAATTTTCACAGAGCTTAGTCGTTCCCATACGCAATGCAGTGTTTCTGACAATAGCTACTGCGTGGGCTTTTAGTATAAATGCAAAGGTTGTTGCATATGGGGCGCACATAGGGGATACTCTACATTACTCCGACTGCCGACCTGTCTTCGTCACGACAATGAGTGAAGCCCTCAATATGGCAGAGTCAGACAGCATCCAGTCTGGTTTGCGGCAGCAAATAATGATACTGTCACCTGCTATAACAGGACTTGATAAATCTGCTTTGGCCAAGAAAGGCTACAAGATTTTGGGTGACAAGATATTTCATACGTGGAGTTGCTACTCTGACGGCATTAAAGTGGATAGAGATTATTTACACTGTGGTCAATGCGAATCGTGTATAAATAGGAAAAATGCATTTAACACTGCTCAAATAAAGGACAAGACTCAATATGCAACAAAGGAACAATATGCCAGGCACAATTACGACAAAAGTGAATGAAATTTTCACAAGCATTGAAGGAGAGGGCATACTTTTTGGCACCAAAACGATGTTTGTAAGGCTGGCAGGCTGTCCATTTAAGTGCCATTGGTGCGATACACCTTACGCCCTTCCTATGGACAGCGGGGTTGACTATTCCATTGAGGAGGTAAAAAGGATTATCTCAAAGAACCTTCAGCCAAACACATACAAGATCAATTTCACAGGTGGCGAACCACTGGTGCAGTATGAAGCAGTCATAGAGCTAGCAAAATTCGCGAGTCAAAAAGGGTTGAGAGTATACCTAGAGTCGTCTTGCTATGACGCTAAGAGGTTTGCCAAGGTCTTGCCATATATCAACATATGTAAGGTCGAGATTAAGCTGAGAGATTCCAAAATAGTAGACGAAAATCAGTACAGCAACCTCCTAAAAAATGAGCACGAGTGTCTAAGGCATGCAATCAACAGCAACAAAACTACCTATATCAAAGTAGTAGTAACAAATTCCTCAAACCTTATCGAATTCAAGGATATAGTACGTGAAGTGTTCAACGTTGCCCAGCCTTCAGAGCTAGCAGGATTTATAATACAGCCAAGTTATACAGTTGACGAGCCAACATTGGATGTGCTTTTTGGCTTTTATGATGCCGTTTACCCTATATACGATCAGGTACGTGTTATACCACAACTGCACAAGATTATAGGAGCTAGATAAAAGGAAAAAAATGTCAACAGACAAGAAAAGTATCGATAGAAAAAAGATTGCCAAGATTATCAGACAATTATTAATAGAGCTTGGTGAGAATCCCGACAGAGAAGGTCTTGCAGGTACTCCAAATAGAATAGCTGACACGTATGAAGAGATATTCAGAGGCTATAGGATGGATGCCCAGCTAGACGTCAGCTTTTCAGAAGAAACAGAGGCAGTTATTGCAAAGGATATACAATTCTACAGCATGTGCGAGCACCATATGTTGCCATTCTTTGGAAGAATACATGTTGCATATATTCCATCCGGCAAAGTATTTGGTGTATCCAAATTGGTTAGGCTAGTTGAAAAGTATTCCCGCCGACTCCAAATACAAGAGCGGCTAACAAAACAAATAGCTGACGAACTCGTGCAGATGGGGGTAAAGGGAGCGCTAGTGATAGCAGAAGGCGAACACCTTTGTATGAAAATGCGCGGCGTTCGCAATGATAGTTCCATTACTACTATAGCACATCGCGGAGTAATAGAAAAAAAGGAAGTCCGCGAGCAGGTCCTGGCGCTTATTTATAACCCCAAATCTGAAATATCTAGGATATAGGGGCGCCTTCTTCTTTTATAAGAATAAGTATCACTAACCTTGTGGGACCTGTCATCCATACATGATGTTGCCATACACTCTCACCATGCGAGATATTAGTTGCTGTCAACCAGAATATTGAATATCACGTTACAACTATCTACTTCAGTTGCACTTAACTGAGAGAAAATTAGGACTTCTCACAGATGTCTTCATGCAATTGTCGATATCATATATGTACTCGAGGAATGACTTTGCAAAAATATTTACATAGCATCACGAGTAAAATTCTATGGTAAACAGCAGACGACAGACTCATATATAGACTGCATAGTGTGTGGCCACAGGTACAACTCACGGTTGTCGGCCTGCCCTCAGTGCCTTGTCCAAAACAGTTTGGTTTCTGTGCCTATACTACCAAGCAAAAAAAATACCACTATACACAGGGTGGTAATAGGCGCTATAGTCACCACAATTGTTTTTGCAGGCATCATCTTCCTTTCACCTATTGTTACTGAGTTTATAATCCATCAAAAGGACAACCCAGCGATTACAATCCTGCAACCTTCGAGCCAGCAGCCGAGTACAGTGCCCCGCGAAGAGATGGTACAGCATGTACTTGACAAGATAAACAAAGATAGGTCCGATTTCGGCTTGCCTCCAGTCGAACTGAGCTCCAACCAAGCTGCACAGATACATGCAGAGGATGTTTTTAGAACTAAACAGATATCCCACTGGACTACAAAGGGTGAAAAACCTTACATGACATATACCCAATATGATGGTAAAGGAAGTGTGCAACAAAATGTCGCTATTGCGGGTTTCAGCTCAGAACAATATGAGCAATGCACCACGAACGTACTGGTAAAATGTGAAAAGATAGAGCCACTATCCACTATTGATCAGCTGCAAGATGAGATGATGTACAATGACGAAGCGTGTTGCAATGATGGCCACAGGAACAATATTCTAGATCCACATCACACTCATGTGAGCATTGGCATAGTGTATGACCAGTACTACCTGGCATTAGTTCAGAATTTCGAGAATAACTATGGCCTTGACATAGACGTCGACGATAGCGAAATTGAGATCTCGGGCCAACTTTTGGAGGGTCAGCTTGACCATATTGCCATCTATTATGATGAAATGCCTACTCGGGCAGTATATGAAGAGAACAAGAATTTATTGTCCTACTCTGCAGGTAAGCTTGTAGCAGTTGTAGTTAAGCCGCTGCCTCCAGGATATTATTATCAATCGCAGGGAGATTACAGAATAATTGAAGCCGATAGGTGGAATGTTCAGACAAATTCTGTTAATATAATGTTTGATCTTGCAGATGTGGTAGACAAGGATGGCACCTATACTCTATTTACACAGATCAAGGATGGCGAAGAGATGTTTGATGCTACATCGCATTCAGTTTTTGTCAATTCAGAAGAAGATAATTAGCATATTGAAAATGTATAAACTATTAGCCTTCAATTTCTTTGAACTGCATCTCCTAGTGATTAATTCGCAATCCTTAGTGCCAGGATAGAAATAGAGTCATTTGCAACGGGTGAGTAGCGAGTACCATTATAAATTTAACTTTTGCCTATATAATGATCTCAGGAGTAGCAGAAGCGCGCTCATAATCATCCAACACGTTTAGAATGTAGGTCGTAACACCTATGCAAACCAAGTTGATCGGGTTGCATTATCTTATAAGTTGACAATAATACTAATAATATCATCGTCAAAGAGCATCATCTATAGAACCCATTTCTGTATGTATTAGAAGCCTTCCTCACAAGCATCATAATCATCATTCTCATCATAGATGCATTCTTACTTCCGCAAATCAGGCATTATAGTCTCTATAATATTGGAATAAAAAAACATCACATCGTGTCATTTTCCTTTTATTAGTAGACGGTGTGCAATTTAAGTGAATAGACTTGGCCATCAGCCCCCCATTGCAGTCTGAGGGTCAAGAGCTTGCCAATCATCAAGCATATAAAATAATATTGAATAGTTACCAATGCTAAACCCATCGCAATGGGGCTGCAAAGTAGAAATGACTGGCAAACCACCTTTGCGTTCTGCCAACTTCCTGAGCCTTTTTATCTCGTAACCTCTTATATGGGGCACCCCGCCACTAGATTTGACTTGAATGAACCAGCACACATTGCCAGATGTAGCTATTATATCAGCAGGTCCCCTGCTTCCCTTGGACAAAGATATGTTCCAGCCTATAGACTTTAAATAAAGAGCTACTACATATTCGGCCTCTCGTCCAAACCTGCTCCAAGAATACAAAGCAAGTTTCTCTTTCATCAAGTACCCATATAGCTCTTTTTGGCAGCAATTTTTTACCTTAGACTCAACAAGATACTTATGTGACATAAAGATCGTAAGTGCCTGTAATCCATATGACCAGTAATTATGCTAATATGAAGGTGGGACGGTGGGACATAACTGATCTCGTTAAGGATCCCTCAAGTGGTGAATTTTCTCAATTTTTAGGATCAATTGAAGAGCAAGTTATGCAATTTGAAGAAAGCAGAAAGATCCTGCGCCCCGATATTTCTCATGAAGAATTTGAGCGCCTTATCCTCATGCTTGAGAGTATCTCTGAAAAAGTATCAATTGCAAGCAGCTATGCATATCTGAGATACTATGCGGATACATCTTCAAACGAGGCATCTGCATTAGTTATCAAGATGGAAAAACTAGCGTCAGAAGTAAGCAACAGGATACTATTTTTTGACTTATGGTTCAAAAAAGAGATCGATCATGATAACGCAAACAGATTAATCAATGCCATTTCAGTCATGTATCGTGAACATCTGCGCCATAAGCGCCTGGTCGCCAAGTATTCACTCAGCGAGCAGGAGGAAAAAATAATCAACACTCTAGAAGTTACTGGCAGCAGAGCCCTTATCAAGATATACGATAAGATGACAAGTGGTTTTGAATTTACTGCCAAGCTTCGACATGGCAGGAAAACGATAATGAAAAGATTTGACAACAAGGAAAAATTAATGTCGCTGGTCAGAAGCCCAGATTCAACTAGAAGAGAAGCTGCATACAAATCATTATTGCAAGTCTATAAAAGGAATAGTGGAGTGCTGGGCGAGATTTACCAGAACATCATCATGCAGTGGCGCGACGAGGCAATCTTGATGCGCGGCTATAGATCACCAATCTCTGTACGTAATATAGCCAACAACCTTGACGATATAACAGTAGAGACATTATTAGCAACATGTAGGAAAAATGTATCGATATTTCATGAATATTTTGTAGAAAAATCAAAGATGCTAGGCATGAAAAAATTACACAGATATCATCTGTATGCCCCTATTTCAAAGAAAGCATCAGACAGCAAAAAGTTCACCTATGGCAACGCAGTTGAAACTGTACTGAATAGCTTTGAGAACTTTGATCCTCAGTTTCGTAGCCTGGCCGAGCGAGTGTTTGCAGAGCAACATGTTGACTCTGAAATAAGGAAGGCAAAACGGGGCGGCGCGTTTTGCTATAGCGTCACGCCAAACCTGACACCTTATATTCTCCTAAACTTTGATGGACTTTCAAGGGATGTATCGACTCTTGCCCACGAATTTGGTCATGCAATACACAGTCTGCTCGCATCTGAGATACCATTAATGGTTTTCCATGCACCTCTACCGCTTGCAGAAACTGCGTCAGTTTTTGCTGAGATGCTACTCAACGAAAAGCTAGCAGAGCAAATGTCGAAAAAGGAACAAAGAATTTTGCTAGCAGAGCAAATAGACAACCTTTATGCCACAATAATCCGCCAAGCGTATTTTACGCTTTTTGAAATTGACGCACATAAAGCGATAGGAGAGAAAAATGCCACCATTGACGAAGTAGCGAAGATATACATCGACAATCTCAGAGAGCAATTTGGCAGTTCGGTGACAATATCTTCAGATTTTGAATGGGAATGGGTATACATCCCTCATTTTTATCATACGCCATTTTACACTTACGCCTATTCGTTTGGCAACTTACTTGTCCTTTCTCTTTACAGGCAGTATAAGCTTAAAGGTAAAGAATCCTTTGTACCCAAATATTTTAAGATATTGTCTGCAGGCGGGTCAAGGAAACCAGAGGAGCTTTTAATAGAAGCAGGCATTGACATTTCTAGGGAAGAATTTTGGCAGCAGGGGTTTGACTATGTGCAAGAAATGATACAGCAGATGAAGTCACTTGCTGAGTGATGATGTTGCTTTAATCATAGTCATAGCGGGATCGATGTCTGCAGGTGTCTTATTATATAGAACTGGCAGGTAATTGAATGAATCATGTTCGCTGTATGACTTGGTGCTCTACTTTAACAAAGACAAGTTGAAAATCCTCGACAAACAAGAGGCAAAGGGAGAAGCATTTGCAGAAAATGAAATTAGGATGAATCGTGTAATATAAGATGGAGGCTAAGAATGCATAATTTAAGCCTCGGTTGCAGTAGTATCCATCCTTGTCTCTCCTTCACCTTCTTCTGCGGTTGTAGCAGCTGTTATAGATCCTTCGATTACCACTTCTCGTCCTTCTTCTCCTTGAGGTAAAACCATAGAAGACTGTATTTCAGGATATAATTGTGTTATCATTGCAGGCGTATTGGCCCTTATCCAGTCAGCCATAGCCCTTTCCTCCGCCAAGTTTTGAGTTAATACAGGTACAGCATCTCCTGCGTTCATCAATTGTGTGAGCTGAAGCAAAGTGTCATACATTGTGACTTCTGCATTCTCTATAACTAGGTCTTCCTTTGCTGATTTTATTTGCTGTTCTGCAGAGGTCATTGACTTCTTTAAGATATTGGCAAGAGTTTTTGGAGGCTCTAGAACAGGGAGTTGCCCAGAATCATTGGTTGGTCTTGCTCCAAGATTTTTGATTAATTGCTTTAGCCTATTTTGTTGTTCTCTTGTCACCTCTAAATGTTGTTGAAGTTGTTGTTTTGCATCTTCTAACTGTACTTCTTTTATTCTTGATTGAAGTCTAGATACTGCCGCGTTTTCAAAAGATAGAGTCTCATTTAGATATTGAGCTAGTTTCTCTTCAAGCGTTAGTCGTCTAGCACTTTGTCTGTTGCTATTTTTTGCTCTTCTTGTTTTCTTCTGTCTTTTACTCTTTGTCGATTTACTGATCCTCTTGCGAGCCAATTCTATTTGAACAAGACACTCCATTTGTATTAATCATTCAAGAATAAAATACTAGTAAATGATTTAACTTTAGCAGAAACTATCTTATTGCATGATAGTCTTCTCTTGGAAGACCACTCGGCTCTGTAAAGAAGTTTTTCTTCTAGAACCACGATAGCCATTTTGCCAAAAGGATTATGCAAAAAGAGATGGTCGCCTGCAAGAAGATAGTAAACAATTCTAGCGCAAACTACTAACTTTTCGTCTTAAACTGCCCATAACCAATCAGAACCATGCTTGAGTACTTGTCGAACCTAGAGAATTAAATTTACGTACCAGTCATATTGTAGTGAATAGTGGTGCTCTGCCAATAGATACAAACATTAATGCATCATCTTTCAAATGGACAATTGCAGAGATGCACAGAATGCCTATCACAAGAAGATGTGCATGGTCTTACACTCGAATCATATGGCTCATGTGCAGAAAACCTGCCCACATATGATTTGACTTTAAGCATCCGTTGCATCTAAAATTGCCTTTGCCTGCTTGTAGTGAACTGCATCTACCATCTTGCCATCAAGTCTTACTGCTCCGCTTCCGGTACCCTCAGTCATTGCATGACTAAGTGCTTGTATCACTTTTCTTGCCCATTCGACTTCATTCTTACTCGGGCGGAAGACTTTGTGTACTGGCTCTATTTGGCTTGGATGTATTAAGCTCTTACCAGAGTATCCAAGGCGTCTTGCCATTGTCGCGTCTCTTACTAGGCCATCAATGTCATCGATCTTTTGCCAGATTGCATCGATTGCATATACACCTGCTGCTCTTGCATCAACTGGAATCTTTGCACGGGCATAAGAATAGCTCCCAGAGTCATGCTCATCGTAGTCAAGCCGCATGTCATAGAGAAAATCAAAGACACCGAAAACTAGAGCCTTTATTTGCTCGTGAGCACTTGCAATCAAGTATGAATTTACAACTCCTCTTGCAGTTTCGATTGAAGGTATTAATGCAATCTTGTCAGTCTTTCTTTCTCTTTCAAGCATGACTATATCCCTTTTGATCTCGAGTATTTCATGAGCATCATTGACTTTTGGCACAACTATACCATCTATCCCCTTTTGGAAAACAGCTTTAAGATCGTGACTTATAAGTCCCGACTCAGGCGAGTTAGTCCTCACATAGATATGGCTTCTATACTCCTGCCGTCGCACAAGCAATGTTTCTGCTATTATACTACGCGCTGCGTCCTTTTCGTTGTCTGGCACCGAGTCTTCTAAGTCAAAGCAGATTATGTCTGCGTCAAGTGTCTTTGCTTTCTCCACAAAGCGTACGCTATTGCCGGGAACGAAAATCAGACTGCGAAACATAATAAGAAGAGGAAAATAAAAGCCAGTCTTTATAGGTTCTGAGGAGTTGTCAATATCTTGCCGAACTGTTGAGCGTTTGCCATCATTACATGGCCCTCTACCATGTTGCTAAATGGCAAAATGGTATCAATAACTGGTTTGATTTTGCCCTTACTGACCCAATACATCACGTCTTCAAGTTCTGCCTTAGTGCCTTGGGTGGAACCAAGCAGGTTAGTACCCTTAAAGAACAGGAATCTTAGGTCAATAGTTGAATCATATCCGGTAGTTGCACCTGTAGCAACGAGTGAGCCGCCCATTTTGAGCAGCGCAACTTCTTGCGGAAACACAGATTTGCCAATATGTTCAAAGACTACATCAACACCAGATTGACCCATCTTTTTTGTTATTTCGCGTACTTTCTTGTACCAATCGGCTTCTCGGTGGTTGACTGTATAATCTGCTCCAAGATCCATGCACTTGTCCATCTTATCCTTGTTGCCTGCAGTAGCAATGACAGTGCAATTGTACAATTTAGCAATCTGAATGCCAACCATGCCAACTCCCGAACCTCCACCCATGATAAGCACAACTTGGCCTGGCTTGATCTTAGCACGCCCTACTAGCATGTGCCAAGATGTCATGCCAACCATAGAAACTGCTGCCGCATCATTAAATGCAACGTTGTCTGCAATCTTGACGACATTGACCTCTGGCAGGTGGGTATACTGAGCGAACCCTCCCCAAAGTGGGCCTGTCTGGAATCCCCAGATAGTCCTTTCGCTGCAGTCGTACTCCCTACCAGAAGTGCATTCATAGCACACCCTGCAACTCATGTTAGAATGCGAAACTACCCTATCGCCAACCTTAATTTTTTGTACATCAGGGCCAATTTCAACGACTGTTCCTCCCACATCACTTCCAGAAATATGGGGAAGTGGAGTCTTGACGGGATCACCCCATATAGCCCAAAGATCATTATAGTTGTAAGCTGCGGCCTCAACCTTTATCAAAACTTCATTAGACCTTATCTTTGGAACATCAATATCTTCAATTTTCACAATCTGTGTTGGATCCTTATTGTATTCTCTAAATACTGCTGCCTTCACAGAGCAGAAAGCACGCTTTACACTTTAAATAGTTAACTCATGCTCGAAATGTTGAGTATATAGATTAGCTGAGCGTTTAGCGCCTTTCAAATCGAAATTCTTTCTTTGGCTGATTGATACGCAACAACAATTGCTTCAATTCGTCATCAGTTAGCGGGCGAGTGATCCTGCCGGAAGAAGCGGCACTGATAAGGTAATTCTCAACAGTCAGCGCAAGATCAGGCTTGACAAGCCGAATATTCATCAGCCGCTGACGTGCCTGAGGATCGAGCACCACTTGCAAAACCCGCTGGCGCATCGCCGCAGCCTCGGCTTCGCGTCTTCGTATCTCTTCATCATTCGGTTGTGAGGGTTGTGAGACCGACATACTCTTAAGCGTAACGTTGTAGCTGAGGCATGGTCTTGACAAGATCTTTATGGATTTCAGTAGCCAGCCTATCCATCTTTTTCATACCTTCACTTGAAATTATCCTACCCTTATGCTGTATCTTTACAATGTATCCAGATGTTTCTAGTTGATGAAGTGCATTACGAATAATGGCACCACTAGAATCTCGATGGTGAGCAAGATTGTATCCGCTCTTTTTCCTGCCGCCGTAGGCAACTTTTAAGTCGGCGACTCCAAGAGGACCATGGAGATAAATTTTCCTAAGTATAGAAGCGCATCGGACGTACCACCAATCTTTGCTCTGAGGGATTCTTTGTACATGCGGGCCTGTTTTGACAAACTGCGACCAAGTCGGGGGATCTATTTTTTTATCCTTCTTCAGATGATCAGCCAGTTTGGCTATCAGCTTGTCAGCAGGTACATCGTAAACCTTGGCCATATAGCACCGAAAATTTCCTTAGCCCTTATAAATCCTTATTCATATCAAGATTTTGTGATAGGTGTGACCGCACTTTAGACAGGTAATCCTCACAGCTCTTGTTTTTGCCCTACCAATCCTAACTCGAGAGCTACGACCAGGCACTATAAAGGATTTGCACCTTTTGCAGTAAAGCTGCCTTACGTCATATGGCAGGCGTATACGCTGATGCATTGCTATCCTTTTGGCTTGCTGAGCCTGTTTTGCAGCTAGACGATCATCCTTCTCACGCAAGGCACTTTCTACAAGCCCATCAATGTGTTCCCTTGCAATTTGCTTAACTATCTGCCTCTTCTTATTCAATGCGTATGCCAAAGTATGTTCACATGGCTTTGATAAGCCTTAGTAACTGTTATCTAATTTGAAAAACCAGTTAATTTTATTGTCAACACTTGACGAACTGGAAGAACTTGCGAAAAATTACGCAAGGTTGAGACAACAGTACAATGCCAGTGAAAGTGACAGCGCTGAAGTTGCCCGTTTAGCGATCAGGATCGTCGATTCGATATCATCTGCTTCCTTTTCTCTTCCACTTGAAAAAGATACATTATCCAGCGAGGGAGCAACTACCTACATATACCAAAATAATGCGACATATCCTGCAATATTTGATCTTGTTTCGGAGATCCTTCACCTAGACATACCAATAGAGATTGGCAGGGTGAAATTTGGGCCAGGTGAAATTTTGGTGACCACCCAAGATAAAAGAGAGGCAGACGTCGAGCTTGAATTATCTACAAAAGAGATGCAAAAGCTAGTCAATGCAAGAAGGGCAGAAATATTTACCAAGTATGCTGGCGCCTCTCGTTAATATAGGCCACAGCAGGCACCAATTAGTACGATAACGCTTATTATCGCAGAGGCTGCACTTGAGACAATCCCAGACGAGATCGCAGGTCATGCTGCAGTAAGAAACCACTCTCACAGGCTGCAGATGAGATCATCAGAAATTCTGCTTGATAGAAGTTATCATCACGCGGCTATGAAGCGCTTGCCAGATAGCCTGAAGCGAGGCAGGCCCGATATTGTCCATTTTGCATTAATGGAAGCTCTATCAACGCCTCTTTTTATGAATATGGGGCTAAAGGTCTATGTTCATACTACAAACGACAGGATAATCTCTATTGCAGATAATCTGCGTCTACCCAAGTCATATTTCCGTTTTGAAGGGTTGATGGTGAATCTGTTCAGAGACAAGGTAATCAAAAGCAACGAAGGAAGTATTTTAATGAAGCTATCATATGGGTCGTTTTCAGATCTGGTTGACGTGATCAAGCCCGATCTGCTCATTGGCTTATCAACGGTTGGCATCCAAAGCAAAGCGCAAAAAGTAGCAGAGAATGCCCAAGGAGCAGCAGATCGTTGCAGCATTGTAGTAGGAGGCTTTGCGAAGGGTCACTTTTCAGAAAGGGTCACTAGATCACTAGGACCTATGTATTCTATCAGCAATATTGCGCTTGAAGCACATGTGGTGATCGCAAGGATATTGTATGAGTGTGAAAAGTTACTTGAAAAAGGCATCAACCATAAAGGCAATGAAGAGCGCTGTTAGATAAGGGCTTGAAAATTTGAATACAATCCACGAAGCTTTCTCGCTTGGCTTGATTAGCAGCCAGAAAGACAATGCGATCATAGTTACACCAAAGGCACTTG
>Ga0111539_10005555_pt1 | contig 16303 bp, 7 predicted proteins | sample RhiMethybrSRZTD1_FD_79667 | JGI IMG/M metagenome (GOLD analysis project Ga0111539, IMG submission 79667) | Populus rhizosphere microbial communities from Tennessee, USA - Rhizosphere MetaG P. TD hybrid SRZTD1 (version 2) (version 2) | ecosystem: Host-associated > Plants > Roots > Rhizosphere >... | reverse complement strand
TCGCACAAGGCGCAGCCGCGGTCCCGGTGCGCTGCGTGCCGGAGATGGAGTTTTCGCGCGACAGCGAGCGGTCGGCGATGTCGAGCGGCACCCCCTCGTAAAAGCGCGCAAACGCCGCCGAGACCTTGGCCCGACCTTCCTGCGTGGGGTCGTAGATGGCACCGATGCGTGGCGACCATTGGTTCGGCAGGCTGAACGGTGTGCCGCCGCGCGAGCTGTAGAGGAACTGCGCGTCGTAGCGGACACCGACGTTGAGCGTGACCTTGTCCATCACGCTCCAGCTGTCCTGCGCAAAGGCGCCCGCGGTGACCGATTTCGTTACGTTGTGGATCTTGTCGAGAACGACGGCTTGATCCGGCCCGGTGAGAAAGCCGAAGCCGCGCTGGTACGCGAAGTTCGCGCCGCTCGTCGCTTCGCGCAGGCGGAACGTGCCCGAGTAAGCCTTGAGGTTGTCGTAGCGGTCGAGCTCCACGTCGATGCCCGCCTTGACGACATGGTGCCCCGCGCCCTGGAGCAGCACGGTGAGCACGCTTCGCCCTTGGTAGCGATCGAGCGTCGATCGCCGCAAGAAGTCCGGACCGCCGGAGTTGTACGTCGTCACCGGGCAAGGGTTCCAGGCCGGCCGCGTGGGATCGGCATTGGCAACGGGGTCGCAGTAGCCGCCGGGCACGGATTCGAAGTCGGCGATGTTGTGCAGGTTCGGCGTGCGGCGCCACACGATGCGCGGAACGCCGGCCAGGCCCGTGCGCGCGCCGGGCTCGCTTTCGTCGGCGGGGAGCGTGGCCGACGTCTGGTGGTGCCAGCCGAGCGTCGTGTCGATGAGGATGCGCTTGTTGTCGAAGGCCGACGACCATTTGAGGCTCGTGTCGATGGCGCTCGAATCGAGCTTGTGGGCGAGGGCACCGAACGTGCCGTTGAGCCCCGTGGTGAGGCGCGGATCGAGCTCGGGCAAACCGGTGTTGGGATCGATGGCGTATTTGTTTCCGCCGCCCGCGGTGCTCGGCGTGCCGATCACCGTGAGCGTCAGGTGATTATCGGGATTGACGGCCAACGTCAGCTTGCCGAGCGCCTGGATCTGCTGCCCCTCGGCGACGAACGACTGCCGGGTGCCCGGGATCTCGTCGGCGACGGTGAAACCCGTGACCGGATCGACGATGGGGGCCGAGCCGGGGAGGGGAAGGCCGGTCGTCGGATCGACGGCGTCGAAACGCAGGCGGTTCAGCGAGCGCTGCAGATTGTAGCGGGTGCGCGAGTAATCGAACCCGGCATAAAACCAGAGCTTGTCCTTGAGAATGGGGCCGCCGATGTCGCCGCCGAGGTCGCCGATGTACGAGAGATCCTGCGTCGTGAGAACGGCCTGTCCATCGCGGATGACCGGCTTGCGTTTTCCCTCGAGCCCTCCCGGCGAATAAAAGGCGAACACGCCGCCGTGAAACTCGTTGGATCCCGACTTGGTGACGACGTTCATCGTGGCGCCGGTGGCGCGTCCGTACTCCGGCATGTAGCCGCCGGTGATGACGTTCACCTCTTTGGTGAACTCGACCGAGAGGGGCGCGCCGACGACGCCGTAGGCGGGGTTGTTCACGGAGGTGCCGTCGAGCACGTACTGATTCTCAGGCGACGTCGTGCCGTTGACGGAGACGCCGAACCTGTCTTCGGCCGCGCCCGGAGCGGCTTCGGCGATCGATTCGAACGAACGGTTGCCGGCGCCTTTGGCACCGGGGCGCGCCAAGGGAATACGTCGCGTGAAGTCTTGCGACAAGCTCATGCCGGTGGAGCTCGAACCGACGTCGACGGTGGGGGGGCGCGCCTGGACGGTGACTTCTTCTGCTTTGAGCGCTTCCGGCAAAAGCTCGGCGTTGAGGCGAATCGTCGTGTCGGCGCGAAGCGAGATGCCCTCGCGCGCGAAGGGCCTGAATTGCTCTTTCTCGATACGCACCACGTAGACGCCCGGCGGCAACGCGGGAATGCGGTAAAGCCCCGTCGCGTCGGTGACGACCATCTGCTCCCCTTGCAGTCCGGGGGAGGTCACCGTGACGACGGCATCGCCCACGGGCTCTTTGTTGGACGCATCGACGACGTTTCCGATGAGCACGCCGGCGCCCTGCTGCGCGAGCGCGCTTCGGGGAAAGAGCGCCGCGGCGAGGAAAAGCACCGCCGCGCACCGGCAAAAGAGCCGAAGCAAAGCGGAGCGGGCGTGGGAGCGCGCGGTTCGAGGTTCTTGGCGGACAGGTGCGCTGAGCGAGGCGGCGATCGCTGTTTGCAACGGAGGTATCTCCTGCAAAAGGGCAGCGAGCGTTAGCCGTCCTCCCGCATGATTGGTGAACTTCGGGGCGCTGCACTTCGATCGATCACTCGCGCGAGCCGAGCGCGAACAACCGAGAGACAACCTCTTACCTGAGTCCTAAGTCTGGCTACGTCCTAAGTTGGATAGCGCTTTACGCGAACCGTGCGCTCGGCTCAAGCGCCTTCCTTTCTTTTTTTTAAAACGCGTAAGCGCCAGCATTCGAAATTTCCGATGCGCGCGCGCAAACGCTGTCGCGGCAATTGTGCCCATAGAGCGCAATCGCCGTCTGCGATGCGAGCAAGCTTTTGTTGGATCGCGGTAGCTGCCCCGGTTTGTACAACCGGGCCACGCGAACCTATCCGGTTCGCGCGCGCGTGAAGCGTTGCTTCGTGGCGCGAAGTCCCTTGGATCCGAGAAGGAGCACGAGCCCGATGGGCGCGTGAATCAAAGCGAGGTGCAGAGGGCTCACCACCGGACAGTGCAGCGAGAGGGCGAGATTGGCGAGAACGCCGCCGGCTGCGGCGGGAACCACGAGAGCTCGCGCATGAGAAGCGGAGCGATCGAGGGCACGCAGTAACGTCATCAGCACGGCGCCGCTGATGGTTCCGAGCAGAAGGCAGTCGTGCGCGTCGCGAAAGGCGACGTGGTGGGCGAGCGTCGCCTCGGGAAGAAGGGCGATCGCGAAGGGCACCGTGAAGGCCGCGAGGGCGAAAAGGAGCGCGTAGGTCGAAACGTCGGGTCGCTGAAGCGGACGAAGGTTCAGCACGATGAGCGCCCCGAGAAGCAGCGCGAACGAGCCGACCGAAAGTAGCAGGCGCGTCTGCGGATAGACATCGATGTCGACGCGCAGACGCGCAGTCGCGAGGGTGACCGCTATGACCGCCGCAGCGACCCCAGCGACGCTGACGCGCCACTGCGTGGACCGGCTGCGCATCCATGCCAAAAGCCCCTTTTCGCGTGCGATTGTGCTTTCGACGCGGCGCCAAAGCGCCTCGAGGTCAGGCTGTGGGACCGGCGGCCCACCGAGCACCCCTTCGCGCGCATCAGGGCATTTCAATGTCGCTCCGTACGTAGAGGTACGCTCCGGCGTCTCTTTCGGTTACCGTTTGACCGCTTTAAAAGCTTTCTGAGGCCAATGTACCCTCGATGCGCTCGGACTTTGACGGCATTGACGCTAGCGCCGACCGTCCGTGAGACCTCGGCAAACGACAATCCCTCCAGCCAGTGCAAAATGATGACATTGCGCTGGTCGGGGGGGAGCTTGGTGAGCGCGAGCTGAACCTCGCGGCTCTGCTCGGCCCACTCCTGGAGCAGGTCGGCGTTGGGGTCCCGATCCCCCCCGAGTTCGATGGTCGTGATGTCGAGCGGCGTTTCGCGCCGCCGCCCCGACTCGCGAAAGTGCTGAAACCGCAGGTTCAAGGCGATCGTGAAGAGCCACGGTCGGAGCCGAGCCCCGGCGCGAAAGTCGTGACGGCTGCGATGCAGCTGCAAAAAGGTCTGCTGCACCAGGTCTTCTGCCTCCTGAGTGCGGCTGATTCGTTGCTGCATGAGTCGCAGCAAAATGGGGGCGTACCTCCGGAAGAGCTCTGCGAAGGCCGTCTGATCGCCCGCCACATAAGCGGCCATGAGCTCTTCGTCGTTCGGAGCCAGAATCTGCGGGTTCACACAGCCCCCATCTTCTCGTTCGGCAGCCGCCCCCTCGACGGCCGAGGGTGGTGCACATCGAGGTAGACGCGGTAAGTCGGAAAAATGTCTAGACGCACGAGGCGACTCGACGATTAGAGGGAACCGCAGGTCGACTCCGTAGACCCGCGGGTCACGGCCACGGTCGACCAAGCGCTGGAAGCAAGCGGGCCACAGTCGAGCCCGGGCGTCCCTGCGCTGTTTGCGATGAGCGTATCGGCGTCGGGTGATCGCTGGAGGCGAACGCGCCGTGCCACGATCTGGTCGAAATCGACGCTCAGCACGGGGTTGAGCGGCTCGGCCGCGGTGTCGGTGAGCGCATCTGGCTCGCCCGCGCCCGCCCAGCATCCCAACGCGATCCCCGAGAGAGCGAAGATCACAACCGACCGAGAGCACAATCGTTTCATGGATACCCTCCTCATCGCGGTTTTCCGGCTGCCCTCATGTACGCCGGCGCGATGCACGCGGTTACATCATTCGCCTAGCTCCTTCGCACCATCGCGCGCGCTTCTTCCGCGTTCTGGCGCGACCTTCGCTCTTCCGCGTCTCGCTCTTCCGCGTCGGTGCGATGATGCGAAATGCAACGCGCTCGGGATTCGTCCCGACCCTGCACGTTCATGCTGCAGGCGTTCGCAGCAATGCCGCTCCACCTCGTTGTCGGCGGCGTGCTGGCGAGCGCCGCACCACGGGCGAGCGACGGTGAGCTCCGGCGCTAGCGCGTTGCGCGTTACCGCTTCGCTTCTTGTTCCGTCGGTCATGCGCCGTGCGCTCGCCTCGCAGCAGCCGTCTCCCTTCGCGCAAAGAGGGATTCACAGGGAAGAGCGGAGGCGGGGAGGATTTTCATTTTCTTCGCTCGAGCCGAGGCGCCGGCGCGTCGCTGGTCATCATCCGGCGGCGGTCACAATCGGGTCACCGCGTCAATGGCGATATCGGAAAGGGGCTGCCGAATTTCCTGCGCGGCATGCTCGGCGTGGTGGTATAGAGTCGCCTCCCATTCGACTAGGCTCCGAGAATTCGGAGCTCGCCGGAGCCAAGACGATGCGAGGTATCGCGCATCCAATGATGCAGGGGGCCGCGTGCATGCCATCGATTTCGCGCGGTGATCGCGCGCCGAAATGCGCCGCGCATTGTCAATGCCGCAGTACGTCAAATCTGCGTCGATCGGCGTCGAGAAGTGGCGGTCTCGACGCCGAGATAAAAACTTCCACCGGAGGTGCATTGCTCCATTCGAGCTGAACAAGCGCCGAGAAATCGTTCGTCCGTGGCGCTTGTTTGTTAAAGGAGGGGTGGCGAAACCACACCTCTATGAATTACAACCCCGTAATGATTTCTCGTCGGGTGAAGTGGTTTATCCGACGGTCACGTTAATTGTTCGAACACGCGCTGCGTTTGCACCGGCGCTTGCAATGCGCGGCACGGTTCATCGCGAATAGAGGAGGCTCATAATGAGAAGGCGTACTTTGCTAGCGGCGGCGATCATTTCTGGTTGCGCCATGGAAATGGGCTGCTCGGCAACGAATGGACCGTCGGGCGGTAGCGGCATCTCCGAGGGCGCCTCGGATTCGCAGGCGGCCGCGATCAAGAAGATGGAGCTTGCCACCGGAAACGCGTGGAGCGTCAGCTACGATTCCTTCCTCGGCACGCCTTACCACGCGGCGGGTTCGACCCAGCCCGTGCTCAAGAGCGGGATCAGCCCTTCTCAGGCCGCGCTTTCCTTCTTGGCCGAGAACAAAGAGGTCTTCGGTATGGAAGACCCGGCCGCAGAGCTCTCCTCCCTCGGTGACGATGCCGACGAGTTCGGATGGCGCCACGCCAACCTCGAGCAGCGCGTCGGCGGCGTGCCCGTCTACGGCGGCAGCGTGCTCGTGCACTACGACACCGAAGGCGCGATCCGCTCGGTCGGCGCGCACTACCTCAAGGGTATCCGGCAGCTCGATATCAACCCCACGGTCACGACGAAAGAAGCGCTCGCCACGGCGATTCGCGACTGGAAGGCGAACTTCCAGGCGACGCTCGACGAGAAGAAAGACTTCGATCGCGAGCCCGAGATTGGCCTCTACATCTACGACCGCGATGGCAAGGCGGCGCTCGCGTGGTGGGTTCAGGTGAACGTCATCCCGAGCGACACGCACGACCCGGCCAAGATCTCGTATTGGATCGACGCCAAGACGGGCGCGATCATCCACAAGTACAACGGCCTCCCCACGACGGCGGCCAAAGGCTCCGGCACTGACAACAGCGGAAACAAGCGCGAGCTCGACATCGACAGCACCGGCACGAGCTTCAGCCTCACCGACTCGACGCGACCGTCCGGCAAGATCACGACCTACAATCTCAAGGGCGCGACGAGCGGCACGGGAACGCTCTTCACCGCGACGGCGGCTGACGGACCGTGGGACACCTCCGAAACCGCGCCCAATTTGGGATCGGGCGTCGGCGCGCACTACTACTCGGAGGCGGTCTGGGATTACTACAAGACCATCCACGGCCGCGACTCGATGAATGGCAAGGGTCAGGCCATGATCAACCGCGTCCACTATTCCAAGAACTGGGCGAACGCGAGTTGGGACGGCACCTACATGAACTACGGTGACGGCGACAACACGCAGCTCAGGAACCTGACCAAGGGGTTCGACGTCATCGCGCACGAGCTCACCCACGGCGTCACGGAGAACACCTCCAAGCTCGCCTACACGGGTCAGCCGGGTGCTCTCAACGAAAGTATGTCCGACATCTTCGGCAACCTCAGCGAGCACTGGCTGCAGCCGAGCTGGAACGCCGACATCATGGCGAACCCGAACCTCGCCGTCGGCGAGGATGTCGGCGTCGCCAAAGCGCTGCGTTACATGTGCGCCCCGAAGAAGGGGCTCTCGGCGCAGGTGGACGTCGCAACCGATGTGACCTCATCGACCGAGGTGCACAGCGGGTCCGGTGCTCCCAACGTCGCTTGGTGTCTCATGACGATCGGTGGCACGCACCCGTCGACGAGCGTCAAGGTCAGCAGCGGTATCGGTTGGGACAAGTCGGCCAAGGTTTGGTACCTCACGCAAACGAAGTTCCTGGCGGGCATGGCGAACGCCACCCTTGCCCAGGCGGCGAAGGGTAACAGCGACGCCGCCACCGAGCTCGGGCTCACGCAGAACGAAAAGAACATCATTCAATGCGCGTGGATTGCCAACAAGACGCTCACAACCCCGACGACGTGCGCGGATACGACGGGCGGCGACGGTCCCGACGGCGGCACCACGAAGGGGGACAGCGGTACCACCACGCCGCCGGACAGCGGCACGACGCCGGACGTTCGCACCGATACGCCTGTACCTCCGGCAGACGTGAGCAACGACCGGCCGACGGTCGACATCAACGTTCCCGATACACCGCCTCAGCCTGACGTCGTGACCCCGCCTGACGCCGGAACTCCCGACGTCACGACGCCCCCCGACGCAACGGGTGGTCGCGGCGGTTCTTCGGGCACTGGTGGCAGCGGCGGTGGCGGCACGAGCGGCACCGGCGGCAGCGGTGGCTCGACGGGCGGCACCGGCGGCTCGACGGGCGGCACCGGCGGCGCGACAGGTGGTACCGGCGGATCGACGGGCGGCACTGCGGGCGCCGGCACTGCGGGTACGGGCACGGGCGGCACGGGCCGCGGGGGCAGCACCAGCACCGGAAGCGGTGGCTCGGGTCCGAGCGATCCGGGTTGCGGCTGCACCATCCCCGGCCAGTCGGCCCCGTCGACCAAGAGCACCCTCGCACTCGCCGTTGGCTTGGTGGCCGCCGCGATCTCGCGCCGGCGCCGTCGCAACGCGGCCTGATCGCGACGAAGCGGCTCGTTCCTCGACTCCCCATGCTCGGCTGCTTGCAGCCGGCGGGGGAGTCGGGGATTTTGAGCTTTGTCGGGTAAGGTGAAAGCACTTCCGTATCAAAAGCCGCTCGAGGGGCGCGACCTCTGGGTCGCGGACGACGTTCTCCCCAACGCACTCGAGGTGCGGGCGCGCTGCCTCGCGCGCAAGGACTGGACCCTCGGCTACCCCTATCGTGACGAGGGTTGGCCAGGGATGCGGACGCTCCCCGCGCTCTATCCCGAAGAGCTGGTGCGTATCGAGTCGTGGGCCAAGAAGCAGCTCGGCGTAAAGGAGCTTTGGCAAAACGCCGCCGCCGCCGGCACCCTGCTCAACCACAACTGCGTGCAGGTCGTCGGTGAAGACGAAGCCGAGGCCCGTCCGCACACGGACTCGCGCAGCAGCTGTCGCTTTGCGGCCGTCCTCTATTTGTCCCCCAACGTTCCGCCCCAGTGCGGCACGTCGTTCTACCGGCAGCGACTCCCCAACGGCTCACTCGGTGGAAACCGGGTGCCCCCTCCGCACAACACGTTGGCGGATGCGCTCGGCCAGCGTTTTCTACCGCCGGGGAGCTTCGTCGAAGATGCGCGCGTCGACTATCGTTTCAATCGATTGGTCCTCTACCGCGCTGATCTGATCCACAGCGCGACGCGGTACTTCGGGCGAAAGCCGGAAGAGCGGCGCATGGCGGCCGTCTTTTTCTGGCACGGCAAATAGCGCCGCGCGAGGGGGCGCGAAGCGGTCTTGGGCGACGCCGATCACCACTTCAAGCTGCTCGACGTCTCCGGGATATAGAGGTTGCCGGAGTTGTACGAACCGGTGAGCGGGTTCGGCATCGCCGGGTCGATATCGCCATTTGCGCCCGCGGGCGGCTCGTTGGGTATCCACTTATTGCCGACCCCGTTCAAGACCGTACCCATGCCGAGGATGCTGACGCCGGCGTTGAACACGTTGTTGCCCCGGGAGCCCGTCGTTCCGAAGTCGTAGCTACCCCCGTTCCACATGCGGAGCCCTCCGTTGAAGGTCGTGCCTCGAACCTTGGCGGTCGTACCGTCGAGCTCGACGAGGTGCATGGTTTGGCAGTTCGTGAGCGTGAGGTTTCCGGTCGTGGCTGACAGCGCGCGATTTTGGCTGGCGCAAGTGCTCATCAGCGTCGAGCCGGTAAACACGGCGGTTGCGCCGGTGAAGTACAGGTTCCCGTCGAAGGTCACTTGGTTCGCGGTGAACGTTTGCGAGGCCTCGAGGGAGTTCGCCGTGGGGCTGGCGCTGAAGCAGCTCGAGACCACCGACGTGGCCGTTCCGTTGGACATCGTCAGCGTCCCCGAGAAATGCCGGAATTGGCCGCTGAGCTCGTTGGACGACATCGCAAAATTGCTGATGGTCATCGACGTGCCGCTGATGAACATCGGCGTCTGGATCTGCGTCAGCGTGACGTTGCTGATCGTCTGCGTGCCGGTCGATGTGCTGAGTGGCTCGCTGAACCCTTCCAGCGTGAGACCGTCGACCGTGCTGCCGCCGTTGATGGTGCCGCTTCCCGCGAACGCGAGACCGGCCACGCCGTTGCCTTGCAAGAGCACCTTGCCCCCCACCGTACTCACGGTGATCCCATCCGGGATCTTGACCGTGAAGTCTTCCGGCGAAGCCGAGCTAAAGACGCCCGTCTTGAAGTAGATCTTGGAACCCGCCACGAGCCCCGCCCGCGCCGCCGCGCGCTTCCAGGTTTTGAAGGGTGACGCTTCGGTGCCCGGGTTGTTGTCGTTGCCTTGCTCGTCGACGTAAAACCGGGTCAAGACGCAGTTGGCGCCGACTTTGTCGTAGCCGTCGTTACAAGTCGTTTGGCATTGGCCACCCGAGCAACCCGTCACGCTGCCGTTGGCAGGGGGTTGGCACGCGCCGCCGCAGCTTCCGCAGTTGGCCGGGTCGTTGCTGAAGTTGACGCACGTTCCGCCGCACGCGTTGGGATAGCCGCTGTCGCAGCTGAACCCGCACGCGCCGGTCGTGCAGATGGCCTTGCCGTGCGCGGCCGGAGCGGCGCACGCGTGTCCGCAGCTCTGGCAATTGAGCGGGTCGTTGTTGAAGTCGACGCAGTCGTTGCCGCACGCCGAGTAGTTCGTGTTGCACTTGTAGCCGCACATCGAGTTGACGCAGTTCGCCTGACCGTGCGTCGCGGGGGCCATGCACGCGTTGCCGCAGGTTCCGCAATTGAGCGGATCGGACGTCTTGTTCACGCAGCTCATGCCGCACAGATCGGGCGAAGGGGCCGAGCATTGGGACTTGCACTGGTAGCCGCTGGCGCCGGCGTCGGGCGAGTTGCTCGCGCAGAGCGGCGTTGTCCCCGAGCACACCGTCGCGCAGCTGCCGCAATTACTGGGCTTGGTGATATCGACTTCGCATCCGTCGTCCGCGCGGGTCGAGCAATGCGCCCACCCCGGCTCGCAAGAAGTCGGGGGGACAACGCAGGCGCCCGCCGAGCACGTCACGGTGCCCGAGACGTGCGGCAGGTTCGTGCAATCGTGCGTGCACGAGCCGCAGGTCTTGGGATCGGTCGGGGAAACACATTTACCGCTGCACTCGATTTGCGGCGACGGGCACGTGGGCCCGGTGTCGCTCGGCGGATTGGTAACGTCGACCGGGGGAGGAGGCATCGACGTATCGACCACGCTGCCGTCGATCGGAGGAGGTGGCGTCGTGGTGTCCTGCGAGACGTCCGGGGGCGGTGTAACGGGCGTGTCAGGGGTCGACGTCCGATCGGACGATCCAACATCGGGTACACTGCCGTCCTGCGTCGGCGGCGGGCTCGTACGATCGGAGAGCGGAGCGTCGGGCGAAGAAGCGCCGTCCGGCGAAGAGGACGAGCCGGCGTCGCCGCCGTCGACACGCTGGCCATCGGGCAGCGTCGCTCGATCGGTCGCAACGTCGATCCCCGTGCGGTTATCCGCGCCGCCATCCACCGTCGTACCGGGGTTACCGTCGTCGTCTCGCACCGGGTCGCGATCGTCGATGACGCAACCGCTGGCGAGCGCGGCGAGCAAACAAGTAGGAGCGAAAAAGCGTTGCAAAGCAAAGCGGCCCCTGCTCACGCGGGGCGCCGGCGCGCCTTGTCGGGGCGCTTGATCCATCGAATACATGCGAGCCTCTTAGCACGGCCCGTCGACGGCGCTCAGAGCTTGTCTTTACACTCCGCGGCTAACTCCAAGACGCCGTATCAGTTGTCAATTCAATCGTCGCGCCCGCCTCCGTTCTCTTCTCGATGGGCGACCGGGCCGCACGCAACAATGCGTCGCATCATAAGGCCCATCATGGGGGCTCGCGAAAGCGACAAATGCCGGCCAGGCTTCAACTTGCCGTATTGACCAGCCTCGACGAACGGTGTACGAGAATTTGACGCCTCGACGCAACGACGCATGACACGGCTCACGAGATTCGAGCCGCGGACATAGGCGCTCGTCGTTTTGCCGAGCTCGTGACTGCCTTCCATCAATAAAGAGCTTCGCCCCCGTCGTTGGAGCTACCCGTGTTGCCTATTCGGCAGGGATTCGCTTCGGCATGGAGGCATCGTCATCGGGGGCGTTCGCGATTTGACGCGAGCATACTCGACTGGCTATGCGTGGGTTCCGGCTTGAAATGGCTTAGGTGGCTTCGAACGAATTGACGCCTCTGCACGGGTATCAATTTCGAAATTTCGGATCGCTCATCAACCTCCCGAGTGGAGACATACGCAGCAAGGAGAGACCCCCATGAGGTTGAGGTGTGCCTCGAGGTTATTGGCTTTCACCGCCGTCGTGCTCATTGGCGGCTGCAGTGAGTCATCGGGCAACGGTCCGAGGACGACCAACCAAGGCAGCGGCGGCAGCACCAACGCTGGCGGCGGCGGCGGCACAGGGGGCGGCACCGGAGGCTCCGGCGTTGGCGGCACGATCGGCGGGCTCGATCCGGGCAAAGAAGCCGGGCCCTACGACGCGGGCATGTGTTACGTGTGCGATCCTCCCGTCGGCCAATATTGCGGCATTATCGGCAAAGGGTGCGGCACCCGCGAGAGGCTGACCTGCTCGACCACCTGCCGAGAGCCGGGTTATACGTGCGGCGGCGCAGGCGTCGAGCATGTCTGCGGCGCGGCGCTCGACTCGGGCACATGCACGCCGACGGTTTGCGACCACGGAGCAGAGGGCAAGTACTGCGGTTTGGTCGACAACGGCTGCGGCGGCGAGCTCAATTGCGGCGGTTGCCCCATGGGCTTCAGCTGCGGCGGCGCGGGGGTACCCAACGTCTGCGGCGTCATGCCCGACGCCGGCACCTGCGTTACAACCTGCAATCCCCCAGGTGGAAATTACTGCGGCACCCTCGGCAACAAGTGCGGTGGGACGCTGAATTGTCCGGCAACCTGCGCAGCCCCATTCAGTTGCGGCGGCGGTGGCGTGCCCGGACTGTGCGGCGCGTCCGTCGAAGCCGGCACTTGTACGAACCCGACGGTTTGCGATCACGCAGCCGCGGGAAAACTGTGCGGCCTCGTCGGCGACGGTTGCGGCGGTCAAATCGACTGCGGCGGATGCACGGGCGGCTTCACGTGCGGCGGCGGCGGACAGGCTGGCGTCTGCGGCGCGGCGCCCCCCACTTGTACGCCGCAGATCTGCAATCCCATCGGCGGCCTCTTCTGCGGCACCGTCGGCGACGGCTGCGGAGGCGTGCTCCAATGCGGCACATGCCCCGCGCCTCAGATGTGCGGCGCTCGCAACCCCGGCGTGTGCAACACGCCATGCCCGCTCTGCAACCAGGTGCCGACTTGCTCGGAGGCAAGCCTCACCACGATCTCCGGCAAGGTCGTCACCGCACGCATGACGGGCTTCGATCCGGTTCCGCGCGCGAGCGTGTACATCCCCAACATCGCGCTCGGAGCGAAGCTCGGACCGATGCAGGCGGGTGCAACTTGCGATCGATGCCAGCCGCTCACGCAAGACGTCGCTCTGGCGAGCGCGAAGACCAACGCCGACGGTACCTTCTCGATGACCGGCAACATCCCTGCGGGTACCGGCATCCCGTTCGTCGTTCAGCTCGGCAAATGGCGATACGAGACGACCATCGACGTCATGCCGTGCACGAACAACGTGATTCCCGACGGCATCGCGCGGCTCCCGCGCACGCAGTCGGAAGGCAACATCCCGCTCACGGCGCTCTCCACGGGCAACGTCGACGCCCTCGAGTGCATCTTGCGCAAGATTGGCGTTGCCGATAGCGAGTTCGGGAATCCGGGTAGCAGTGCCCGCATCCAGTTCTACCGGAACAACGGCGCCAATTTCGACGCGTCGACGCCCGCTCAGACGGCGCTCGTCAACACCCAGGCCACGATGGACGGCTACGATCAGATTCTCTTCCCGTGCGAAGGGAGTCAGACGAACGAGCAGGCCGGCCAACTCACGAACTTCGTCAACTATACGGCGAAGGGCGGACGCGCGTTCGCGACCCACTACAGCTACACCTGGCTCTATCAGAACGCCGGCTTCGCCACAGCCGCAACGTGGCAAGTCGGGCAGATGAATCCGGCGAATCCCCTCATCGCCAACATCGATATCATGCAGCCGAAGGGGCAGGATTTTGCGACCTGGCTCGGCATCGTCGGCGCGCTTTCCAACGCCAACCCCCCGCAGGTTTCGATCGCCGATCCGCGTCGCAACCTCAACGCGATCCCGGCCAATCAGGGCGGTGTGCGTTGGATCTACGCCGACAACCCGGTCCTCGTGCAGCACGCGACGTTCGACACGCCGATCATCGCGCCGCCCGACCCCGACCGGGTTTGCGGTCGCGTGATCTACAGCGACTTCCACGTCGCCAACGCGATGAACAATGGGCTCACGTTCCCCGCCGAGTGCCCGACGACGGATCTGACACCGCAGGAGAAGATCCTCGAGTACATGCTCTTCGATCTCGCGGCTTGCATCGGCGATCCCCCGCCGCCGCCGCCGCCTCCTCCCCCGCCGCCGCCGCCGCCTCCTCCCCCGCCGCCGCCGAACTGATAGCGAAACCAAGGGTGCATGCGATCCCGCTTCCAGCCGAAAGGTTGGAGCGGGATCGCGGCATTTGGGCACCAAGCATCGGCGCGGTTGCGAGCCTAGGGTGCTCGCGCATGCGCGCGTGCACCTGCGCGTCATCGTTGACGACAGCGTTCGTCGGCGGCGCGATCCACTGTTAATTGAATCTTCTGCTCATTGTCGACAGCGGCGGAGACCGATCAACAAAGCGAGCAAGGAGAAACCTCATGAGGTACGTCGACGCCTCGAGGCTATGGGCAATTGTTGCCTGCGCACTGTGCGCCAGCTGTAGCGATCCCACCAATCCGCGGCCAGATGGCAGCAGCGGTTCCGACCGAATTGACGCCAGCATGGGTGGCGGCGGTGGCGTGGGTGGCGGCGGGAGCACCGGCGGCACCATCGGGACCGGCGGTTCCCTCAACCCCGGCGACGGCCCCGTCGTGATCGACGCACCTTGCGCAACTTGCAGGCCGCCCGGGGGGCAGTACTGCGGTCGCATCGGCACCGGCTGCGACGAAAAGGTGCTCGAGTGCGGAACGAATTGCGACAAGGACGGCTACACCTGCGGCGGCGCGGGCCTCGACAACGTCTGCGGAGCTGCCCTCGATTCGGGCAAGTGCCCGCCGACCCAGTGCGTTCAAGGCAATGCGGGCAAGTACTGCGGGATCGTAGGCGATGGATGCGGCGGATCATTGCAGTGCGGAGATTGTCCGAGCGGCTTCACCTGCGGAGGTGCGGGCACCCCCGGCGTCTGTGGTGCCGCGCCCGATGCGGGGTGCGCGCGAGCTGTCTGCAATCCGGTCGGGGGAGACTACTGCGGCACATTCGGCGACAATTGCGGCGGCACGATCACCTGCTCGTGCTCGGGGACGTGGACGTGTGGAGGGGGTGGGATCCCCTATCTCTGCGGCACCAAGCCAGACGGCGGCGGTTGCATGCCCACGGTTTGCGATCTCGGCAAAGCGGGGAAACTCTGCGGCCTGGTCGGCGATGGATGCGGCGGTCAAGTCGATTGCGGCGGGTGCACGGGCGGCTTCACGTGCGGCGGCGGGGGCATCCCGGGCGTGTGCGGTGCGAAGCCCCCCACTTGTGATCCCAAGGTTTGCAATCAGCCGGGTGGCCTCTTCTGCGGCGACGTCGGCGATGGGTGCGGCGGCACGCTGCGCTGCGGACAGTGCCCCGCCGGCAAGGTGTGCGGTGCCACGGCATTCGGGCTGTGCGGCGCCCCGTGTCCGCTGTGCCCCCAGGTCCCGACCTGCTCGGAAGCGGGGGTGACCACGCTCAGCGGCAGAGTATTCACTGGCGCGCTCAGCAACCCGGATCCTATCTACAATGCGCAGGTCTTCATTCCGAACATCGCGCCCGGCGACAAGCTCCCCCCCTTCGCTGACGGCGTGAGCTGCGATCACTGCTCCGAGCTGACGGCCGACGAAGCGCTGGACAGCACGAAGACCAATGCCGACGGCTCCTTCGTCCTGAAGACCAAGGTGCCGGCCGGCACCGGGATTCCCCTTGTCATCCAGCTTGGGCGCTGGCGCCGTCAGATCACGGTCGACATCCAGCCCTGTACCAACAACGTCCTGCCCGATGGCGTGGCCCGCTTTCCGCGCAACAAGGCGGAGGGGGACATTCCGCTCACTGCCGTATCGACGGGGGACGTCGATCGATTGCAATGCCTGCTGCGCAAGATCGGCATCGAGGACGCGGAGTTCACGGCGCCCGCCGGCAATGGGCGCATTCACATGTACTACTCCAACGGCTCGAAGATCGCGGGCAACGCCGCCACCGAGCTCGACCTCAAAGGCAGCACGGCCGGAGGAGGGCAATGGTCGAAGTACACGCAGATCCTCTTTCCCTGCGAAGGGCGCGAGATCGCCGAAACGCCCGCGGCTCTCGGCAACTTCCGCGACTACGTCAACCACGGAGGCCGCGCGTTCGCGACGCATTACAGCTACGCGTGGCTCTTTACGAATGCGCCGCTCAGCGGCGTGGGCACGTGGACGACCGGGGGGAACAATTTCCCGACGAGCCTCACGGGGGACATCAATACGAATTTCCCCAAAGGTGTCGCGTTTGCCGAGTGGCTCAGGATCGTGGGCGCGCTCTCCAATCCGACGCCGCCTCAGATCGCGATCTCCGATCCACGCGTCGACCTCGGCGCGCTGATCCCTGACGCCGGGGCTCAGCTCTGGATTTCGTCGGCTTCCCCCGCGACCACGCAGCACATCACCATCGATACGCCGATTCAGGTCAATCCCGACGCGTACTGCGGGCGCGTCGTCTTCAGTGATTTCCACGTCGCCAATGCGACGACCAACAACAAGACGTTCCCCACCGAGTGCGATTCGGGCCCGCTCACGCCGCAGGAAAAGGTCCTCGAGTTCATGCTGTTCGACCTCGCTTCCTGTACCGGTCAAACGCACCCCGATCCTCCTCCTCCGCCCCCACCGCCGCCGCCGCCTCCTCCTCCT
>Ga0111539_10005554_pt1 | contig 16306 bp, 13 predicted proteins | sample RhiMethybrSRZTD1_FD_79667 | JGI IMG/M metagenome (GOLD analysis project Ga0111539, IMG submission 79667) | Populus rhizosphere microbial communities from Tennessee, USA - Rhizosphere MetaG P. TD hybrid SRZTD1 (version 2) (version 2) | ecosystem: Host-associated > Plants > Roots > Rhizosphere >... | reverse complement strand
GATCGCCCTCGAGCGGCAGTCGCCGGATATTGCCGCTCTCCGGCGTCTTGAAGACAACGCCTTTCGCTTTCCAGTCCGAGGGCCACGCCAACCGATCCGCGTCGGCCGGGAACAGGAGCTCTTCGGGCATCTCACCGCTGATCTTCTTCCGATAGAGACCCGACGCTTCCGGTCGGGCCGAGACAAATGCCAGCCACTGGCCGTCAGGCGACCAGATGGGCCGTCGGTCGCCGGCCGAGCGGAACGTGATCTGTTTGGCCTGTCCGGTTTCGAGATCGACAACCCAGATGTCCGCGCCGTGGCCGAAGGCCACCTGCTTGCCGTCCGGCGACATCTCGAAGTCCACGAAATCGCCGAATGGCAGCGAACCGGCGGGAGCGATGAGCGTCCCGCTCCGGTCGAACCACGCGAGCGTCCACCGAATCGGCGTCATGGTCTTGTACGCGAGAACGCCGTTTTCAGACACCGATAGGGCGCCGCCGCCAGCTGGTTGCCCCCCGGCTCGAACACCGCCGATCGGGACATGTTCGGCAAGCGGCAGAGGATCCCCGATGACGCGGCTGCGATTCGCATCGAAGCGCTGGGCGAGCAACGTCCCGTCGCGCACGAAGAGGAGGTAGCCCTCAGGCGCGTACCTCGCATGCGACCGGCTGGTCAGAAGACGAAACGGAGTTCCTCCGTCTAGCGAACCAAGATAAATCCCGTCAGGCGACGCGAAGAAGATGAACCGTCTGCCATCGGGCAGAAACTCGGGATGCTGGTGGAAAGTTTCGTCGCCTCGCAACGACGTGACTTGCACCGGTCGTCCTCCGGTGGCGCGGACGGTGAACAGGCCGCTCCGTTGTGACGGCGCGAACAGGATGACCCCGTCGCGGTTCCACGTGCCGCCGTAGCCATCGGGTGCATCACAGATCGGCTGGACCGCTCCTCCAGACACCCCGGTCTTCTTCAGTTTGCCATCCGCGAAGAACGCGATCTCGTCACCTTCAGGTGACCAGAACGGAAAAACCCCTCCCTCGCTTCCGGGAAGCACCTGCGTCTCGAGGCCGTCGATGGCCCGTATCGCAATCATCGATTCGCCGGCGCGGAGAACGCGGAAGGCCAGCCGGCGGCCATCGGGCGACACTGCGGGCGACGCCGGCTGATATGGCGGCGGCAGCGATGTGCCGGGCGGGGCCGACACCGTAAATCGTGCGGGCGGAGGTGATGGTTGAGGTGCCGATCGCCGCACGACGGCCGCAATGGCAACGATCGCGAATGAGATCGCCACTGTCATGGTTGCCAGCAGAATCGGTGTTGGTTTCCTGGCTGCCGCACGTACAAACGCGGGCGACCTGTGCTCGCCAACAGATTCGACGACGGAAGGGTTCGCGACGGCCCGATCAGGGGTCGAGCTGTTGACTCTGGTCACCTCTGCCAAAAAGCGGTAGCCGCGCTTCGCTACGGTTTCGATGTACTCCTCGCCCCTGTCTCCGACACTGAGCGTCTTTCTCAGCAGCGAGATGTTGTTCGCCAGATTCGCGTCTTCGACAAACGCATCCGCCCACAGGCGTTTCATCAACTGGTCTTTTTCCAGCAGATGACCGGCATTCTCGATGAGGACGAGCAGCAGGTCGAACGCCTTCGGCGTCAGCGCCATCTGCGCATCGTCGCGCAGCAGTCGGCGCTCGAGCGGCTGAATCCGAAATGGGCCGAACCGGTACTCCATACCCATCTCTTAGAACGGTCTTAGAGGAATCCTGAAATGAACCTGTCGGATTACTGAGACCGGTGCGCCGCTCGCGAATACCGTGGCAGACCGGCCGCGAACAGTTCGAGGCATGGCCACCTCGGCCGTATTGCGGGAGGTTTTGACGATGGATATTACGCCGTTCCGCCGGGTACTACTATGGCTCTTCGCGCTGCTTGTTGCGGCGCCCATGTGGCAATTAACCACTCCCCGCATTTCGGCACAATCCTCCGCCTCGGTCGCCCTTCCGAAGGCGTGGACGGATCAAGAACTCGGCGACTGGGCCACGCCGCTCGTCGGACTTGGAGCGCGGCCGGGCTTTTACTCGGAAGAGGAATTCAAAAAAATTCCCACCCAGGTGCTGTACCGCACTTATCCGGCGTATCACCCCGATCGTGAGCCGGCTGGTTATTGGGACTGGCTCCAGAAACAGCAGCCCAAGCCGCTGCTCGATCCTTCCACGCTCCACTCCGAAAAGGACTGGCTGCACGCTGGACAGATCGTCTTTCGCGAGTTGTATCAACCGCTTCCGCCACAGGCAAACCAGTCGCTGCGAGATCTGATTCCGCTGCTGCGATCTCGAGAGGCGCTTACTCGAGCGGAGATCAAGACGCTGCCTGATGGCACCTTGCCGCTGCTCTGGGTCGTCACACCTGACGGCGTTCTCCCGGCGGCCAAGACCTGCCAGTCCTGTCACACACGTTACCTGCCGGACGGCGCGATCATCGACGGGGCGGCCTCGAATCATCAAGCTGGCGGGTTGGTGCGTCTCCGCAACTCGATTCAGGGTCCATTCGGGCAGTACTCGCAATCGGATATCTCGGTCATCCGCGAGGAGGCGTACCGGCGCGAGGGCGTGCCGTGGATCCTGAACGATGTTCATGCCGCCCTCCAGTCGATGACCCGCGCAGATCTGGAGGAGTACTTCTCGGTCGAGGAGCGCACCGATAGCCAAATCATGCCGAGAGGCGGCAGCAGCTTGTTTCCGACGAAAGTGCTGGACTTGAACGGCGTGCGGGATCGCAAGTACCTGAACCACACGGCAACGCACGTCAATCGCGGCGTCGCCGACATCATGCGTTACGCGTGGACCGTCGAATGCTGCAATTCGGGGCGGTTTGGTTCCTACCAGTTCGGGCCGGAGCTGCCTCGATCCCGTCCTTCGGACGAAGTCGTCTTCGCGCTGGCGACGTACATTTACTCGCTCGAAGCTCCGCCGAGTCCGTTTCGGAACGACCCTCTGACAGGCGACGGTAGAAGGATCTTCGATCGCGAAGGGTGTGCAGTCTGTCACACGCCGCCGCTCTATACCAACAATAAGCTCACGTTAGCCAAGGGTTTCACGCCACCGCTGGATCACCCTTACCGAAGAGACATCATGCCCATCTCTGTGGGTACGGAACCGGGACGTGCGATGCAGACGCGCGTCGGGACCGGCTTGTACAAAATCCCGTCGCTACGGGGCGTCTGGTATCGTGGCCTCTTCGGCCACAGCGGCGACGTCACCAGCCTCGAAGACTGGTTCGATGCGGCACGGCTCCGTGACGACTACGTGCCCAGCGGATGGAAGGGCTTCAAACAAACCCACAGAGCTATCCCCGGTCACGAGTTCGGGCTGAGACTGCCGGCCGCCGAGAAGCAGGCGCTCATCGCATTCCTTAAAACGCTGTAGTGTGACTTTTCAGCGACGTTTCACGCATACAGAGATGAGAGCTCGTGTTTTTCGGAGGGTCGCATGGCCAGCTGTGGTCTCCGGTCGAACCGTCGGATCGCGCCAATTGCCTGCGTTCTAGCAATCGTTGTCATCGTCAGCGCTGTTCGGGCGACGAGCCAAGAGGTGCACGGCCCGAAGCAGTACTACCTGGCGTTGGGCGATTCGATCACCTACGGCTACCAGGCCTACAAACACGCGGCGGGCCTGCCGCCCACGAGGTTCGACACCGGATACGTCGACGTCTTCGCGGCGCATCTTCGCCAGATTCAGCCCGCCATTACCGTCGTCAACTACGGCTGCCCGGGCGAGTCGACGCGGTCGTTCCGCAAAGGTCCGTGTGCCTGGGCCGAATTCGGCGAACAGCTACATGACAACTTCACCGGCCGTCAGCTCGATGCCGCGCTGTCGTTCCTTCGGGCGCATCCCGGCGAGGTGAGCCCAATCACGCTCACCCTCTGGGGAAACAACGTCCGCGAATTCTCGGCGGAGTGTCAGGGTGACGCAGCCTGCATCGAAAGTGGCGCGTTCAAATTCATCGACGACTTGAGCAAGGATCTCCAGAAGATTCTCAACGCGCTGCGCAAGGAAGCTCCCAACGCCGACATCATCGTCACCGGCAGCTGGGATTCCTTCATCGATGCCCTGGAGTTCGCGGATCCGTTCTTTCAGCTGCTCAACGCATCCATGGCGGCGACCGCGGCCGCGGAGCAGGCGCGATTCGCCAATCCATTTCCTTTGTTCAACCCGCAAGGCGATCTGCAGCGCGAAGTCGAAACCCTCTGTGCCCTGCTATTGCTCTGCACGCAGAACGACAGCCATCCCTCCGACGTCGGCTATCAGGTGCTCGGCGATTTAGTTTGGAATGCCTCCGGTTACGGCGCTCCGACGGTAGACGTGCCTCGTCGGAGCGCGATGCTACCGCTGGCGGTACTCCGGACTTCTACGGAGCTCGCGTTCCACGTCCTGCTGCGTCCACTTGTCGCGCAGGACGCGGTCGACGTAGCCTCGGCTGCCAGCGTCTGGCTCCCGGTTGAGCACGGAAAGGTAAGCACGGCGGACGATCTCTTCCGCCTTCGGCCGGGTCATCGTGGTTTTCTCGCGGTACTCCGGGCTGTTCCGCAACGCCTCACGAACCTGCTGTTCCGTCCAGCCGTCGTCGATGATGCGACTGCGGTAAGCGCGCAGACCGGCCGGATCGGGATCGCGTTCGAGAATGTCCTGATAGGCGCGTCGCACGATTTGATCGGGGTTGAGGAAAGATGGCGGCCGGCCATTCCCGCCCCCGCCTCCGAAGCCCGAGGATCTGACGCGAACCGACGAGATCAGGTCGTTCCAGCCAATGCGTGCCAGATTCTGGACGTCAGAGTCGAATCGTTCCGACTGGCCTCTGAAGTTGGTCTCCTGGAAGACCGTGACGTCGGTGTTGCCGTAGATTCTGATCGAGGAGATCTGATTCCGCACGTCCCTCGGCAGCGTGTTGAGATTTGACCCAGCCTCGACGCAGAAGTACGGACCGCGATAGTTCGAGTCCTGGTAGAAGCAGACGCCGTCACGAGGGATTTGTCCGGCCCCCCAGTACTGAGCGTTCGCCGCGGGCGCGACAAGCATCGCCGCGCCGACCAGCGACCCCATCACTCTCATCGTGGCCATGATCGTTTGCCCCCACGAGCCCCTGGACTTCCGTGGCAACTTCGACGCCATGCCGGCGCACCACCAGCACTCTATATCGGCCTATTGTGAGGGAAAGCCAGACGGCCGGGCTACAGCTCGAATGATTCTCGAGCTCAGTTTTCTCGGAACGTGACGATTCTGCGATCAATCGCACCTAGCCTGGATGAGGTGAGGCACCTTTGCGCCAGGTCGCCGGTGGCGAGCCGGTCGCGCGCTTAAAAGCGCGATTGAACGCCGCCTCCGAGTCGTACCCGACCCGCGTCGCGACCTCCTGGATGTTGCGCGTCCCCTCACGCATCATCTGCTTCGCCAGCTGCATGCGCCAGTTGGCCAGGTAGCGCATCGGCGCTTCGCCGACGAGCTCAGTGAACCGTTGCGCCAGCACCGAGCGGGACAGCGCCACCTCCCGGGCGAGCTCGTCGACGGTCCAGTCGCGAACGGGATCCGTGTGCAGTAAACGCAGCGCCTTGCCGACGTGGATGTCGTTCACCGCGGCAAACCAGCCGTTCTGATTGATCGACAAACGTTGCATGTACTCGCGCAGGATCTCGACGAACATCAACTCGGTGAGGCGGCCGAGCATCGCGACGTTGCCGGGGCGCGCGGCGCGTGCTTCGTTGACCGTGAACTTCAGCGTCGTGCCCAGCCAGTTGCTCGATCCTTGCGGAACGACGGTCGGCCGGCTGCCGCTCGCGTCGATGGCTTCTATCGTCGAGTAGTCATCGCGACTTCGCACCAGGAGCATCGTCGGCAGCGACTCGACCAGCGGGCTGAACCGCTGATCGCAGTTCAAATAGCCGCACACGAAGCGCGACGTTCCGCCGCCTCCGCCGTACGAGAGCAGCGGCGGCTCGTCGTGCGCGCCCGGCGAAAAGATCGACGCGAGGGGCGTCGGCGTCGCCGCGCTGTGACTGCGCATGGTGTGCTGGTCGCCGCGGGGGAAGACGATCACATCGCCCCCCTCCATGCCCGTCACCGGATGCCCCTGACACGCCACCTCGCAGCTGCCCTCGACGAGGATGTGAAAAAGGACAACACATTCCGCCGTGGGCATCACGGCCAACGCCAGCTTTTCGGGCATCGGTGATTCGATCGCCCAGGGCGACGAGAAGTCCGCGGTAAAGAACACGGCTCCGGACAAACGCACGACGCGGAGCACGTCGGACAGGACATCCATCACGGCATTCTCGGACATCCGGCAGACCTGCCGGAGCAACGGTCAAGGATTTCAGAGCCTCGAGCAACGCGTCAAGCGAATCCAGCGTGTCGGGCAAAAAGCGCAGTGTCCCGGTCATAGAACGCCAATCGCTGCGCATTCAAGATTGGCCCGTCGCCGAGATCACATCTTCAGAGGAGTGAGACCATGCCATTACTGACTCCCGATCCGACGTTCTACCCTTCACCGACGCTGGCGACGCAGGCGCCGGCAGAGAAGCTGGCCTACGTCGCGCTGATCAACCCCCAGAAGAACGGCCGGCCCGACGCCCTTGGCGTCGTCGACGTGGATCCTGGCTCGAACGCCTACGGCCGCCTTGTCGGCCAGACCGACATGGTGGCGGCCGGCGACGAACTGCATCACTTCGGCTGGAACGCGTGCAGTTCATGTCTCTGCCCGTACGCGCCGCATCCGCACATGGAGCGGCGCTACCTCGTCGTGCCGGGCATCAACTCGTCGCGCATTCACATTCTCGACACCAGACCCGATCCGCGGCAGCCGCGGATCGTGAAAGTGATCGAGCCGGAGACGCTCTTTCAGCGCACGGGATACGCCGCACCACACACCGTGCACTGCGGGCCCGACGGCATCTTCATGAGCGCGCTGGGTGCGCCCGATGGCAACGGCCCCGGTGGCACCTTCCTCCTGGATCCCGAAACGTTCGACGTCAAAGGACGATGGGAGCTCGACCGCGGACCGCAGCAGCTCGCCTACGACATGTGGTGGCACCTCGGGTGCGACACGATGGTCACGAGCACCTGGGGCACGCCGAACATGGTGAAAGATGGCGTGAACCCCGAGAAACTGCTGGCGGGAAAGTACGGGCATTCGCTGCACGTGTGGGACTTGCGCCGCCGCCGTCACGTGCAGGAGCTGTCGCTCGGCGACGAGCAGCAGATGGTGCTCGAGTTGCGTCCGGCTCACGACCCGACGCGTACCTACGGCTTCGCCAGCGTCGTCGTGTCGTTGAAGGATCTGTCGTCGTCCATCTGGCTGTGGTACCGCGAAACCGGCAAGCGGGCGAACGGCTCGGGCCCGTGGGCAATCAAGAAGGTGATCGAAATCCCCGCCCAGCCGGCGGATCCGGACAAGCTGCCGCCGTTTCTGCAGGGCTTCAAGGCCGTCGCTCCCCTCGTGACCGACATCAACCTGTCGGTCGACGACCGCTTTCTCTATGTCTCGTGCTGGGGATTAGGAGAGTTCATCCAGTACGACGTCACCGATCCGTTCAATCCGAAAAAAGTGGCATCGCTGAAACTCGGCGGCATCGTCAATCGCGCGGCACATCCGAGCAAACCGCACCAGCCGCTGAACGGCGGGCCGCAGATGGTGGAGCTCAGTCGCGACGGCCGGCGCGCCTACTTTACGAACAGCCTCTACACGCCGTGGGATGAACAGTTCTATCCGGACGGCGTTCGCGGATGGATGGCCAAGGTCGATCTGCAGACTGACGGCGGGATGGCGCTGGATCCCAACTTCTTCATGGAGACGGACGGCTTGCGGCCACATCAGGTTCGGCTCGAAGCCGGCGACGCTTCGTCCGACTCGTACTGCTACGCGTAATCCCGAGACGAGGAATGTCATGGATTGGCAAGCGATGATGCTTCTCGGCGGCTATCACGGCATCAACCCCGGCATGGGATGGCTGTTTGCCGTGGCGTTGGGCATGCAGCGCGGCAGCGCACGCGGCGTGTGGGGTGCGTTGCCGCCGATCGCCATCGGTCACGCCGCGGCCGTCGGCGTCGTGCTGCTGACCGTCAGCCTCGCGCAGGTCGTGATCCCGATGGACACGCTCAGGATCGTCGTGGCCTCGATGCTGATATTGCTGGGACTGTACCGGTTCTGGAGCCATCGGCATCCACGATTCGGCGGGATGCAGGTGGGCTTTCGCGATCTGGCTGTCTGGTCGTTTCTCATGGCCTCGGCGCACGGCGCCGGTTTCATGGTCGTGCCATTCGTGATGTCGGCCCCACCCGTGCTCTCTGCCGCCGGCCACGAACACGCGGAGCACGTCGCTGCCGCCGGCACGAACTTCGCGGCGGCAGGGATGACGGCGGTCGCGGTTCACACCCTGGCCTATTTCGCAGTCATGACGATGGCCGCGTGGGTCGTGTACCGAAAACTGGGCCTGAGCCTGCTTCGCAGAGCCTGGCTCAACGTGGATTGGGCGTGGGCGGCGGCGTTGGTGCTCACCGGCCTGGTCGTCTTTCTGAAGTAGTCACCTCTAAACGTGCTCACCCGCAGGAGGTCATCATGCGCGAATCACGCATCCGGTTCATTCGCCAACTCGGCTTCGCGACTCCGACCGACGATTTGTACTCGGCCTTGATGCTGCAACCCAGAATCGTCGGCGTGCTCGCGGCGCTCGGCATCCTGACGCAGAGCCCGTTGGTGTTTCTCGGGCTGTCCGCTGCGTTGTTGTGGGGGGCGCTCGTTCCAACGCAAAACTCGTTCGATGCGATCTACAACCACGTCGTCGCGCACCGGCGCGGACTCCCGCCGCTCACCACCTCACCGGCGCCTCGCCGCTTCGCGATGAGCATGGCTGGCGGCGTGGCGCTGGCGATCGGCATCGCGCTCCTGGCCGGCACCACGATGGTGGCGACACTCATCGAGGCGCTGCTGGCTGTTGCTGTGATGGCGGTGGTCTTCGGGGATTCCTGCGCCGGGGCGAACCTGTACCACGTTCTGCGGCGACGTCTGACGACGGAGGCCTCACGGGCTTCAGAGGCCATCCGTCATTAGTCAATCAATAAGATGGGGAACGCGGCACCGGCGAAACCTGGCAGCTTCGTATTTCGGTGCCGCGAACCAATCCTCGCGTCGCGACTAGCGCTTGCGCTGTTGAATCTGCGCGAGGAAGAACTGCTTCAACCCTTCATTGGTCAGCCCGAGGGCGGTCGCTTCTTCCACTGCCTTGTTCGTGTCCCAGCCATCGACCATCACGCGTTTCATGAGCCACATCCCGGCGGCTCTTCCACCGCCCGCTCAATGAATGAACGCCGGCTGGACGCCCGGCGCGGTGATCGTCTTGAGGAACGTGTCAACGACCGCGGGATCCGGCATCGCCCCACTGAAGGGGATGTGGTAGTAGGGAATCCCGGCCGCCTTGGCCGCGGCGGTGTTCCCGGGGATATCAGCCCCCTCCTCGCTCGCGAGCCGGAGGTTGATGATGGACGCGTACCCCATCTTCTTGATTTCTGGAATCGCGCTGGGCGTAATGGCGCCCGCGCACGCGACGGTCGATTCGACCTTGGCGAAGTTCCGAATGCCGGGAACTTCCTGCCTCACGACCTGCGCGCTCGCCACAGTTGCCACCAGACAACTGACGATGGTGAGCAGTGCAGGGCCTGCAGCCTTCAGCCGCATGCCGCACCTCCTGTGAAGGGATCAGCTTACCACTCCGGGCGTGCCGCGTGGGGAGCTTTCCACGCCGCGAACAGGGGCGGCGTTCCCTACCCAGCACAACTATCCCGACGCGCGAATGGCCTTCACTCCCGCGTGCAGTCGCCGGCGGAGCAGCGTGCGCAACGTGACGCCATCCGCGTAACCGACCCGCGACGCGATTTCGTCGACGCTGGCCCGTGTCGTCTTCAGGAGATGGACCGCCCGTTCCACCCGCACCGCTTGCACATACTCCAGCGGGGACTTTCCAAGAACAGCGTGAAGCCGGCGAGCCAGCGTCCGCTTGCTGGACCCGACCGCCCTCGCCGCGTCGTTCAACGAAAAGCCGCGGGCGAGGTTCGCCCGAGCCCAGGACTCGAATTTGCCGACCAGCGGATCGGAGTGAACGAGATGATCGGTCAGTGCGTAGGCTGATTGTGACGGGCGAGCATCGACGATGAGATATTGCGCCGTCAACGACGCCAGCTGAGGACTCACATGTCGAACCAACCAGAGCGCGAGATCCATGTGGCCCAATGCGGCGCCCGCCGTCACGAAGGGCCCGGAGTTGACGATCATACTCGAGTCTTCGAGCGCCACATCCGGATAGCGGCGCCGGAAGAGCGGCGCGAGCCACCACGTCGTTGTCGCTCTGTGGCCGCTGAGGAGTCCGGACTCGGCCATGACGAACGTCCCGATGCACGCGGCCGTCATGGTCACACCGCGTCGCGCGTAATCGCGCAGCAGATGCGTCGCGTCCTGAACGTCGGGTCGCGCCAACGCCCGTTCGAGCGGCGCCGGCATCTTGTAGGCGATGGCCGGCACAACGACGCAGTCCGGCGCGAGCTGGTCGAGCGGTTCAACGGGGACCAGCAGCCCTTGCGACGTCCTGACGCGGCGGCGCACGGCTACGGTCTTCACGTCGAAGCGCTCGATGTCGATCTTCGACGCATCGAGGAGCTCGTTGGCCGTCTGAAACGCATCGAGCACCGCCGACAACCCGAGATCGAACACATCGTCGAGAACGAGCACGTGCACACGCATGGCAATAACAGTATCAAAACTGTCAATCTCGCCAATAGCCGCCCGGCTGCCGGCCCGCTATTGTCAGATCCAGGCCGGGCGATGTCGCCGCGGCCAGGAGGAGAGAGAAAATGCCGACCAAGAGCTTGTTCGTCCGACTGGAAGCAAAACCCGGAAAGGAGGTGGAAGTCGCCGCGTTTCTCAGGCAAGGGCTGGAGCTTGCGCGGCAAGAAGCCACGACTCAGGTGTGGTTCGCGTTGCGCCTTGGGCCAACGACGTTCGGGGTCTTCGACGCCTTTGCCGATGAAGCCGGACGGCAAACCCATCTGAGTGGACCGATTGCACAGGCGTTGATGGCCCAGGCGCCGAACCTGCTGGTATCGCCGCCGATCATCGAACCGGTGGACGTGCTCGGAGCCAAACTGCCGCAGGCAGCTTGATTCTGAACACTGTTGTCTCGGATCTCACTAACGTGAAGGGAGCGGCGCATTGCCGCTCCGGTCACGCCTGGCCTTTCCATCAGGCCTCTAATTCTTCACATACTTCGTCACACCTCGGAGCGTCGCTTCCGCCGTATAGATATTCCCGGCACCGTCGATGGCAATGCCCTCCCCCATGGCGCCCTCCGGAGAGTTCGGCGCTTCATGAGGCGGAATGAACATCGTCACCTTTCCGTCTTTCAAACTCCCGATTCGGATACCCTTCCGCCACCCCGGATGCACCCGTTCGGTCGACTCTGAGTCGGCGGTATAGAGCATGTCACTCCGGTCGATCGCCACGCCGCTCGTGCGTCCGAAGTCGTCGTACTCGCTGATGAACTTTCCTTCCTTCGTCAGGATCTGAATGCGGTGGTTGTGGCGATCGGCCACCACCAGGCGGCCCTGAGAATCGAACTCCACTGCGTGCGGCGTGCGAAACTCACCTGGCCCGGTGCCGGCCTTGCCGATGGCCCTCAGGAACTTCCCGTTCCGGTCGAACACCGAGATGCGTCCGACGAGATTGGGGTCGGTCACATCCGTGTGGCTCTCGCTCACGTACACGTCGCCGTTGCCCGGGTCGGTGACGACGTCGGTTGGATCCGTCAGGGCTTGGGGAGGATTACCTCTCATTCCGGGCGTTCCCAGCGTCATCAGGATCTTGCCCTCCGGGCTGAACTTGACGACCGCGCTCCCCTTCTTCCCTTCCCCAGGAAAGGTCTTGAGCTCTTCCGCGCTCGGGGCCCGCGAATCAGTCACCCACACGTTGCCCTCGCGATCGACGTGGATGCCGTGCGGCCACACGAACAGGCCGCCGCCGAAGCTTCGGATTTCCTTGCCGGTTTCATCGAAGTGATGAACGGGGTTCCCTTTCGCACCGAGACAGCCTGGCGTGGTTCCGGCTGAGCACCGGTCGGTCGCCCAGACCGACCGGCCATCGCGATCGATAGCGACGCCGTTCGACCCACCCCACGGCCTGGCTTCGAGATTCAGCTGCGCCCAATCGCGGATGATGCGATAGGGATTGGCGCCGCTGTTCACCGGCGCCACTTTGTCCGTCTGAGGCGTGCCCCCCCGCTGCTGCGTGTCGACGCGAGTTTCGAGCGCAATCGAGACAACAGTGATCGCCACTATCAACGAGAGTCGCGTGTAACCTGAGACAGACATCTCGCTGCTCCTTGCTTCAGGGATTGCGGCGCAACGCCGAACCCTTCTCCGATTCCGGCGGCAACGGCGGTGGATACGTGATGCCGAGCTGTTCGAGGTACGACTTGTACTTCGTCGGGTCGTAGTAGAACTTGCGCAGCTCCGGCCGGAAGCGGTCCATCGTGTCTTTGTTCAGCCAGATCGCCGGCTTGTCCTCCGGTCTGAGGAACGACTGGTACTTCCACTGCTTGCCCTGGACGTTCTCGAAGTAGTCGCGAGCGGCCGGGACGAGCTCCGGACGCAGCAGCAGATCGACAATCGTCATCGCGTACACCTTTGCGCCCTGCGTGGCACCTTTGTGTGCGACCGGCGTCGCCATGGCCACGGCGCTCGACCAGTGATGCCCGGTCGCGCCGGGGATGTTCGACGGAAAGCGCAGCGTCACGGTCGGCAGGCTCCACATGATGTCGCCGATGTCGTCGGAAGCGCCGCCGGTTTCCTCCGCCTCCGGTATGGTTTCCCGTCCACGCAAGTTGGCCGACACCTCCGTCGTCAGACCTTTTTCCTCGGCACCCATTGCGCGCTGGAACGCGTGGGCGAACTGCTGATCCGCGTCGCTCCACTGCGGCATGCCGACCTCCACAATGTTGCGGTGCATGGCTTCGGCGATCGGTCGATTGCCGTGTTGCGGCCAGGCCGAGCCGAGCACGCGCGACTCCATGGTGGTCCCGGTCATCATCGCCGCGGCCTTGGCCATCGTGTCGCCGATGCCCCACAGCTCCTTGATGCGGTCGTAGTTGGTCTCGCGGAAGTAGTACCAGACCGAGGCTCGCGGCGGCACCACGTTCGGCTGATCGCCGCCGCCGGTGATGACGTAGTGCGAGCGTTGAGCCAGCCGCAGGTGCTCACGCCGGAAGTTCCAGCCGACGTCCATCAACTCGACCGCGTCGAGCGCGCTCTTGCCCATCCAGGGAGCGGCCGCGGCGTGGGAGCTTTCGCCCCTGAACGTGTACTCGACGGAGACCATGCCGCTGCCGCCGCCAGCGCCCCAGCTCACCCCGAGCTCGCTCCCGACATGCGCAAAGAGCGCCACATCGGCGGTCTTCAGAATCCCTTCCCGGATGAAGTGCGCCTTGGAGCCGAGCGCCTCTTCGGCCACACCCGGCCACAGGATCAGCGTCCCCGGCAGCTTCTCGCGTTCCATGATCTTCTTCACGGCCAGCGCGGCGGTGATGACGAGCGCCTGGCCGGCGTTGTGGCCCTTGCCGTGCCCGGGCCCCCCTGGCACGAGCTCCTTCCTCGTCACGACACCCGGCGTCTGATTCGTCGTCGGCAGGCCATCGATGTCGGTGCCGAGCGCGATCACCGGCCGGCCCGACCCCCAGATGCCCGTCCAGGACGTGGGAATCCCTGCCACCCCTCGCGGAACGTCGAAGCCTTCTTTCACCAGCGTGTCGGTCACGGTCCGCTGCGTCTCGGTTTCCTGAAAGCCGAGCTCGCTGAAGCTGAAGAGCAGATCGACCATCTGCTGCGTGAACTGGCGGCGGCTGTCGATGTCGGCGACGACTTCCTTTTTCAGGGCATCGACACGCGGATTCGCTGGGGCTGGCGGAACCGGCTGACCCGCTTGCCCGCCACCACGCTGGGCGTTCATCGTCATCGGCAGCGCGAACATGGACACGAGCAGGACCGCCGCAGTCGGCACACGCATGGTTCGTCTCCTTCCGGAGGGAATCATAGGACGCTTTGAGGCGTCGCGCGCGCATCCGCCTCAGTCCAGCGAAGTCCCGGTCTTCCTCCAGGGCTCCGGCTGAGCGATAATCCCCGCTCTCGCGGGCGCACGACGTTCCCGGCCGCGCCGCTTAGAAGGATTGAACTCATGCCGCTCACGCGCACATGTGCGACCCTCGTGGCCTGGCTGCTTGTCCCCGCCATGGCTGGCGCGCAGAGCGCCAATGCGGCAGCGGCCCCGGGCTCCCCGACGGCCGACAAGCTGCCGATCTACGAGGTCGATCCCACGTGGCCGCCGACGCTGCCGAACGACTGGATCCTCGGCGACATCCGCGGCCTGTTCGTCGACGACCGTGATCACCTCTGGGTGATCCACATGCCGTCGAGCCTCACGGATCAGGAAATCGGCGCCGCCGTGAAGCCGCCGATTGCCGATTGCTGCTTTCCCGCGCCCCCGGTGCTCGAGCTCGATCCCGACGGCAAGGTCCTGCGCTCGTGGGGCGGGCCCGGCGCGGGCTACACCTGGTACGACCAGGAGCATGGGATCTACATCGATCACAACGGCTTCGTGTGGACCGGCACGAGCAACGGCTATCACGTGATGAAGTTCACCCAGGACGGCAAGCACGTGCTGACGATCGGCACGCCCGGAGTGAACAAGGGCAGCAACGATCCCGATCACCTGGGCGGCCCCGCCAACTTCTACGTCGAACCGAAGACAAACGAGGTCTTCATCGCCGACGGCTACATCAACAAACGCGTGGTCGTCTACGACGCCGCCACTGGCGCCTACAAGCGGCACTGGGGGGCCTACGGCAAAAGGCCGGACGACACTGAAAAATATCAGTATCCGGTGCGCGTGAGCGAACCGCCGCAGCAGTACTCCACGCTACACGGCCTCGTCGGTTCGAAGGACGGCCTCATCTACGTGTCGGACCGCCGCGGCAACCGCATCCAGGTGTTCCGGCAGAACGGCGAGTACCTGATGGAGAAGTTCGTGCGACCCGAAACCGGCGGCTCCGGCAGCGGCTTCAGTCTGCAGTTCTCCCGCGATCCCGCGCAAAGCCTTCTGTACCTGATGGACGGGACAAACCAGCGCGTGTGGATACTGCGACGCAAGGATCTGGAGATCCTCGATCGCTTCGGCAAGCCGGGTCGCCAGGCTGGCGAGTTCATACGCGCCCACATGATCGCCATCGATTCGCAGAACCGCATGTACACGGGTGAAGCGGCGAACGGCCGCCGCATGCAGCGCTGGATCCTGAAGGGCACGCGTCCTGCCGCAAGCGTGACGCCGCCGAAGCCATAACGGCGAAGGGGAGCATGCATGAGCACGACGCGAGTCGGGCGGGGAGGCCGAAAGGTCAAAGCCGTATAATCGCGGCGCTCCAGCGTGAGGCCGAAGTCCTGGCCGAGCTCAATCATCCGAACATCGCGCAAATCCGACGTTGGGAGAGCTCACATGAAACGACGCACGCTTCTCGGACTGCTGCCGGGGATTGCCCTTGCCGGCGCGGGCTTCAACCGCACGCTCCTGGCACAACAGGCTAAAGATCCGCACGCTTCCGACAATGGGTTGCCGCCCCCGGTAGCGACATTCTCGATCCTTGGCTACGACCCAGAGACCGGCGAAGTGGGCGGCGCGGTCCAGTCGCGCGTGTTCACGTTGACCGGTGTGCTGACGGCTGATGCAGATGCGGGGGTCGTGGCGACGCAGGCCATTGTTGATGTGAGCTACGGTCCGAAAGGCATCGCGCTGTTGAAGCAGGGGATGACGCCTGACGCGATCATCAAGGCGATCTGGGAAAACGATCCGGATCCCGTTCCCGATCGCTGGACGAAGCAGGGCCGCCAGTTCGCCGTGATCAATCTCAAGGGCGCGACAGCCACCTTCACTGGCCCGCAGGCCACCGAGTGGGCCGGCGGGAAGATGGGCAAGTACTGCACCGCGCAGGGCAACATCCTCGCCGGGCCGGCGGTGGTTGAGAACATGGTGAAGGCCTTCGAAGAAACGAAGGGGCACTTATCCATGCGCTTCCTCGCCGCGCTCGAGGCGGGGCAGGCGGCAGGTGGCGACAAACGAGGTATGCAGGCGGCATCGATGGTGATCGTGAAGAAGGGCGCCGGTGTGTGGCTGAACAACGACACCGTGCTTCGCTTCCAGGTCGACGACCAGGAGAATCCGTTTAAGGAACTCCGCCGCGTGGTGGAGAACT
>Ga0111539_10005553_pt1 | contig 16309 bp, 10 predicted proteins | sample RhiMethybrSRZTD1_FD_79667 | JGI IMG/M metagenome (GOLD analysis project Ga0111539, IMG submission 79667) | Populus rhizosphere microbial communities from Tennessee, USA - Rhizosphere MetaG P. TD hybrid SRZTD1 (version 2) (version 2) | ecosystem: Host-associated > Plants > Roots > Rhizosphere >... | reverse complement strand
CGTCCGAGTTGCGATTCTTGCGCGGTAACGCCGATCGCCAGGAAACAGATAAGAACTAATGAGCGCCACATAATCATTTCTTTCCAATCGAATACAGAAACTGTGCGGTGCGAATGTAGATCCGGCCGTCAGAGATCGCCGGCGAGCTGAGAACGTAATCATTCAACGGGTTCTCGGCCACGACTTCAAACTTCGGTCCGGCAGCAACCACTGTCGTCAGCCCGTCTTCGTTCGTGACGTAGATCTTTCCGTCAGCCAGCACGGGCGAGCCGCTGTACGTGCCTGGTTTGATTCGCTGTTGAGCGTAAACTTCCGCGCCGGTCTTCGCGTCGAGACACCACATGATGCCGCGATCGTTCACGATGTAGAAATACTTTCCGTCCGTGACCGGAGTGGGCACGTCTGGACCAAAGCCGAACGACCACAGCAAATGCGAGGTCGTAATGTCGCCGCGCCCACCAACCTTCAGCGCCAGCAACGGTTTGATTCGCGTCGGCGCGTAGATGATGTCGTCGAAAATAACCGGCGACGCAACGATGCGATAATTCTCCTGGTTCTGGGGATTCAAACCGTTCGCGCGCCAGAGTTCCTTGCCCGTAGCGATGTCATGACCGGTGACACAGTCGCCGCCGGTGATCACGATCTCAGTCGACTTGCCGTAACGCAGCAACGCCGGTGTCGTATAGGAGTCGGGCGATTCGCGAATCGCATTCGTCGGACGATCGACTTTCCAAACGTTCTTGCCGGTCTTCTTATCGATACGCATCACGTACGACGCGGCGTCGGTGTGCATTCCGTGAAGCACCTGGACGTAAAGCGAGTCTTCGAACAGGAGCGGTGACGAAGCGTAGCCCCAGTTCAAGCCAAAGGTGCCGTACTCCTTCTGAATGTCGCGCGACCAGAGTTCCTTGCCTGAGAAGTCGAAGCCTTTAAAGACGCCGGTTCCGGTCATGACGTAGACCGCGCGGCCGTCAGTCACGGGCGATGGCGACGACATGTTCTGTTTCCGCATCTTCACGTCGCCGCCGCCGAGCGGTTTCTTCCACAGCACTTCGCCTTTCGTCTTATCGACGGCCCAGAGGAAGAGACTACCGTTGTCGGCGACGTTCAGGAAGATGTAGTTACGCCAGATGATCGGAGTCGAGCCGCTCCAAGCCGGCATCGCCAGTTTCCAGACGACGTTCTCCTCGGTGGTCCATTTGACGGGCAGGTTCTTTTCGTTGCTGACACCGTTGAGTGCGGGGCCGCGCCACTGCGGCCAGTTTTCCGCGGAAACGCTTTTTTCGAAAATGCCGATTGCGAGGAAGATCCCGACGAGAAGAATGAAAATCGTCTGTTTCATGTTCGGTTTCCTTTTTGAAAACACGGATTATTCGGATCTTAATGCCGGCAGCAGTGGCGAACGCAGAGCGGCGATTGTCGCGACGAGCGATGCTGAGGCGCCTGAAACGAGAATTGCCAGGAGCAGCAGGCCCAGCGAGATGTTTGGCCCCTTGCTGCCACGCTCGAAGAGCACGGGAGCGATGGCGAGCAGAGCGCAAACAAATCCCACCGCCAAGCCGAGGCACAGCATCAGGACGTTTTCTGTGATCACCATTACCGCGAAGTGAGAAGAGTTATACCCCACTGCGCGCATGAGGGCCAGTTCCCGGCGACGTTCGAGAACATTTCGCAACAGGACGGCGGCCATTCCGAGCGTGCCGAGCGCGAGGCCAAGCCCACCGAGCAGTTGGAACGTCGAGAGATACGTGTTCTCGACGCGATGAAAACTGGCGAGTCGTTCTTGAGTCGATTGAGCGTCGAAACCGAAGTCGGATAAACGATCTTCAAGCACGGTTGCGGCGTCGCTTCCGGGTGGAGCGTCGATCAGAAAGTAACGATAGCCTTGTTCGGAGGGGAAGAGCCGGAGGAAGTTCTTCTCCGACATGATCAGCTCGCTCTGGAAGATGCTGTCGGCGAGCGCTGCAACGACGCGCAGGCGTGCTTGATCGGTGACGAAGTCTTCGCCGACTTTTAGGTGAAGAACGTAATTGAGCGAGTTTGCGTCACCAATTACCGGAATCGCGCCATCCGGAAACTCACGGTCTAACAGTAACCACGGATTGTCGGTCTCATCGAGTGAGTTTGAAAAGGCGAACCGGTTTTCCTTCAAGAACGCTTCGGGCGGCGCGACGATCTTCGGATTGCGCGGTTGATAGAGATTTAGACAACTCGCATCGTCGCCGGGTCTCATGCGAAGATTCACCAGTCGAACGTCTTTAAGCGCTGTCTCCTCGTTGGTGTTGTTGAGATTCAACGCCTCGCGACCTTCGACTGCGTTCACGTCGTGCACGATCGGCAACAGCGATTCAGCTACAAACGGAAACCCGCCGCTTCCGGATTTACGGTCATTGGCGACCGCGCCTGAGCGGCGAAACGCGTCGACGGCTACGATGATGAACGCTGCCGAAGCGATCAACGTCACGCAAAGCACGGTGCGCGCCGGTCGATAGGTCGTGTTGCGAAAACCCATCTGCGACATGGCCCACCAGCCTGGCCGCCGTATCGTTGCGCCACGCCTTCTTCTCAACCACGCAGACAGAAAACAGATGCCCGCCACCAGCAACATCACGCCGCCGCCGAAGAAGCCCGCGACTTGCGGTATGAGCTTCAGCCCACCGGCAAGCAATAGCGCGACACCGATGATCGCCATCGCCACGGCGATCAAAAACACGTACGACCTGGTAACCCGGATCGTATCCCCTTCATTGGTGGTTCCTGTTAACAGGCTACGTGTCGAGGAACGTCCGACTCTTCTTAATGTCAGAAATATGCAGGCAATCGCGGCTGCGATGCCGCCGAGCGCGCCCAGCAACAACGATTGCCACGTGATGTGAAGCGTCAGAGAAGTGGTGCCGACCGCGTCGACCCACCACGTGCGCAGGCCATACATCAGCAACGCCGCGTAACCGATCGCGCCAAGCAACCCGAGCAGACTGCCGATCACCGCCAGCAGCAATCCTTCCGCGAGAAAGAGCGTGCGAATGCGCGACGCGGAGAAACCGATCGCCTGGAGCGTTCCGATCTCGCGCAGTCGTTGTTCGATACCGAGTTTGAAGAAGAGCGCAGTGAGCAGCAGTGCGGAGACGACGAGAAAGAAACTGAAGTAAAGAAAATATTCGCCGAAGTCGGTCGCGCCACGCGACGCAGCGAGACCGTCAGCGCGAACTGGGATCACCTGCAGCGCTGTTGAGGTGGGTTGCAGTGCTGTTCGCAAATCACCGCGAAACCTATCGATTACGGTCGGCGTAAGCGGCGCACCTTCAATCGGGAGTATGCGGATCGAGGTTAGATTGCCGAAGCGCGACGCCCAGAGCTTTTGACCCAGTTGGAGCGGGATGAAAGCCTTTGGCGTGGTGCGATATTGGTCCCAATAGTCTTCATCCTGCTTGCGCACGCGACTAAGATCGACCGGAAACGGCGGATCCCAATCAGATAAATGTTGCGACTCAGTGATGCCTGGATACGACGGAACGAGATCGCGATCCGCGGTGAGTCCGGCGATCGGCGTAACCTCCGCAAGATGAAACTCCGCCGTCCGCGTTTCAAGGCGTCCACCTTCATTCCAGATGTAGTATTCGAGCGTGATCTTGTCGCCACGTTTGACGTTGAGTTCACGTGCGGCCCACTCGTTGAGGATTATCGGCGACGCAACCCCGGGGCCGGGGTGGTCTATGGGGTAAAACACGTCAAAGTCGATGGCGGTTACGAGTGAGTAGGGAATTGAACGCTCGCCGGCGCTGATGGTATTCGCGAGATACGAGAAAACCCGGAGACCGGGTGCGAGTGAACTCGCGGTGGCCGACTCACGCGCCGCCTGCGCGACGCTCTCATTGAGAAGATTGCTGTTGCTCTCCAACGAAAGTGAATTGTTGACGCTGCGCAGTTTCAGGCCGAGATCTTCGAGTGTAGCTCTGTCGCGCAGTAGCGCTTGTGTTTCGCTGACTGAAGGATGTTGTCCGAAGACTATCGTGTTGATCTTATCCTTCTGGTCCAATTCTTTTTGGAGAAACTTCAGTGAAACAAAGATTGCGCGGACGGCGCCTTGCTGTGGTTGGAGTGAGAATTCACCCAGGTGCTCCCGCCGCAGTTGGGCCAAGACACTCAGCCGGATCGTCTTGCCGGAATCGTCCTTGCGTCCGTGTAAGGACTCGAGCGGAATGTCAGAAGGTTTCTGCAGTCGCAACAGCAATCCGTCGTCGCGATCGGTTCCCAATTCATTCGCGAGAGCTTCACTGACAAATGTTTCGCGACCGGATTGAGCGGCGAGTCCGACTGGTTTCCCCAAGTCGTGAAATATCCAGAACTCGTGCGGCACGCCGTAAACCTTCACACCGCTTGCGCGGCGATGGCTCGGCTCGTGTTCGACTACGCCTTCCAGCGCGATCACGGGTACGCCGCCCAGTTCCGCTGCCAACTGTTCACGAAAGAAACCGGTCGACACGACGATGTGGTCCGTGTTCCCCAACCGCTGCGAGACCAGATCTTTGAGACTTCCGCGAACCGACGCGCCAATTAGCAACGCGCCCGCCAACACCGCGACCGCCGTCGCGACACCCAGCACCACGACGAGGTTGGTCTGCCAGTAATAAGCCAGTCCGCGTTTTAGAAGACGTGTGGTGCGCATCACGCCTCTTCGAGATGTTGGTTTCTTAATTCGAAGCGCTGGGGAAAGCGAGCAGCGAGTTCGGCGCTATGAGTGACGACGATCAGGATCGTTTCTGATTCGCGATGAACGTCGAGCAAAAGATCGGCCACCACCTGCGCCGATTTCTGATCGAGATTGCCGGTTGGTTCGTCACACAAGAGCAGCTTCGGTTTCATGATCAGCGCGCGGGCAATCGCGACGCGTTGTTTCTCGCCACCCGAGAGTTGCGCCGGACGGTGGTCCAGACGTTCCGCGAGACCGACATGCTCGAGCAGTTCGCCAGCCCGAGCGGGAGCGTCGCCATTTGGTGTCGAAACAAGCGTCGGGGTCAGCACGTTCTCGATGACCGAGCACTGCGGCAGCAGGCAGTGGTCCTGAAAAACGAAACCGATCTGCTGGTTGCGAAACGCGGCGAGCTGTTTTGAGTTCAGTAGAAACGGATTCTGTCCATTGAGCGTGACGGTTCCGCGTGAAGGAGGTTCGAGCGCGCCCATCAGGTAGAGCAGCGTGCTCTTGCCGCTGCCGGATGGTCCCATGATCGAGACTGCCGAACCATGCGGCAGCGAAAGCGAAACATCGGAGACTATTCGCAGCGGCCCGGCCGGAGTGGAATACTCTTTCGAGACATTCTCAACCTCGAGCAAGCCGCACCTCCCCCACCTCCGACGTCATAGTCGAGGGTTGGCGCACGCTCTCGTACGCTTCTAGGAGACGATCCGCCATGTGCACCGCGCTGTAATGTTCGCGCACGCCGCGAAAACCATTCGCGCCAAGCTCTTCGGCGAGTTTTCTATCTCGTGCGATCTTCAGAATGCCCTCCGCAAGATCGGACGCGTCGTCAGGTCGAACGAGAATGCCGCCGCCTGTCGATTCGACGATCTCGGTGAAAGCGCCGCGTCGAGGTTGGACCAGCGGCACGCCGCACGCCATTGCTTCGAGCAGTGAAACGCCTTTCGGCTCGTCATAAGTTGCGGGCAGCGACATCACGTCGAGCTTTCGCAAGAACGCGATCTTGTGGTCGCGATCAATTACGCCGTGATATCGAAACTCTCCCGCGAGCCCCGCGTCTGCCAATTGCTTCTCGACATCCGTCAAGTACGATTTGCAATCGGGCGCCATGTAGCCGGCAACTTCAAGTCGCGCGGTCGGAAGTTCCTTTCGCACGAGGCGATATGCTTCGGCGAGCACATGGAGTCCTTTTTCCGGCGCGACGCGACCAAGAAACCCGACAGTAAAAGGACCATTGCGATTCGGTTCTCTCAATTCGAATCCATGCGGGTTGATCCCCAAAGGAACGACCCGGATTTTGTCGCGCGGAATGCCAAGATATCCGGGCATGAACTCCGCGTAATACCTGCTCACCGAAAGAAACCTGTCGACGTGTTCAATTTGACTGCGGATGAGGCGTAATGCGGTTCCGCGATACGGCTCCTGCAAACCATCGAGAAACAGGTCCTCGCCTTGCATGGTGCAGACGATCGGAACGTTCAGTGCTTCTTTCAATGGTTTGGCGAGCGAGATCAACAACGTGTACGGCAGGTTGATGATATCCAGCGGCGGCTCGGTCTTGAGCCAGTCGATCAGCTTCTCGATCTCTTTGCTTTGAAAACCGTCTTCGCCTTTGAGCACCGAGACAGTCATCTCGCCAAGCATCTTTGGATTGGTCGAGATTGAACGTCGCGAGGCGAGACTCAAAATGAACTTCGAATCCCACAAGCGATCGAGCCATTTTGGTGTCTTGCGAAAGACCGGGACGTATTGTTCGAGATAGGCGCTGATGCCGCCGAGGACGACGTGATCGCGGCTGACGTTTGGTTCATCGGTGAACGTGGGTGTGTAGACCGGCAGCAGCAGCACATCGTGCTTGCGCGCGATCAGTTCGGTAGCCATTGCGTTGTCGCGCAAACAACTACCGCAATACATCCTGCCCGCACCGCCTGTGAGATAAAGAATTCTCACTCTAAAACTTTCATGCGCCTACGGCATGTTGAAACGCTCGACGGCCGTAAAGGTGATCGAAGAGATTGCCTTCGTGTGGCTGGTCCCAACTTACCTGATTAGTCGGCATCGCGCCAATGTTCAGCCGGTCAACGTGTGGTGACGATACGAGCGTTTGGATCAGCTGCGGATCTTTCGTGATCGCGGTCACCACCAGACTCGGTGGAAGTACGCTGCCAATCTCGTTTTGGTTCACTTCCACCACGCTCGCAAACGGAAACAAAAACTCCTTCGCCGCCAGCGGATGATCCGCCTCGCAGCGAATGATGGACGGCAGCAGGTACGAACAGTTGTTCCAAATTGCGAGACGTTCGCCGTCGCGATGCGCTGCCGTTACGTCACGCGCGCCGGGTTCAGTCAAACCCTGATCGATGATCGCGTTGATGCGGCTAGCCACTTGCGGATCGACGAAAGGCGCGATCTTAGCCTCTTCATCGTCGGCAGCACGCGGAACGATCCGCGCCAACCGCTCTGCGAGCGCGTCGGCGATCTCATCAGCATGCCTTGGCGTCCACACGGCCGACGCATTTACGCACGACCGCCCGCCATTGTCGGCGATCGACCCGACCATCACGTCCAGATACTTCTCCCACTCGTCGACACAATCCTCGCCGATGACCACTTTGCTGTAACCTGGCCCATGAATCTCGACTCGCGGATCATTGGCCCATGGTCCGGTCGTGGACGAATCGCCGAAGAGCAGGGAACGGCCGCAGTTTCTGAGAATCTCACTCGCACCCGCGTGGTCCGCTGGATAAAAACTGAACGCTTCCCGCGGCGCGCCCGCTTTGATCAACGCCTGAATGATCCGGTACGGCGTCCAAGGCTCGGCGCTGCCCGGTTTCAGGACCAGTGGAATGCGCAACGCGAACGACGGAATCCAAAGCGAATGCACGCCCGGCGAGTTGTTCGGCAGTACCGCGCCCAACGATTGCGTACGTGGAAAGAAACTCAGCACGTTGCCGTTACGAATGCCGAAGCCCCGATCGAGTATTTCCCAATCGATGTTCCGCGTCAGACCGTTCAGGACACTCTCCATGCTCGCGAGCATGCTTTTGATCTTCGACATGTTCCGGCGCGCCAGAACGTACGGCATTCCGGTCGTCGCCGAAACCTGGGCCACGTAGTCTTCCGCCGTCTGCGAAGTCTCGCCGAGCGGCAAGGAATCATTTGTGAAGTGCTCTGCCGCACGGGCGCAGATATCGACGAGATCGCGAGTCGAGAATTTGTTCAAGCTCGCACGCACGATCTCCTGTCGCGAAAGATCGCGGCGGATCAATCCGGCGTTTGCCTGGCTCACTTCGACAAACGTCTCGCGCGTCCGATGATGCGGCACACGCGCGACGTCGAGACTCTTGTACGGCTCACCCTGGCGAAGTATCGGAATGTGAGGCATCAATAAACTCCCTCGACCACGTTCGCCTGTAATTTCGAAAACGGCCGCACATTGCGCACGCCGTCCCACGGATACAGATCGCACGGCGGTTCGCGCTCTGCTTCATCGCGCTCCAGAAAACGCGGCATGAAAAACTCTTTCGTCAACGTCGTCAAACGCACCCGTCCCGTCTCGCCGTAGCCGACGATACGATCCGGATCTTCAGGATCGACGACTTCCACCATCGCGCGCGGACGCGGCGGATAGTAGATGATCGCGTAGTTGTCTTTCGGATCGCGTGGCTTGTGGACCGCGAGTCCCATCAGCGTGTTGCCATAGGTGGGCGCGAAGTATGCGCCTTCGAGCAGCTCTTCCACGGCGAAACGGTGAAACTGCGGCGTCATCTCAGTGCCGCCGCAGAACACACCCGTGATGCCCATCTTCTTCAGCGATACCTTCTCGCAGAGTGCTTCGAGCAGTTTCGGCGTCGTGAACAGGCAGCGGATGTTGTCGTGCGCGCGCAACAGCGTGAGACCCTGTTCGACCACGTGTTGCTTGTACTGTTCTGCCATCTTCGGCTGGCCCATCTTGAGCAGTTTGATCACCCAGCGCGGATCGAGGTCGACCATGAAACAGATCCCGCCGCGATACTGGGCCAGGTGTTCGACTGCGAGCCGCAGCCGGCGTGGACCAGTTGGTCCTAACGAAAGCCAATCCGAATCGCGTGGGAAAAACTCTTCGGGCAGCGTGTCGCTGAACGCCTCGTAGTCGAGTCGAAAGTCTTCGATGTTGATACGCGACTTCGGCACGCCGGTGCTTCCGCCCGTCTCAAACGTGTAAACGGGTCGTCCAGCGAAGCCTTTCGGCACCCAACGCCGCACTGGACCACCGCGCAGCCACTCGTCCTGGAAAAAACCGAACTTTGAGAGATCGTCGTAACCCTGAATCTCTTTGCGGGGGTCCCACGAAAGATCTTTGGCGTACTCCAGCCAGAACGGACAACCGGTCTCGGGATTGAAATGCCAGGCAATAACTTCCCGAACCCAGGCGTCCAAGGTTTCCTGATGGCTACTCTTGGTTGTCATATTTACGGGATTGTTTTCTCAGTTTCGCGCATTAAGTCGATGAATCGTGGATCGGCGCGAAGCCGGCTCAGGTGCGGGTCGACGCGCACGAAAGTGAAACCGACGGCGTGTTCGCGTTCGGCTTGCTTGAGCCAGCGAAACGCATTTTCGAAGTCGCCGAGCAGCGTGTAGATGATGGCGATCTCGTAAGCCGTAACCCAGTTCTGATTACGCTTGCTGATGATCTCGTCGAGAATGGCTTTCGCTTCGTCGTGCTTGCCGATCGCGGCGAGCACGTGGGCGCGCTTCGCATGCGTGGTCGGCGTGTCGCCCGCGAAACTTCGTTCCTGCTCGAACGCGGCCATGACTTCGTTGTGCTTGCCTTTCAACTCGTAAGCCCAACGGAGCACCGTGTGCGCTGCGACGGCGCCGGGATCGAGCTCGAGCGCTTTGCGACATTGCGTAATGCACTCGTCAAACTTGCCGGCCAGAAACAACACGTTCGCGACCGCTGTCGCAATCACGGCGGACTGCGGCGAGATCTGTCGCGCGCGCTCGATCTCCGCGTAAGCCTCGTCGTGACGGCCCATGGCCGACAGACTGTACGCATACCAACGATGGGCCACCTGGTTGCCGGGCTTTAGTTGAATAGCTTTGCGCAGTTCACGTTCGGCGGCGATCCAATCGCGATCGTAGTGCAGTTTGACGAAGCCGAGTGACGCATGCGCTTCCGCGAGTTGCGGATCGGCTTCAACTGCGGCGAGCGCCGACTCTTTCGCGCGCTCCCACGCTTCGGCCGGCGGTGGTTCGACGTACCAGTTGAGCAACGCGTAGCAGTCGGCGAGCTCGGCGAGAGCGATGGCGAACTCCGGATCGATTTCGACTGCGCGTTCGAGTCGTTCGATCGCCTGTCGCAAACCCTCCGCGGTGCGTCTCGTGGCGTAGTAGCGTCCGGCGGTGTAGAGCTGTCGCGCTTCTTCGTTTTCGCCGGTCGTTGTTTCCGGCGTCGGGATAATGATCTGTTTTGTAATCGGCGCGATGGGCTGGCCGCGTTTTCTTCGTCGTTCTTTCGCGACGGCACTCCGCGACGGCTTGCGATCGAGCGCCGGGTGACGCAGGTCGCGCAGAATCTGATCGAACATCGGTTCGCCGCGCAGCGGATCCCACTGCGGTTCGACGCCCATCCAGACGATCCAGGAGTCTTTTATGGCGTAAGCGTCGAACAACAGTTGCATTGCGCGCTCACGATCGCCGAGATGCAAGTGAATCATCGCCCGGTGATACGGAGAGACGTAACTATGCGCCGCTGCCTGCTCCAATTGATCGAGAACGCGGCGCGCTTCCGTCTGTTGTCCGGCCGCCGCATACGCCGCACCGACGGCGCAGAGATAGAAGGGGCTGCCACTCGAAAGCGTCAGTGCTTTCTCGGCCACGCGCACCGCTTCATCAGTCACGCCCGTGTGCCGGAGCAACCAGGAAAGAGTGACTAGTCCGTACGCGAAATCGGGCACTGCCTCGAGCATCGAACGGAACGTCGCCATCGATTCGTCAAAGCGTCGCGCCTGGTAATAACACCAGCCGAGCGCTTGCAGCACGGCGGGTGAAAGCGGATCGAGCTCGCGCGTGCGCATCATCTGCTCGATCGCTTCGTCGAAGCGTCCTTCCATTGTCAGGTGATACGCGTACCAGTTGTGACCCGTGGCATAGTTCGGATTGATCTCGATCGCGCGACGGTTTTGTCCTTCGGCGACGGCCCAGTCGAAATCGTGACAGACGGTCGCGAACGCGAGTGCCGAATACGCTTCCGCTGAAGCTGAGTCGAGTTCGACGGCCTTCGATGCCGCCTGTTTCGCAGCCGCGGAGCATTCCGCGAAAGGCTTCACGCCGAAAACGCCGAGCCAATTGTAGTAATCGGCGATGCCGGTGTAGGCAAGCGCATAGTCGGGATCGAGATTGATTGCTTTCTGATAACACTGAAGCGCCTTCGCGAGACCGACTTCGGTGTAGAAGTTCCAGTGATAGCGTCCGCGCAGGTAGGCTTCAAATGCTTCGGAACTGTCGGTGCCGCGTTTAGACAACTGTCGCTGCTCGTCGCGCGTCAATTGCGGCAACAATGCCGACGCGACTTTCTCGGAGATTGAATCTTCAATTTGCAGGACGTCGGTTGAGTCTTCGTCGAAATGTTCAGCCCAGCGAGTTACGCCTTCGTTGATGTTCAGTAGTTGCGCAGTGACGCGGATGCGATTACCAACGCGGCGAATGCTGCCGTCGACGATGTAGTCGATACCGAGATCGCGTCCGGCGACGAGCGGATCGATCGCGGAGCCCTGGTAACGCAAGACGCTGCTCGTCGGTCTTACTACAAGGCGTTGCACGTTGCTGAGACGAGTAATGAGCGCATCAGTCAGTCCGACGCCGAGATACTCATCCCCAGTGTTTTCACCCGGCGGACTCAAGACCCTGAACGGCAGCACGGCGATCGACTCCTGGTCGCCGCCGATTTGTCCTGAAATGGACGGCAAGGCAACGAGCCGGTGGTCCATCTTGCGCAACAGATCGTTGAATCGCGGATGGCCGTGCAGTGGTTCGAGCTCTGGATCGACTCCGATCCAGAGGACCTTTGCATCACCGGTTTCATATGCGTTTTCAAGCAGGTCCAGTGAAGCTTCGACTCGGCCGAGCGCGGCGTTCACCAGCGCAAGGTGATACGGCGAAATGTAGCGGCGGCTCGATAGACGCTCCATCTCGTCGAGCGCCTTTTGTCCCGCCTCGAGATCGCCCGCGTTTGCGTAAGCGGCGCCGAGACGTCCGAGCGTGTGCGACACCGTGCCCAACATCTCGACGCATTTCTGTGCCGCCGCAATCGCTTCCTGATGACGGCCGAGTCGGCTGAGCACGAAGCTCGACACGTACATCATCATCATGTTGCGCGGTTCGTTTTCGAGTGTCGCGCTGGCGAAGCGATGCGCCTCGTCATAGCGGCGCGCGTGATACGAACACCACACCACCGCGAACCGTGAAATCACTGCGAGCGGATCCAGATCGCGTCCGGTATGGGCCTCGCGCAGCGCTTCGCTGAAGCGGCCTTCCATCGCGAGTTGCAGCGCATACCAGGTGCGGGCAGGCGAGTGGTTTGGATCGAGTTCGATGGCCCGCACCATGTGGTGCTCGGCACTGGCCCACGCATAGTCGCGGCACAATATCGCCTGGCCCAAAGCCGTATGACCTTCGGCAAGGTTGGGATCGATCTCGACTGCTCGCGCGGCTGCCTCGTAGGCGGCCGCGGCGCACTCCGCAAACGGCATCACACTGAACACGCCGAGCCAGTTGTGATAATTGGCGACGCCGGCGTAAGCCAGCGCGTAGTCCGGATCGAGCGCGATCGCCTGTTGATAACAAACGATGGCCCGCGCGAAACCTTCTTCCGTAAACGTGTTCCAGTAATAACGTCCACGCAAGTACGCTTCGTGCGCCTGCGGATTGTCCGTGCCGCGCTTGGCGAGTCGCAGTCGTTGATCGACGGTGAGATGCGGGACGATCGCTTCCGCGACGTGCGAAGAGATCACGTCTTCGAGACTCAGCACGTCCGTAAACTGTTCGTCGAACTGCCCGGCCCACGCTGTCGTTTCGTCGCGCACGTCAAGTAGCTGGATCGTGACGCGAATGCGTTCGCCTGCACGGCGGATTCGGCCGTCGAGAACAAACGCGACGCCGAGTTCCCGTCCGGCTCGCAGCGGATCTGCATCGCCGCCGTAACGAAGCACGCTGCTCGTCGGCCGCACTGCAAAACTGCGAATCGCGCTGAGTCGCGTGATGAGCGCATCGGCGAGACCAGTGCCGAGATAGTCGGGGTTAGTCTCCGGCTGGTTCATGTCCAGCAACTTCATCGGCAGCACAGCGAGCGAGTTTTCCTCGAAAGCATCGGGCCTGAGCACTGCCGCGGCGTGCGGTGGATCCGGAAGATCGCTGACCGGACGGCCTTCGAGATAACGAGTAATGTCGTCGCGCAGATCCGCGGCGGTCTGGTAACGCCACTCGGGTTCCTTGCGCAACGCCTGCATCACGATGCTGTCGAGATCGCCCGCCAGCGCGCGTCGCAACGACTCGAGGGTCGAACTGCGCGTGGTGAAGAGCTGTTTCAGCGTGGATGCTTCGTCGCCCGCGTAGAGACTCGGCAAGAGGTCGTCGGTGCGGGTGATGATGATGCTCGGCGGCGCCGGTGCTTCTTCGCAGATGACGCGCGCGATCTCGTGTGGCGCACGATTCAGTAGTCGATAGGGACGATGTCCGGTCAGCAGTTCGTAAAGCAGGACGCCGAGCGAGTAAACGTCGGTCGTCGGCGTCGTCGGCGCGCCCTGCACTTGTTCCGGAGACGCATATTCCGGCGTCATCAAACGCATCGCGGTCGCGGTCGGATCGTGCGTGATGTCACCCACGATTTGCGGGTTGAGCAACTTCGCAATGCCGAAGTCGAGCAGTTTCGGTGTGCCCGCAGACGTTACGAGCACGTTCGACGGTTTGATGTCGCGGTGTACGACCTGTTTCTGGTGCGCGTAGTGGACAGCGTCGCAGATCGAGCGAAACAGTTTGAGCCGCTCGTTGACGTTTAGCTGGTTGTTGTCGCAATAACTATAGAGCGGCTGACCCTCGATAAACTCCATCACGAAGTAAGGGAGTCCATCGTCGGTGGTGCCGCCGTCGAGTAGCGCGCCGATGTGCGGGTGATCGAGTGCAGCGAGGATCTGTCGTTCCTTGCGGAAGCGGCGCAGGATGAAATCGGTATCCATGCCGCGTTTGACCAGCTTGATGGCGGCGCGTTTGTTGAACTCGTTGTCGGCGCGGATCGCTTCGTAGACTGCGCCCATGCCGCCGCGTCCGATCTCGCGTTCGATGCGATACGCGCCGAGACGGCGCCCGAGCATCGGGTCTTTTTCGTCTACAAACGAATCGAAGAGACTGTTGTCGGTATCGCCGTAGAGCGAGTGGTCGAGCATGTCGCCGGCGCTGTCGTGTTGCGAGAGGAGGACTTCGACGTTTCGGCGGAGATCGGTGTCGGTGGCACAGACCTGTGTCACGTAGCGCGCTCGTTCTTCGGGTAGCAGATCGAGTGCGGCTTGAAAGATCTCTTCGACTTGTCGCCAGCGTTCGGGGGTCATGACTGAGTACTAATCTGAACGCTATTAATCGGTTTTTCCTGACACACGGATAACACGGATGTTTGAAAATAAAGTTCTCAAATCCGGCTTAGAGTTAACGAATTGTTGAACTGGACTAGCTGCGTGCATTAACTACTTTTTTGCATTTCCCCATGGAGCCAAGCCTTGGCAAAACGCCAGTGGCGTTTAATGGTTGTGGGAGTGACGCCCAAAACGTCTGCTGTCTCTTCAATCGAGAGGCCTCCGAAGTAGCGCAACTCAACCATGCGTGCTTTTTGTTCGTCGAAAGCAGCCAGGGCTTTGAGCGCATCGTCGAGTGCGATGAGTTCCGCGCTGCGTTCGACGGCGCGATCGACGTTTTCATCCAGGGAGAGTTTTTGAAAGTCCTGGCCCCGCTTCTCCGCGTTGTGCTTGCGCGCGTGGTCGACGAGCAAGCGACGCATTATCTGGGCGGCAACTCCGAAAAAATGGGCCCGGTTCTGCCAATTCACTCGCGTTTGATCTACGAGACGTAAATAGGCCTCGTGCACCAGAGCTGTAGGTTGCAAGGTGTGATCGGGCCGTTCACGCCTGAGATAGTTCGCCGCGAGCTTTCGCAGTTCATCGTAGATTACAGGTAGCAAAAGATCAACCGCGCCTCGATCTCCATTGGACAGCTCGATCAGCAACCTGGTTACGTTGTCATTGGGTTGTGCGCTCAATCGTCCAACTCCATCCGGTTCAGTCGTTTTACCGCGACGTCGGGCGCAAGTATAAAGCAGGAAAGTTTGAATGAACATGACCCTGATGGGCCTCTCATTGCGCGTTAATGATGTGAAGGCGGTTTTACACCCCTTCAAGCTTTCCCAGTCATTAGTCAATAAAGGAAGTTTTTCGCTGTAACGAGGTGAAATCATGCAAGCAGCCGCGCAATTAACGATTCCTAACTCAGCCATGGCCCCAATACGCTCTTCATCTGTTTCGGGAAAAATCGGGAGCTTGATGGCGCGGGTGTTTGGATGCAGGCATGCCGAAATGAGTCGCCCCTTCTCACGCGACGGACGTGCGTACAGGTCGTGTTTGAGCTGCGGCGCGCAGCGGCAGTTCAATCTCGGGAACTGGGAGATGACCGGCAGCTTCTACTACGGCAAACCACAGACGCACCAGATTTCGAGCCTTTAAAGAAGACCTGTTGGCGTTTGCGGTGTTGTATTGCTGCAACGATCGAGGAGGGCCAACAAGGGGCCGGGATAGTCGGTGATGATACCGTCGACCTCCAAAGCGATCATTCTCTTCATTCCATCAATATCGTTGACGGTCCAGGCGTGAATCGGCAGGTTTAGACGGCGCGCCGTCGCAACCGATTCTTTGGTGATTATCTGAATGGCCTTAATCCTGTCCTTCACCTGCAAACAGTCTGGACGTGATACTCCGTTGACGAAGGAATTATTCCCGAACTGAAAGCTTTTGTATTTTGAGTGTGTGGCAATGTGCCGTACGCGTGCTATATTGTCAGCGACCTTACTTGGCCAAGAATATGGCAATGACCAGAACGAAAAAGAGAAGTATTCGGGCGGCGCGGCTCGATATACGTCTAAACCCGCAAGCCAAGGAAAAGATTGAGCGGGCTGCGGCTGTGTCTCATCAGTCGATCACCGATTTCGTTGTAACTAGTCTTCTTCGTGCCTCTGAGGAGGCATTGGAACGGCAACATCTGATTCAGCTGAGTATCGGTGATCGCGATCTGTTCCTGGCCGCGTTGGAAGAGGACGTTCGTCCAAATCGCGCTTTACGAAAAGCATCTGACAGATTTAAGCGCTCTGCGAATTAACGTATTCAGAGACTCACCCTCTGAAACAGATAATGATTACAATCGAACGAATTTCCTCACACCACCACCGCCGCGACTTTGATTGCGGTGTCGAAGTATTGAATTCCTACCTCCTGAGATATTCCAGCCAGCATGAGCGCAAGGGAATTGGACGCACCTACGTCGCGTGCGAAGACGGTCAAGCGCGAGTGCTCGGCTACTACACGATCTCGAGCAGTG
>Ga0111539_10005552_pt1 | contig 16309 bp, 16 predicted proteins | sample RhiMethybrSRZTD1_FD_79667 | JGI IMG/M metagenome (GOLD analysis project Ga0111539, IMG submission 79667) | Populus rhizosphere microbial communities from Tennessee, USA - Rhizosphere MetaG P. TD hybrid SRZTD1 (version 2) (version 2) | ecosystem: Host-associated > Plants > Roots > Rhizosphere >... | reverse complement strand
GTCCCCCAGTATGAATGGTTGCTGATGAAGTCGTGAATCAGATCGATGTTCAGGCGCGACTGGTCCGTGCTGATGGTGTACTCACCTTGTGTAGCTTGAGGCGAATTCAATCTGTTGTTTCCTTAAACCTAGCCACAAAAAGGCACATAAAGCACATAAATTGTTTTGTGCTTTTTGTGCCTTTTTGTGGCCCTACTCATTCCGCAGCGCGGTGGTTGGATCGAGGCCCGCGGCTCGCAGCGCCGGAAGCCACGAGGCCAGAAACGCGATCACTAAGAACAGCACGGCGACGGAGACGAACGTCACGGGATCAGTGGGTTTTACCTCGACCAGCATCGTGGCGAGGATGCGCGTGAACAGAAACGACGCGAGTAGACCGATTGCGATCCCAATCGCGCTAAGCGAGAGGCCCTTCCCGACCATCAATCGAAAGATGCGTGACGGCGCGGCGCCGAGGGCCATGCGGACGCCGATCTCCGCGGTTCGCTGGCGGACGGATGTTGCCAGCACACCATACAAACCCACACCTGCAAGCAGCGCTGCGATCGTTGAGAAAACTCCAATCAGCAACAGTGAAAAGCGCGTCTGCGCCTGAGCCGCTGTCACGAGCGTGTCCATCGGCTTCATCTCGTTAATAAACGTCTCCTTGCCCTGTCTCTGCACAACTTCACGAACGGAGTTTGCCAACTGCGCCGGATCGCCATCAGTCCGCAGCGCCCACCATGAAGCGGCACCGTGATTCAAATAGCCATCCGTGATGTACAGTTGTTCGCGGCCGGGCTCGATCAGCGAAGTGTTGCGCTGATGGGCCACCACACCAATGATCTCTCCCCACTGCGCCTCAGGCGTGCGCACCCGATACAGGATCTTCTTGCCCACAGCAGACTCGTTTGGAAACGCCTTTGCCGCAAGTGCCTGGTCAACGATGATGAAATTTCGGTCAGGCGAATTGTCTTCCTGAGTGAAGGTCCGTCCGGCCAGAAGCGTCGTGCCCATTGCTTCGAAGTAACCAGGCAAGACGATCTGAAGATCGGCAGCTTGAAACTTACTCGGATCTCCCTGCGCTTCCGCGCCACCCCAACGCACCGGACTGAACCCGCCCGCAAGTGGCAACGGAAATGACGCCGTCACATTATTCACACCCGGCAGCGCGTCGAGTTGCTCGCGAAGCTGGCGCTTGAAGGTGTCCCTTTCCTGAGGAGTTGCGCCGACGTTGCCAAGCAGTTGAAACGTCAGTATCCCGCGCGGATCAAAACCCAGATTCACACGTTGAATATTGAGGAACGTGCGGAACATCAATCCCGAGCCAATCAGAAGTACGAACGCGAGTGCAACTTCTACTACCACCACCGCGTTGCGCAAGCCGGCGGCGCCGAGTGCACCGCTTCTCCCCGCGGCGCGCAAGGTTTCCATGAGATTTGGTTTCGCAGTCCGCAGCGCGGGAATAATTCCAAAGATCACTGCCGACAACAGCCCTGCCAACACCGCAAATCCCAACACCTTCCAATCCAGACTGATCGCATTCAAGCGTGGCAGGTTCGCCGGCGCAATCCAGAGCAATTGCCGGATACCTAAATACGCGAGCCCGACACCGATCGCCGTACCTATTCCCGCGATGACGATTGCTTCAGCGAGTGTTTGTCGAACCAGTTGCCACCAACCAGCGCCCAGTGCAGCGCGCACGGCGAGCTCTCGTTCGCGACCGGAAGCGCGGACCAACATCAAGTTTGCGACATTCGCACACGCTATCAGCAGCAGGAAGATCACCGCGCCCATGAGCGCGAGAATTGCTGGTCTGACTTCGTCAACAAGATGTTGCTTCATCGGCACCAGCCTGAAATATTGACCCGCCGTGTTGGCGATAGTGTTCTCGGCGCGAATCTTCTGCGCGATTGTCTCGACTTCAGCCTGAGCCTGCTCCACCGAAGCACCAGGCTTCAGCCGCGCAATCGCGCGCCACTGCACGTTGTTTCGATTCGCAACGTCGTAAGGAATGCGCGCACTAAGCCAAACACTGGGAAACTGTTCGACATTCGCCACCGGTGGAAACAGCAATTCAAAACCCGGAGCCAGGATGCCGGCAACTATCGGCGGTGGTCCAAACGCGGCGGACACCGGAAGCGGTTTACCAACTATCGACGCATCGCCGCCAAAGCGTTGCTGGAAATATTCGTTGCTCAGGATCGCCATGGTCGGCAACTGAGGCTGTTGTGCGTTACCAGCCGCAGCATTGCCGGCCGGTGGTGGCGGTTGAGGCGTGCCGTCAGATTCCTGAAAGTCTCGACCCGAGACGATCGAGGCCCCCATCATTTGAAAGAAGTTTGTCGATACGACAGCGATGCGAATGCGCTCGGGCCTGCCGTCCAAAGCAGGAAGAGTGAACCGGCCCGTAGTGACCGCGGCGAAATCGTCGAAATTGTTTTTAGCGCCGTTCCGTAAGTCGAGAAAGTCGACGTTGGAAAGCGGAAAGTCTTTGACATTCCGTCGTTGCAAATCATTGCAGGCCAGGACCAGCCGTTCCGGATCCTTGTAAGGAAGCTTCCGGAGCAGCACGCCATTCGTGACGCTGAAGATAGCGGTGCTCGCACCAATAGCCAGCGCGATGGTCACAACTACGGTGACGGTGAATATTGGACTCTTGCGTAACGTGCGAAAGGCGTAGGAGAAGTCGTTTAGCATGGCGGCAGTTTAGATCCTCCTGCGATTCTCAGCCAAGCAAATTCCTTCCAGCTTCCGTGCTTTTTTCTCTGTGCCATCTCTGTGTTCTCGGTGTCTCTGTGGTTGTTGTAACTCGGATTCCTGTAACCACAGAGCAACACAGAGAACACGGAGGTTGCACAGAGAAGAGGGTCAAGCGAGGTGCAAAATTGTTACGCAAGCTGCTCGGCGATCGACTTCGTCATTGGCGTATCGACATCGCCGGTGTGTTTCGTCGTGACAGGTTCGATCAACATGACCCAGCATTCTTCATCCGCCACCGGGTTGTGCATTACTCCTTTCGGAACGACGTATATGTCGCCGGCGTTGAGCTCAACCTCGTCACCTTCGAGCTGCATCCGCAGCCGTCCGCGCACGATCAAAAAGAGTTCGTCCTCATACGTATGGTTGTGCCAAACGAATTCGCCTTTTACTTTCGCGATCTTTACGTATTGATCGTTGACACGGCTGATCACTTTTGGAGACCAGTATTCGCTAACCTCGTCAAAGCTTTGTTCAATATTGGTTTTCATCCAGGCGTTACCTCGCGGGTTGAAATCATCAGGCTAATCAAATACAAAAGGCAACTCGATATGAGTCAAAAGGTCGACGTCACAATCCGCCGCGGGAATTCTGATGACGCCAGGTTACTGGCTGAGCTGGGAGCGTACACGTTCCACGAGACTTTCGCCGTTGATAACACCGGTGAGGATATGGACGCGTATCTGGCGTCAAACTTCAACGTCGCGCAGCAGACTGCTGAGCTGGCCCATCCTGCTTCGACTTTCCTCATCGCAGAAGTCGACGGGCAAGCCGCGGGCTACGCAAAGCTTCATGCAGCCGAGCCGCCGAAAGAGATCGAAGGAGGCAGGCCGATTGAGTTGGTGCGGCTATACGTATCGTCCGAGTGGTTCGGTCGTGGTGTCGGCGAAGCATTGATGCGCGCGTGTTTAGATGAGGCACGGAACACTGGTCACGAGACACTTTGGCTCGGTGTGTGGGAACGAAACGCGCGGGCGCAGGCCTTCTATCGAAAGTGGGACTTTCGTGCCGTTGGTGAACATATGTTTCAGTTAGGTTCGGATGAGCAACGAGATATTCTGATGGAGCGCGCGCTGTGACCTTTGAACTGCAACCGATTCTGAAGAGTGAGATTCTCGAGGTGCGACCACTCCGCGCTGACGACTTCCAGGAGTTGTATGCCGTAGCGTCAGATCCATTGGTTTGGGAACAACATCCAAACCCCGATCGCTACAAACACGACGTGTTTCGCAAGTTCTTTGACGAAGCGTTTGCATCAGGCGGCGCCCTTGTCGTGATCGATCGCAAAACCGGTCACGTCATCGGTTCATCGAGATTTAATTGTTACGATCTCGCAAGAAGTGAGGTCGAAATCGGTTGGACGTTTCTGGCGAGATCACATTGGGGAGGCATTTACAACGGCGAACTGAAACGACTGATGATGGAGCACGCTTTCAAGTTCGTCGACAACGTGATCTTCTTTATTGGCTCAACCAACCTCCGCTCGCAACGAGCCTTGGAAAAGATTGGTGGCGTACGCATCGGCACAAAGAGCGACCCAAACAACCGAGAAAGTTTCATCTACAGAATTACGCGCTCCGCAAAAAGCTGACCGTGTGACTGGTCGGCACACTCCTTGCACTCTCCAAAATCAAATACGCACAAGGAGACTTCAGCATGAGGATAAATCGTGTTGTTGCGCCAGTAATTCGAATCCTTCTCGTGATTGCATTTCTCACTCCGCCGGGGTTTGCACAGGCGCGTGATCAGCAACCGCAACCAACGCCACAAAGCGCCGGCCAGCGGGACAAGATGGAATCGAAAATCAGAAAGATCGGAATCCGATCCAATGTTACAGTCAAGCTTTACAACGGAAAAACCTACCACGGATTCATCAATCGCATTGACGATGAAGAGTTCGAGATAGGTGAAATCGATCTAAAAACCAGTATCGTCGTGCGTTTCGACCAGGTCAAAAAAGTTGAGAGTGGCTATGGACCTAAGGGGCCACTGGGTAATCGCGTTGGTAAAAATGGGCGGCGTATCGGAACGATATTCGGGCTTGCGGTGCTCGCTATACCAATCATCGCTGTCGCGATCGCGTTACGGGATTGATAGCAGTTCGGCTACTCTCTATTAAAAGAGGCGACAGCAAAATCATCCAACCGAAATTTTTATTTGACAGGCAAAAAGACTCTACGGTGCGAACATCGCGCTTGGACACAGTCAGAATCACCTCGCGGTAGCGGGTGGGTACGTCGTAGAATTACCAGCGGCTTACAAGCCAAACCCGGATTCCTGCCTGATGAAAAGGGTGGTAACGTTCATGGCCGTTCGCTGGACTCACGTCACGATTACAGTAAGTGACCTCGAACGATCGATCGAGTTCTATACTTCTTTCTGTAAGCTTTCCGTGATTCGAGATCGCCGTCGTGAAGGAGGCGGAACAGTTTGGCTTGGACCGAATCTGTCTTCCCGTGCGAAACCGACCTTTCTGCTTGTCATTGGGCAAGGAGCGGTCACTTCACGCATGGACCATCTTGGGTTCCAGTGTGAGCAGCGAGAACATGTGGACCAGATCGCCCAAGGAGCGAGGCAACTGGGAATCCTCGCCGTTCCTCCCACCGACGCAGGCGATCCCGTCGGCTACTTCACCATTATTCGCGACCCTGACGGACACCTGGTGGAGTTCACCTACGGCCAACCAATCGAGGGCCTGTAAGAAAAGGCACCTCTTTGGAGTGCGCTGAAATTTAATTTGACAAGGCACAGCGGTCGCCTTACTATGTCGCCTGTCGATATATCGTTGGGCGATTTAGCTGAGGAGTTCTCGATGGCGAAGGAACGACTTGAACCGGAAAAGCTGCTGCCACTGACGTCATCGGTTTTTCATATTCTGCTGGCGCTTTCCGACGGCGACCTGCACGGCTACGGGATCATGCAGGAGGTCTCGGAACATACCGGCGGACAAATCCGACTGGGACCGGGCACGCTATACGGCGCAATCAAGCGCCTGCTCGGCAACGGCTTGATCGTCGAAGTCGACGAACGTCCCGATCCGGAATTGGACGATGAGCGCCGCCGTTATTACCGCTTAACTGATCTTGGACAACGAGTTTTGAAAGCAGAAGCGCAACGTATCTCAAAGCTGGTCGCCGTAGCGCAGCAAAAACGTCTCCTGCCGAAACGAACTTAGGTATGTCGACTTCGAAACAACTATTTCAACTCCTGCTGTTCGCGTATCCGCGAGAATTTCGTCTCGTGTACGGATCGGAGATGACCCAGGTCTTTTGCGATTGTTATCGCGAACGTAACTCACGCGGTTTGATAACGCTGCTGGAATTATGGCTACGTGTAATTCTGGACGTAATTCGAACCGCTCCACTGGAACGCTGGGAAACGTTAGGAAAGGGCGAGACTATGAGGAATCTGAAAAGAGATGCTATCGGTTTGTTGGCTTGTCTGGCTATTATTGTCGTCGCACTTCTCCTGCACCGTTATATGGTAACGCATGGCGTTGGATCGATGTGGCCCCTGGGCTATGTACTCGACGCCATCGTCACCGCAGGCGTCGTTGGTAATCTAGTAATATTTGTACTGATGATGGCCACGCGGCACTCAACATTCCGCACTGCCCTGTGGAGTTTACTGATCGTCAACGGAGCACTATTACTCCTTGCGATCTTGATCGGTATCCGCGTTGGCGGGTTCAACTTTCCGGCGGTCATCATGTCCTATGTCGTAAGCTTCGTCTTCTGGACAACCATTCATTGGATTTGGTCGCAGATCAGGACTCCAGCCGAACCGGTGGTTTGATCCTCGTTGATTTAGATTGCGAGAAGCGTTATAGATGAAGCGAAGTCTTCTTCTATATGCCGCAAACATTTGACTGTCCCAAGTGTGGAGCACCCGTAGCATACGAACGCTCCCCGGATCCAAACAACACGAAATCGACTGTGCGCTGTGATTACTGTCACAGCCAGCTCATCGCGCCCAACGAACTCACGGGACAACCACCGCGAGTGGTCCGTATTCAATTCGGCGTTTCTCCCGGTTCCAAACTTCCCAAATCACTCTGGTTACTACTTGCAATTCCGCTTATCGGTCTAATCATCGCCGGGCTCGTAGCGCTCGGCATATTAGCGCCGGCGTTTTATTCAGTAACCCGTACCGTTAAAGAAACCGGTAATCCTCCTCCGGGTGGGAAGATCCCGACGAAGGAAAGCGCTAACAGCTTCGCAACCGTCTTGCTCGATTTTGGGAGCGAAGGAATCGGACCCGGATTGTTCAACGACGCTCGCAGTATTGCTGTCGATGGCAGTGGAAGGATCTACGTCGGCGAATACACCGGCGGGCGAATTCAAGTCTTTGATTCTAACGGCAAGTTTGTCACGCAGTGGAACATTGGAGATCGAAAGACAATCCTGCGCGGGCTTGCTGCGGATCGCAAAGGCACGGTCTATGTCGTACACGGTGGAGGGATCGAACTATATCGAGGTGAGACCGGGGAGAAACTCGGTCAATTGCAGTACGAACGATCGGGCTTTGATGACGTCACAGCAGCGGCAGATGGTGGCCTGGTGGCCGCCTGGCAAAGCAATCGCGACGACATCGTCGCCTTTGATTCAAACGGCAAAGTTGTTCAAACCATTCCCGCCGCTATCAGCAGTGCCAGCGGCGACTCTGAGCTGAGCATGCGAGTTGCCATTGACGGCTCAGGCTACATCTACGCACTCGGCAGATTCAATGAGGCAGTTTTCAAGTTCGGTCGCGATGGGAAGTTTGTTACGCGTTTCGGCGGTAAGGGTGACCAACCCGGTCAACTTCAAGCTGCCTATTCGATTGCAGTAGATGGCTACGGCCGCGTCTACGTAGGCGACATAAAAGGCATTCAGGTTTTTGACGCCAACGGACGATATCTTACAACGTTCAAATTGAAGGGGATGGCGTTCGGCATGGTCCTCAACGACAAGAACGAGCTCTTTGTCGTGGCGCGCGACCATGTAATTAAGTACGCGGTTCAACCGCAGTGATTACTTGCTTGAACATCGGCGCAGAATGTCTCTTCCAGATCGTATCGTTGCTCTTTCAGCGACTTGCCAAAGGCGGTCGACTCCTTCTCTTCGGTCAAAACAAATCCGTAATGCTTGTAAAGCGACCCGGCGGCGTGCTGCTCGTTAGTGGTCCAAAGATACGACGACTTGTATCCGCATCTGTGAAGAAAGTCCATGTACAGATTCATGAGACGTTTTCCCAGTCCGATGCCTCGGTATTCCGGATCAAGTAGAAAGTAGCGTAGTTGTGCCGCGTTATCCTCGCGATGCATCAGTAACAGGAACCCGACAATGCGATCGCCGTGTTCGCAGATCCACACTCTATCTTTATCCGGATCGTACTGCGTGTAGAATTCCGCCAACCCTCGGGCGACATACATTTCAAATGAGACGCCGTAGTTGTATTCAGCCCCATATACTCGACCATGCATGTGGATGACGTAACCGAGATCTCCCGGTCGCAAGTCGTTCCTCACGCGCACATCGTCAATGTTAACCATACGGGAATACGTTAACATGGCACCGATTGGTATGAAATGAATCCCGCCCACGGCAGTGGGCGGATTTGTTCAAGTCCTTTCTATTACAAAACCAATTCGCGAATTTTAATCCCGCCAAAGGAAGTTGGCGGATTGTTCAAGTCCGTCCTATTTATCACAAAGGAAGTTACCGAATTACCGAGTAAACAGGCCGGACTTGAAGTATCCGGCCCACTGCCGTGGGCGGGATTAGAACGTGGTTTTAAGATGGGGGTTATAGAAAGGACTTGAACGATTCCGCCAACTTCCGTTGGCGGGATTCCAGCTTCTCGTGCAACGCGCTTCTGAGTTGCTCTAAACAGCCCACCATTACTGCAGCTTCAGAAACTGTGGTAGCACTTCGGAGGCGCGGCCAATGGCGCGCGCCAGGCTTAACTTCGCCAGGTTGTGCGCGAATACACTGTTGATGTAATCGGTGTTAGCTATAACTACCTTTTCTTCGATGAGCGCTTCTTGGTGGAACGCTTCTTCGAGCTCTTCTTCGACCCCTTCTTGGATGGTACCTTCGCACCTTCCGCTCGAGCCTCAGATAGACCAATAGCTATCGCTTGCTTCTTGCTTGTTACTTTCTTGCCGGACCGGCCGCTCTTCAACGTTCCATGCTTGCGCTCGTGCATGGCCTTTTCGACTTTCTTGCCGGCCTTCTTACTATACCTTGCCATTTTTGCTACACCTCCCTGGATCGTTTATCAATCTTACTCTTCAGTTGTAACTCTGGACCATCATATTAGTCCTGCTAAAACTGACAAGTTTGTGTGGCAAAACGTAGACGCTTGGACAGGTCTACGACGTACCTACCCGCTACCGCGAGATGGTTCTGACTGTGTCCAAGTGCGACGTCAGCCGCCGTCGCCTACTAATACAAACCCCGCCCAGTAAAATGGATGACTGGTTTCCGGGTTTCGCATTAGCTTCAACGCCGCTTGTCGCAAGGCATCGGTCTTGCTTTGTTTTGGTCCGGCCGGCGAGAGTAGGGAGCGATGAAAGTTGACCATCAAGTCGCGAGTAGACGCAGAATCGACTTTCCATTGACTGACCACGGTTGACGGGACACCGGCAATAAACATGGCCCACGAAAAGCCAATCACGCCCTCGCCCGCACCGATGCGTCCGCGCGCCGTCTCGCATGCTGACAGCACAGCCAGGTCTGCCTTCAAGTCGAGCTGCATTAACTCCCACGCTTCCAGCAAGCCATCGTCATTCGATCCAACTTGTGAAAGCGTCAGGTAGGAATACATCGGCGCCGCGTTGTTGAGTGTGCCGTGCGTCGAGAAGTGCAAAATACCGGCGGTTCCAGCTTCGCTCTTTACACGATCCTCGCGTGCATCAGCGCCAACGTAAACTTTGCTGCGAGCAGCGCCATACAAACGCCCCAGTGCCTTAACCTCTTCGCCGGATTCGGGCAACTGTGCGAGGCTGCCGTCACGCAGTCCCTTACGTTCCACCGTTTCCGAGCTCGACACCGGATTGCCGAGCGCCAGTAAGGTCGTGGGAGCGGCTTGGCTCCGCCGCCGTTTCGTCATTTCCCGCAGCACGGTCAAGGACGGCGCATAGGTGATAGCAGCGTCTTCGATCACGAAACGGCCCGCGCCGTTTACGAGCGCCTGAAACGGCATGTCCCAAAGACTATTGTCAGGCGCGATCACGACATTCGTCTTGCCGCGGAGCTGAGCCTGTGCCGGTTTCAGAAACAAGTCGTAGAGTTTGGTTGCGGAGGCTTTGAAGCCCAGATCGCGATTGGCGAGCTGTTGCCGGAACGATTCAATCTGCTTCGCGAGCTCGGCGCGTTTGATCGGGACCGTGTAGACCTGGACCTGCGTCTCGGCGTTCTCGGCGGGCTTCGTGATCGCAAACAAGTAAGTCTCCTCATCCGACACGACGTATTCGAGTAACACCGAAGAAGAATTTGGAAGTAATCCGGCGAGTTCCTGAGCATTAATGATCGGAGCTTCGCCGCGTTGCGTCTTCAGTTCCGGGTGTGAAGCGTACAGCGCATTCTGAAAGGCTTCGTAATTGAGCCGTGCTTTGTCGAGTTGACTCTCTGCTGCGATAACCCGAGCCGCATCTTGCTTGTCCGACTGCTTGACGCGCGCCAGTTGTTTGTTGAGCTGCGTCAGTTGTGACTTCAACTGCCGCTCCTCATTCTGTTCTTTGACGGTCATCGCTTTCTGAACACTGACACGTCCCTGTTGCAGTATGTCGAGAAGCGTGCGCGCCTTTGCGCGTTCGGCAAGCATGAGTGCGTCTGCTGGCCGGTTCTCCTTCACCAAAACGCTGAGCAGTCCGTGATGCGCCTGCATACCGTTTTCAAAATAACGCTGCCGTTCCTCGACACCGCCGGCAACCTGCGTCCGCAAGTCTTCTACGATCGACACTGCTTCGTTGAAAGATTGTCGTGCCTCTGCCAGGCGATTTAGTCCGAGTTGGGAGTAGCCAAGATTGGTAAGCGCTACAAATAGATCAACTTTTCTTCCCGTTTCGCGTGCGAGCGACACAGAGCGTTGCGACACCGACAACGCTTCGGTGTAGTTTCGCTGGAGTAAGTAAACGGGGCTTATGTTGTTGAGCGTGACACCGACGGCGTGCTTCATGTTGGCCGCTTCAAGTCCGGCGAGCGCCTCGCGATGGTAACGCAGCGCTTCTTCATAACGACCTTGATCTGCGTAGATCCTGCCGATCTGATCGCGGACCATTGCGACGCCGCCCTTATCGCCATACGTCTCAGTCTGTTTTAGAAGCTCCTGGTAGAGTTCGAGTGCGCGCGGATAATCGCCGAACTTCTTATATTGAAGTGCCATGTCATGACGCAGTGTAGCGATCATGAGCGTGTCGCCGAGATCTTGCGCAAGGGCGAGGGCGCGCTCCAGATGGGCCAACGCCTGTTCGGGATTGTTTTGGTGGCCGTAAATGATCGCGAGGTCCGATAGTGCGATCATTATTCCTCTGCGATTGTTCGCTTCTTCTGAGAGACGAAGTGCTTTTTGCGCACACTCAAAAGCGCGACGAAGGTTTCCCAGTGCTAGATAGGAGTTGCCGAGATTCTCCTGGGCGAGTGCGATGCCTCGTTTCAATCCAAGTGAATCATATATGGCGATGGCCTTGTAAGTGGCTTCCAAAGCTCCTTCATGGTCGTCCTCTGCGAATCTGACCACGCCGGTGTTCAGCCACGATGCGGCGACTCCGACTTTATCCCCGATCCGCTCTGCCACGATTTGTTGCAAGTGGGCGTAACGTAGCGCCGTGTCGTATTCCGCGCGCGTTTGATGCCGGAGAGCTCTTGTGCCTAAAGCGCCAACCAGGGTGTTGTTAACGAAACGTTTTTCCTGTTCGAGGATGTCGTCGCGTTGCTGGTCCGAACTGGCAGCCTCGAGCTTGACGGCAAGTTCATCCTGAACCAGAACCTCTCGTTCTATTCGCCATCCATCACTTGTCCTGATCCATTCAAACGACCGGCACGCACCGTGAAACGGATCGACAGTCAGCATCACGGCGCCTGTCTTTTTGTCGAGCCGGCGTTCGTCAACCGTCAGCTCCGAAACCGCCTTGTCACCTGTAATCGCAAGCTGAGTCACTTCAGGACTAATGAATTCAACGCGGGCCTGTGCGAATATTTTCTTGTAATTGCGTAAAACCGGAGGGAGGTTGGGGGATTGGGGGTTCCAGAACTTGCGAACAGATTCGAGGTCGCCACCCACCAATGCGCGGCCGTACTCGGCGGTCAAGGTTCGCAGGCTCTCTTCCTCCGCGGCCAAAGTCCGCATCGGCGTTGAAGTCACTGAGTGCGACTGCGCAAACGCTGCAGTGATGAGGCTTAGATTTATCAGTGTTGCCAGGGTGGCGCGGAACGTGTTTGACATCGAACGTCCCCTCCGGTGTACAGGCTAAAGGGTAACGCGCAGGGAAGCTCGGAAAAGGGTCAAGGTTTGTTGGAGGGTGAGACAACCTTTTTCGTGCCGGCGGGCTCTTGGTGATGTCCGAACATGTTTTTCAAACAAGGAGATAAGAATTCAATGCATCGACAGAACATTATTGCTGCCGGTTTGCTGTTAACAATCGGCATTGCTGTCGTCGCAACCGGGTATGCAAGCGGGCTCGGTCCATTGGGGACTTTGAGCGCCGGCATATCAAGGCTAACAGGGGGTAATGAAATGACTACCGTAAGCAACATGGATAAAGAGAAAAAGGCGCCCGTTGCGCCTGAGATTTCCAGCGGAACGTGGATCAATTCCGACCCGCTGACTTTGAAGAGTCTTCGTGGCCGCGTTGTTATCGTCGATTTCTGGACCTTCGCGTGCTACAACTGCCGCAACGCACTACCTGCCGTGAAGAATTGGGACAAGCGTTATCGCGACCAGGGACTGACGGTCATCGGCGTTCATACGCCTGAACTCGACAGCGAAAGAGATATCAACAACCTCCGCCGCGAGATTGCGGAACTCGACGTTAGTTTTCCTGTAATCACGGATAACGATTACTCGACCTGGAACGCGTATGGCGTCAGGGCGTGGCCCACGTGGTTTGTAATCGACAAACAGGGCCGCATCCGCTGGCAGCACGTAGGCGAAGGCGCGTATGACGAAACTGAAAAGGTGATTAAGCAGCTATTGGCTGAAGAATAGTTTGCCACGGATCACCGCGGCAAAACCGGGCAAGTCAAAGCAACTCCCGGGAAGACGCGAAGCTTCAGTCCATCTATTTTTGCGCATTATGAATAGCACAAAAACCAGATGTCTATTAGCTTTGAGTCTTTTGATCCTGATCGTGTTTGCCGTGGCGATGGCGCAATCGCCAACGCCTACTGTAAAGGTGAGCATTGCCACCACCAATGGGTTCCTTGGGCCAACTGCCACGCGCTACAAAGTTGGTGAACAGATTCCGGTGACGATTACGATGACCAACACTTCGCAGGACGCGCTATACACCTGCATCTCGTCAGACGTGTACCAGGATCTTCCAAAGCTCACGCGCGACGGCAAGGTTGTGCCTTACGCGAATTCTCTGTCGTACGAATCGGTAAATGCCACACGCAATCATGTTTGCGAGGAGGAGAACCTGCCGGAACCTGTGCTATTAAGACCGAACGAACCGCGAGTGGCTGATTGGTTCCTGCTCGTTAACGAACGTACGAACGAGGATGCTGATGCATGGTACGACGTGTTGCCTCCGGGAAAATATGAACTCACGATTCAACGGCGACTCGCGTGTTGTGATGGTCCGATGGTCGACTCAAACAAGATAAGTTTCGAAGTGGTGCAGTGAGGATTCACAGATTACGCAGGTTTATCTGCGTAATCTGTGGATGCCTCTGATCAGTTCAAGGCCACCATCACTGTTTCCGGCGCGACCTCGTTCTTCGCCATTTCACGTCGAAGCGTGCGCTCTTCGTGCGAAGGATTAAGTTCTCGTCCCACCGATTCTCCCGCAGTCACAACTTCTTCAAGGAAATAGCTGTCACCATAACGGTTAAAGACTAAAACGTTTCTGCGCGGTATCCTGCGCACATCCTCCGGCTCAGTCTCAAAAACTACATGCTTGCGTTTGTCGCGAATGTTTCGCATCAACAGACCAACCGGTTCGTCTCCGATCCGTGTGATCGTGTATTCACCTGCGGGAAGTGTTATTCCCCGCACGCTGAAATCAAACGGAATCGACGCCCGAAGTTCCGTCCCCGGCAGTTGTGCATGAACACTTCCCACTAGCGACAGACTCACAAGACACACAACGGCGATAGCACTCAAAAGCTTTTTCATGATTTCTCCTCGCTGAATCAATAATTTCTCAACCCGATTGCAGATTAAGGGAATTGGCATGCCAATGAATTGGACCACGGCATCAGCCCCAATGGCAGACCCACAGTTGAGGCTTTCTTTCTTTGACAGGCAAAAAGTCCACACACGCGGCGGGCGTGTTAACCTAAAGACCGAAGCAGAAACGATTTCGCGGTTGGCATGATCATTGCGCTCACAACGGCTGAAGAGACTTTTGACTCTTCAAGAAAAATACAAAGAGGAGAACAGCAACTGTGAAGCAGTATCAAGGAACGAGCAGTAGCGAGCGCGACCCCCAGGGCGCCACCTCGGCACAACCGCCGGCACCACCGCATAAAGAGGCTCCAAACCGCAGAGGTGAAGGACAGAAAAAGGCCAAGACAAGCAAACCGAATAAATAGCCACCTCGGATTCACGCAGAAAAACGCCGATCTGAACTCTTATTCAGACCGGCGTTTTTCCGCGTAAATCGGAGTTCTAAAAATCCAACCGCAACGCAGCCAATAGCTGGCATAGGAGTTGACGAGTAAGATGTAATTAAGCGAAGGAGGCATTTTGGGGTGAGACATGTGTGGCGTTTTGGGCTCGCGGTCGTTACTGTTGTGGCGGCATTGCTCATCACCACGTCGCTGCAGGAATACACGGACATCACTCCTCTCTTCTATGCCGCCATCGTTGTCAGCGCGTGGTTTGGAGGACGAGGGCCGGGACTCCTGGCGGTGGTCCTGTCCGAACTGGCGATCGACTATTACCTGGTCGCGCCGTATTACTCGCTGGGTCTGGGGCTGAAACCCATTAGCTTTCTGGTCGTGTTTGGACTTCTGGCGCTGCTGACCAGTTGGATGAGTACCCAGCGGAAAGAGGCCGAAGCAGCACTGCGCCAGGCACGTGATGAACTCGAAATGAGAGTTCAGGAACGAACGGCAGCGTTGCAGGAAGTTCAATCGGAGCTGACGCACGTCACGCGCGTGATGACACTGGGTGAACTAACTGCATCGATCGCACATGAAGTAAACCAGCCACTCGCCGCGATCGTTACGAACGGAAATGCGACTCTGCGTTGGCTGGGCGGCGCAACTCCTAACCTGTCCGAAGCACGACAAGCCGTCGAACGTATTATCAAAGACAGTTACCGCGCGAGCGCAGTCATCTCGCGAATTCGCACGCTTGTAAAGAAGACACCGCCACGTAACGATCTGGTCGATCTCAATGAAATGATTGTCGAGGTATTTGCGCTTGCACAACACGAAGCGCGTCGCAATCGTGTTTTTCTTAAGCAGCAACTCAGGCACGACCTTCCTCACGTGCGTGGCGATCGAGTTCAATTGCAACAGGTGATTCTGAATTTGATCATCAACGGTTTGGAAGCGATCGCGAAGAGTCAGAACGGGACGCGTGAGTTGTTGGTCAGGTCCGATCAGGATGAGGGTAATAACGTACGTGTAGCGGTGAGCGATTCGGGTGAAGGTCTTGATACAGCAAATCTCGAGCGTGTTTTTGATGCGTTTTTTACGACCAAGCCGGACGGCATGGGGATGGGACTGGCCATCAGCCGTACTATTATCGAGTCACATGGCGGACGTCTTTGGGCAACGTCAAACTCGCCACATGGCGCGGTTTTTCAGTTTACTTTGCCGACGAACGCGGAGAGAGCATCGTGAAAACGCAGGCTGAGGCAATGGTATTCGTCATCGATGACGACGACTCAATACGCGAGGCGCTGCACAGTCTTATTAGATCCGTGGGGCTCGGCGTTGCGACGTTTGGATCGGCGCACGAGTTTCTGCAAAGCAAGCGCCCGGACGTGCCTGCGTGTTTGATACTCGACGTGCGAATGCCGGGTCTCAGCGGTCTCGATCTTCAACGCGATCTCACCGAGGCAAACATTCATATTCCCATCATCTTCATTACCGGTCATGGCGATATTCCGATGTCTGTGCGAGCGATGAAGGCGGGTGCGGTCGAGTTTCTGACTAAGCCATTTCGCGATCAGGATCTGCTCGACGCGATTCAACAGGCGCTCGACCGCGATCGACGCGCGCGGTCGCAGCAAGCGGACAGCGCCGATCTTCGCAATCGTTTTCACTCCCTGACGCCACGCGAGACCGAAGTCTTCGAACTCGTAGTAAAGGGACTGCTCAACAAGCAGATCGCTCTCCAACTCGGCACGAGCGAAATCACCATCAAACTCCATCGCCGCCAGGTAATGGAGAAGATGCAGGCCGACTCC
>Ga0111539_10005551_pt1 | contig 16310 bp, 14 predicted proteins | sample RhiMethybrSRZTD1_FD_79667 | JGI IMG/M metagenome (GOLD analysis project Ga0111539, IMG submission 79667) | Populus rhizosphere microbial communities from Tennessee, USA - Rhizosphere MetaG P. TD hybrid SRZTD1 (version 2) (version 2) | ecosystem: Host-associated > Plants > Roots > Rhizosphere >... | reverse complement strand
GCGCAGCGTTTCCAAGGCCTGCCCTTTGTGCGGCGCGCCGGCGGGGATCACGTTGACCACGCACTTTCCGCCGATCACGCGCGCTCCGTCGACGCGTCGCGCGACGGCATCGCGAATGGCTCGAACCGCCTTCCGGCGAGCCGCGGATTTCCGATAATGAATCGCCAGACAGGCATGCGCGTCCTCGATCTCCACCCCGGGAATATCAAGGAGCTCTCTTTGCAGCAGCGCCATCCATCGGCGCACTTCTCGTTCGAACCGTTCGATTCCCTTCCCAGGGTCCAATCCATGACTTCCGAGAATGGCAACGAGCGAGATGCCCTCGAGCATCGCCGCAACGTCGGCCCGCCCCCGGCCGGAGATCACCGCCGTCGGATAGCGCTGCGCGACTTGCTCCAACGCCTTTTTCGTGCGCGCGCGCATGCGGGCTTTCGCCGGATCGCGAACGATCGGCGCGAGCGTGCCGTCGTAATCGAACGCGAGAAGGACGTTGGTCTGAGCGTACTGCGCGAGAACTCCCACGTTGCGCGGCGAGAGAATGTGCCTCATTTCGCGGCTTCGACCGGCAGAAGCTTGCGCCGCAAGCGATGGCTCAACCGCTCGCGGCGGCGGAGCTGGGCGGCATCCACGATCATGCGCCCCGCCCAGCGATAGACGTTGAATTCGGAGAGGAGCGTACGCATGAAGCGCATGCGATCGCGCTGTTCGGTTTTGGACATGCGCAGCGCGGCGTCCAGAGCGGAGCTGGCTTCGTCGAGATCGTAGGGATTCACGACCAAGGCTTCGGTCAATTCGCGCGCCGCACCGGTGAACTGGCTCAGCACGAGAACGCCGGCCTCGTCGTCGCGCGCCGCCACGAATTCCTTCGCTACCAGGTTCATGCCGTCGTGAAGGCTGCTGACGTAACAAACGTCGGCGGCGCGGTAATAGCGATGAATCGCATCCTGCTCATGATGGGCCCGCAAGAAGATGATCGGCCGGTACGAGTCGGTGCCGAAACGCGCGTTCACCTGCTCGGCCAGTCGCACGACGGACTCGTTGAGCTCTTGGTAGCGAGGGATCATGGTGCGGCTCGGCGCCCCCAACTGAATGAACACGAACCGTCCCCGATATTCCGGAAAACGCTCCAGGAGTCTCTCGACGGAGAGAAAGCGCTCTTCGATTCCCTTCGTGTAGTCGAGACGATCCACGCCGACGCCAATGAGCGCGTCGTCCGGAAGCTGGAGCTCCGCGATCACCGAGCGGCGACTTTCCTCGTGGGCGACCGCTCCCGGCCAGGAACGCATCGGCCATTCGATGGAAATGGGGTAAGGACGCACGAACGTGCGCTGGTCTCCCAGGACGACGGCGTTCACTTCGCGATCGATGCGCGATTCGATGTAGGAGTCGACCGATTCCAGGAAATTGTTGCAATGGAGCTGCGTTTGAAATCCAAGAATGCTGGATCCCAAGAGCCCGTTCAGGATCTCTTCGCGCCAAGGACAGATTCCGAAGCGCTCGGAGTTCGGCCACGGCACGTGCCAGAACGTGAGGATCGTCGCGCGCGGGAGGCGGCGGCGAATCATCTCCGGCGCCAAAGCGAAGTGATAATCCTGCACGAGAATGATCGACTCCTCGGAATCGACCTCGGAGCACACCACTTCCGCGAAGAGGCGATTGACATGGACGTATTGCTCCCAATCCTGGCCGCGGAACACCGGGCGCGCATCGGCTAAGTGGCACAAAGGCCAGAGGCCTTCGTTGGCGAACCCGTAGTAATAGCCCTGCTCTTCCTCGGTCGAGAGCCACACGCGCCGCAGCACGTACGATTCTTCTCCGGGCGGCACGCGCAGGCGTCCTTTCGAATCGGACGTTTCGCGATCGGCCGATCCGCTGCCGTGCGCCACCCACACTCCCGAGCACGCGCGCATGACCGGCTCGAGCGCGGTGACGAGACCCGACGCGGGATGCAGAAGGTGAACTGATCCGTTCTGCCGCTCGTGAATGTAGGGCTCGCGATTGGCAAGAATCACGATGCGCTCGCCGTGCAAATACTGCTGCAGCGTGGTCTTCAATCTTCCCGGCGTCCACAACGCTTCCCTGCGCTCCGATTGCCGTTCGCTGACCACGCGATCGATGAGCGCACGCATGTCGCGCAACAGCGGACGGAATTCGGCCGGATGGGAGATGCCTTGGAGAACGCGACGCATTTCCGAAGTCCAGCCCCGCCAGGCGAGCCGCGCAGCCAAGAGCGTAAGGAACGAAGCGGACAAGGCGAGCACAGCGAATGCGGCGAGAACTCCTTTGCGCGTGTCCGCTTCCCGCCGTTCCAGAAAGCTCAGGTCATGCACGAGAATGGCGGTGCCCAAAGGCCGACCTTGATCGAGAATGGGAACCGCGCTGACGTGCAGAGATCCGCCCGGCATTTTGGTCACGACCCACCAAGGCTCATTGGGGGATGCGCCGTTGCGACCGCTGTGCGATTGGAGATCCCGGCACGTAAGCTGCTCCGGATAGTTCTCCGTATGGGCCAGGAGCTTTCCGTTCGGAGAGCACACCGCCGCAGCCAAGATGCCGGAATCGCGGGCGATGTCCTTCAAGAGCGCGTTCATCTCACGCGAGCTGCCGCGCTTCAATTGATCGACGAACGTGGGATGAGCCATGGCAATCGCGAGGCGAGAGCGCAGGGCCAGATCCGATTCGATCCAAGATCGATTCGTCCGGGTCATGGCGTCGTAGGCCACCCAGGTGAGAATGGCCAAGCCGACCACGAGGAAAAAAATGAACCGAAGAGCGTTTTTCATCGTTCCAATTCACTCGATTGGAATGGTTTCATCAACCGCTAGCCAGTACTTTTTTCTTCATGCTCCTTGAAGATTTGGCCGTCATTGGCAACTGCCAATTCTCCGCTTTGGTGCACCGGAGCGGATCGGTCGTTTGGTGTTGTTTGCCACGATTTGATGCGGAACCGGTGTTTGGGGCGCTCCTCGATGAGAACGAGGGCGGCCGGTTTTCCGTGGGTCCGGTGGATGGAACGCCGGGGGAAATGCGCTATCTGGAGAATACGAACGTCGTGGAAACCCGCTTCACCGCCCCCGACGGATCGTTTCGCGTTTTGGATTTCGCTCCACGCTTTGTGCAATACGATCGCGTGTTTCGGCCCACACAGCTCATCCGCATTCTCGAGCCCTTGGATGGAGCGCCGCGCGTCCGCGTGTATTGCACGCCGCAGCTTGGATGGTCGAAGAAGCCGGCGTGCCGTCAGCAGGGTTCGAATCACGTCAGCTTCTTGGGATACGAATCCGACGTTCGCCTCACCACCGATGTTCCCATCACCTATCTCGAGGGACAACCGTTCGTGCTCACCGGTCGCCGCCATCTGCTGTTCACTTGGGGAGAGCCGGTCGCGGAGCCCTTGCCCGCACTCTGCGATCGCTTCTTTCACGAGACGGTTCGCTATTGGCGCAAATGGGTGAAGCACTGCAACGTGCCGTTTCTTTATCAACAGGCGGTCATTCGTTCCGCGCTCGCTCTCAAGTTGCACTGCTACGAAGACACTGGCGCGATCATCGCCGCCTCGACGACTTCGGTGCCGGAGTTTCCCGGTTCGCGCAGAACTTGGGATTACCGCTACTGCTGGCTGCGCGATGCGTACTACGTCTTGGATGCATTTCGGTTGCTTGGCCATTTCGAGGAGCGCGAGCAGTTCGTGCAGTACCTGCTCGACGTGGTGATGGCCGCGCCCGGGCTCGAGCTGGCGCCTTTGTACCGAATCGATGGGCGCGGCGACTTGGAGGAAGTGATCATCGAGCACTGGGACGGTTTCCAAGGGGAGAAGCCGGTGCGCGTCGGCAATGCGGCCGCCGCGCAGACGCAGTACGACGTGTACGGGGAGCTCGTGCTGGCGCTCACTCCGATCTTTCTCGACGACCGCTTTCGTCACGATGCGTCGCACGTTGCGCTCGATTTGATCAGGAATCTCGCGCGGCGTGCAATCGCCGTCGCCGGGAAGCCCGATGCCGGAATCTGGGAGGCGCGGCGCGAAGCTCGGCCGCAGACGTTCTCCAGTCTCATGAGCTGGGCCGCGGCCGATCGCATGGCGATGGTCGCCGCGCGCGTTCAGCCGGAGGCGGAGAAAGAATTCCGCGACGCCGCGGAGAACATTCGCGGGGAAATCCTGCGCCGCGGATGGAGCAAAGAGTTGGGGAGTCTCGTCGCCGCGTACGATGATTCTTCCGGATTGGATGCGGCGCTCCTGCAAGCGGCGCCGCTGCGATTCCTGGAAGCGAACGATCCGCGCCTCCACGGAACGATCGATGCGATCTTGAAGAACTTGAGCGTCGACGATTGGCTCTTGCGCTATGCGGAAGACGACGGCTTGGGGCGGCCGACGATCGCGTTCGTCATCTGCCAGTTCTGGCTCATCGAGGCGCTGGCCGTTACCGGCCGCATCGAAGAGTCGAAGGAAGCGATGGACCGCGCGCTGGCCACGCTGACTCCTTTGGGACTCATGGCCGAGGATTACGATCCGCGCGGCCGGCGAATGTGGGGCAACTTTCCGCAAGCGTACTCCCACGTCGGTTTGATCCACGCGGCGTTTGCCGCCTCGCCTCGCTGGACGGAAATCTTGTAAGGAATTGCGCGAAAAGCTTCCGCCAGGCACTTGACGCTCCGCTGTTTTCCTTCTATCGTATTTTTACGATGAAAGGATTGGCGCAGGACCGGGAGCTCGCGCTCCTGGCAAAGGCTTTGGGACATCCGGTGCGCGTGAAGATTCTTCGAATTCTCACGCAGCGCTGCGATTGCATTTGTGGAGAGCTGGTCGAAGAGCTTCCTCTGGCGCAGTCCACCGTTTCTCAACATCTCAAAGTGCTGAAGGAGGCGCGGCTCATTCGCGGAGAAATCGACGGGCCGCGAGTGTGCTACTGCATTGATCCGGAAGGCGTGCGGCGCTTGAAGCAGTTGGTGGAGGGGTTATGAAAGGGAATCGCTTTCTCTTCCTCTGTGTCGCCAATTCTGCGCGCAGTCAAATGGCGGAAGGCTGGGCGAAGATGCTTTGGCCGGGAGCTCATGTGCAAAGCGCGGGCACGCAACCAAAGTCCATTCACCCGCGCGCGATCGAAGTGATGCGCGAAGTGGGGATCGATCTTTCCAGACATCGGTCGAAATCGGTGAGCGAGATCGATCCGCACGGAATCGACACCGTCATCACGCTTTGCGATGAAGAGGCCTGTCCCGTTTTTCCGGGAAGCATTCGAAGGTTGCATTGGCCGATCGAGGATCCTGCTGCAGAGAGGGGCAGCACGTCGGCAGAGGACGAACGCGAGCGCTTTCGTGCGGCGCGCGATGCGATCCGTGCGCGCATGGAGAGCTTCGCGCAGGATCCGCGGAGCTTCGCGGTGGAAAGACCGAGGGACGGCGATCTCGAAGAGATGAGGCGCCTCTTAAAGAGCTGCAGTCTTCCCGATGACGGCATCGAGAATCAATGGCCACAGGCTTACGTGGTCGTGAAAGAACAGGATCATATCGTCGCGTGCGCCGGACTGGAAGAGTATGGGGGCCAAGGTTTGCTGCGCTCGCTGGCCGTCGCGGCGCATCTTCGGGGAATCGGATTGGGTGCCCGCCTTCTGCAAGAGCGCCTGTCCGCGGCCGAGGATTCCGGGATCTACCGTGTCTTTCTTCTCACCACGACGGCCGAGGAGTTTTTCGCGACCCACGGATTCCATCTCGCCGATCGCAGCTCGGCAAATGCCGCGCTCCGAAGCTCACCTGAATTCACCGATGCCTGTCCGGCAACCGCAACCTGTCTCGTTCGAAACTTGGAGGAGCAAAATGACGTCGCCAGCTCAAGATGAAATCCGAAATGCCGTGCGCGCCCGTTATGGAGAGATCGCCAGAACCGAGGGCGGTTGCTGCTCGACGGACTGCTGCGCAACGGCGCAAGAGGGCCCCGCTTCCAGCTCATCGTCGCAAGAGGGAGAAGATTCCTCCGGCGCGTCGTACTACACGGACCAAGAAAAGTCTTCTGCGCCGGAAGGATCGAATCTTGGTCTTGGGTGCGGCAATCCCCTCGCCATTGCTTCGTTGCGTTCCGATGAAACCGTACTGGATCTCGGCAGCGGGGCCGGATTCGATTGCTTCTTGGCCGCACGGGCCGTCGGCCCCGGAGGCCGCGTGATTGGGGTGGACATGACCCCCGAAATGATCGCCAAGGCACGCCGGAATGCAACGCATGCGGGAGTTTCCAACGTCGAAATTCGTCTTGGGGAGATCGAGCATCTTCCCGTCGGGGATGAGAGCATCGATGTCGTCTTGTCGAATTGCGTGATCAATCTCTCCCCGGAGAAGAGCGCCGTGTTTCGGGAAGCGCACCGAGTTCTTCGTTCCGGCGGCAGAATCGCCATTTCCGACATCGTCGCGAATGCACCGTTGCCCGCCCACGTCGCCGGCGATCTCGATCAGGTTGCAGGCTGCATCGGCGGTGCCGTCACGCCGGGCGAAATCGAAGCCATGCTCGCGGACGCAGGATTCCGCGACATCCGGGTGACCGTGGTCTCCGCTTTTGGCACGGCGCCGGGCGTCTCCTCGGCCTCGATCGAGGCGGTGAAACTCGACGGTTCGATTTGAAATCGTCACCGGGATTCGACCGCGCCGAACGTATCTTCCGCCGATCATCATGAGGCGAGCTGCGATGGATTCTCGCTCGCGACGCGCCGGTCCCTAGGGCGCCATCGTGGGATCCGGCCGGCCGGCTGCGAATGAACCCGGGTCGATGCGACCGCGGTTTGTCACCGCCTGAAAACCGCGGCGCAACCAGGAGGACGGATGTCGATCGTCTTGGAGCGGCTGGTCAAGAGCTACGGCTCGCACCTCGTCGTGAACCAAGTTTCGCTCGAGATCGCCAACGGCGAGCTGTTCGTTCTCCTGGGCGCCAGCGGTAGCGGCAAGAGCACGATCCTGCGCATGATCGCCGGGCTCACGCCGATCGAGGGCGGGCGTGTCCTCTTGCACGAACGCGACGTCACCGTTCTGCGCCCGCAAGAACGCGGCGTGGGTTTCGTGTTCCAGAATTACGCGCTGTTCCGCCACATGTCCGTTGCGCAGAACGTCGAGTTCGCGTTGACGGTGCGCAAGATTCCCGCCGACCGCCGCCGCAAACGGCGCGAAGAGCTGCTCGAGCTGGTCGGTCTTTCCGGCCTGGGCAACCGGCTGCCCAATCAACTTTCCGGCGGCCAGCAGCAGCGCGTTGCTTTGGCGCGCGCGCTTGCGCACGAGCCCGCCGTTCTCCTTCTCGACGAGCCGTTCGGTGCGCTCGACGCGCTGATTCGTTCGGAGCTGCGGCGTTCGCTCGTGCAAGTGCACCGCGAGCTTGGCGTCACCACGATTTTCGTCACCCATGATCAGGAAGAAGCGTTCGAGCTGGCCGATCGCATCGGGGTGATGCATGCCGGGCGTCTTCTCGAAGTCGGAACGCCGAATGAATTGTACCTGCGCCCGCGTACGGAATACGTGGCTTCATTCCTGGGCTCTTCGAATCTCATGGTGGGAGAGCTGGTTCAGGACTGGGTCCGCCTCGGCCCGGTGATCTTTCCGTTGGGTACTGATTCGCCCGCATCTCCCGCGTCGCGGCGCGTGCAAGTTCTGTTTCGTCCGGAAGACGTCGCCGTGAAAACGACGCCAGACGCGGTTGGACGCCCGCTCTTGGGAAAGGCGACCGTCGAGGAAATCACGTTCTCCGGATCGACCGAGCGACTTCGCTTGCGTCTGCCACGCATTCCCGGCGTGCGTCCCATTGCTCCCGCGGTTCCGTTCGGGAGCGACAACATCTTCGTGGATGCGTCGCGCCCGCAGGATCACGCGGTGCGCTTTCCGTTGAAGCCGGGAGATCCGGCCTGGATCGCGCTGCGCCGCATTCATGCTCTTCCCGATTTGGGCCTGAGCATTCTCCTTCTGGCCGATGCAGCACCGGAGTCGCTGGCGGCAATGGATTTCGCGGGAAAATTGGCGCAGATCTCCAACGCTCGTCTGTGCGTTCTCTCTTCCCAAGAGGAGGACGGACCGCTCGGCGACGGAATGAAGAGTCTACGCGACACGATGAGCGGATCCGCCAATGCGTTGGAGCTGCGCCGCTCTTCCGATTCACCGTTGGATTCAGTACTGGAAGAATCGTCGCGCCGGCACTTCGATCTTCTGGTCCGAGGAATGCCGCGGCGCGACGCCTATGGTGATCTCGAGCGCGAGCTGGCGGTCTGTGACCATCATCTCCTTCTTGTTCCCGGTCCTTGTGCGCTGCCGCGCAGCGCATTGGTCTGCGTCGCCGTGGGAGAGCCGGGGAAGGAAGACATTCTGTTCGCGGGGCGCTTGCTTCGTCATCTGGGTGCGCGGGCGACGATCGCCTGCGTCCTTCCCCCCACCACGCGACCCGAAATGCAGGAACAAACGGACCGCTTCTTAGCGGCCGGTGAGCGCACGCTGTCCGTGCTCGACGTCGCCGCCAGCACGCGGGTGCGGCGCGGCGCCGTGCGCGAGGAGATCCTGAACGAGCTGCGCGAAGGAGAGCACGACTTCCTCGTCTTGGGTGCGCCCCTTCCCAATCGTCGCGGGATCGTGTCGTTGGACGGCTTCGTCGGAGACATGCTCGCAGCAATGAAGGAGAGGCCGGTGCTCATCGTGCGCTCTCACGATGTTCGCTTTCAACCTGAACATGCGGAGGTCTATTGATGCGTGGAAAGATCTCATGGACGGTGTGCATCGCCATCGCTTTCGCGCTGGGCCCAGACGCCCAAGCCGCGAAACCGAAGGCCTTTCTCAACGTGTCGTACGACCCGACACGCGAGCTCTATCAAGAAGTGAACGAGAAGTTCGCCGCGCAATGGAAGGCGCAAACCGGCGAAGAGATCACCTTCAGTCAATCGCACGGCGGGTCGGGCAAACAGGCGCGCTCAGTCATTGATGGGCTGGAGGCCGATGTCGTGACCTTGGCGCTGGCCGCGGACATCGATGCGATCGCGGCGGCGGGAAGAATGCCCAAGAACTGGCAGTCGAGGCTTCCCCACAACAGCTGCCCCTATACGTCGACGATCGTGTTTCTCGTGCGCAAGGGCAATCCGAAGCAGATTCGCGACTGGGGCGATTTGACCAAGCCCGGCGTGGCGGTGATCACTCCGAATCCCAAGACTTCGGGCGGAGCGCGGTGGAATTACTTGGCGGCATGGGGATGGGCGCTGAAGCAACCCGGTGGAAATGAGGCGAAGGCGCGCGAGTTCGTCACCGCGCTGTACAAGAACGTGCCGATCTTGGATACCGGCGCGCGCGGCGCGACGATCACGTTCGTGGAGCGAAAGATCGGTGACGTGCTGATCGCCTGGGAAAACGAAGCGCTCCTCGTGGTGAAGAAAATGAAGCCGGGAGAATTCGAGATCGTGGCGCCGTCGATCAGCATTCTGGCCGAGCCGCCGGTGGCTTGGGTCGACAAGGTCACTGCCAAGCGCGGAACCGAAAAGCTCGCCAAGTCGTACCTGGATTATCTCTATTCTTCCGAGGGGCAGGAAATCGCCGCGCGAAATTACTACCGCCCTCGCGTCGAGGCCGTGGCGAAGAAGTACGCCAGCCAATTTCCACAGATGACCTTGTTGACGATCGATGATCCGTTCGGCGGATGGGCGAAGGTACAGGCAGCTCATTTCGCAGACGGCGGCGTCTTCGACCAGATCTACGGGAAATGAGCGCAAGTCGATCGCGAGTTCTTCCCGGATTCGGCCTGTCGCTGGGCTTCACGCTGGCGTACATGACCTTGCTCGTGCTCATTCCGCTCTCGACGATTGTGTTGCGCACGGCAACGATCAGTCCGTCGGATTTCTGGAACACGATCTCATCTCCCCGCGCGCTGGCGGCGTTTCGCCTGAGCTTTTTCACCGCGCTCGCCGCCGCGCTCTTGAATGGCGTGTTCGGAGTGTTGGTTGCGTGGGTGCTGGTGCGCGACCGTTTTCCGGGAAAGAGACTTCTGGATGGGCTGGTGGATCTTCCCTTCGCGCTGCCCACCGCGGTGGCGGGAATCGCGCTGACCACGCTCTACTCTCCGGACGGTTGGCTCGGTCGATTTCTCGAGCCGATGGGCATCAAGGTGGCCTACGCACCATTGGGAATCGTCGTGGCGCTCACGTTCGTCGGCCTGCCGTTTGTCGTACGCACGGTCCAGCCGGTTCTCGAGAATGTCGAAGGATCGATGGAAGAAGCCGCGGCGAGCCTTGGTGCGGGACGGCTGGCCACGATCCGGCGCGTCGTCCTTCCGGAAATTCGTCCCGCGCTCTTGACCGGAATGACTCTCGCGTTCGCGCGCGGTTTGGGGGAGTACGGCTCGATCGTCTTCATCTCCGGCAATATGCCGATGAAGACGGAGATCACGCCGCTTCTGATCATGATCCAACTCGAGCAATTCGATTATGCCGGCGCGACGGCATTGGCGCTCGTTTTCCTGATCGCCTCGTTCGTGCTTCTCTTCGTGATCAATTCGCTGATCGCGAAGGGATCGCTGCGGATCTCGCGATCGTGAAGAAACAGCACGGGCCGCTGGACGATCCGCTTTGGGTGCGGGCGATGCGCCTCGTCATCGCCGTCACGTTCCTCCTGGTGTTCCTCGTCACTCCGCTCGTGCTCGTGTTCACAGCCGCGTTTCACGACGGCCCGGCCGCGTTCTGGTCCGCAATTCAAGATCCGGTGGCGCTCTCCGCGGTGCGGCTCACTATCTTGACCGCACTCGTCGTCGTCCCCTTGAATGTGCTCTTCGGCATCGCCGCGGCGTGGGCCATCGCCAAGTTCGAGTTTCCCGGGCGGCGGCTCTTGATCACGATGATCGATCTGCCGTTTAGCGTTTCGCCGGTGATCGCGGGCATGCTCTTCGTGCTGCTCTTTGGAGCGCACGGATTCTTGGGCCCCCTTCTGGAGCACAACGACATCAAGATCATCTTCGCGCTGCCGGGAATCATCCTGGCCACCGCCTTCGTGACGTTTCCGTTCGTGGCGCGCGAGCTGCTCCCACTCATGGAAGCGCAGGAAAACGATCCCGAAGAAGCCGCGCTGACACTGGGTGCTTCTCCATGGCAGATGTTTCGCCGGGTCAGTCTTCCGCGCATCAAGTGGGGGATTCTCTATGGGGCGGTGCTTTGCAATGCCCGCGCCATGGGGGAATTCGGTGCGGTTTCCGTGGTGTCCGGGCACATTCGCGGGCAGACGAACACGATTCCCCTTCACGTGGAAATTCTCTACAACGAATATCAACTTTCGGCCGCGTTTGCGGTCGCGTCGCTTTTGACGGTGCTGGCCATCGTCACGTTGATCGCCAAGAGCATTCTCGAGTGGAAAGTCGGCACGAAGTGAAGAACATTCGCCGCCTCCTGCGCAGACTGAGCTTGGAAAGGCTCTTGGTCGGGCTCAACGCCGGCCTTGTGGTATTCGCCGTGACGTTGATCGCGTTCGTCTCGGCGAATCGGCTTCGGTCCCTCGCCGAAGAGCAAGCTCAAGCGCACGTCGGATTGGCCGGCGCCACCGCTCTGCAGGCGGTGAACCGAAGCGAGGACGAAGTTCTGACCGCGGCCCGTCTTCTGGCGGAGCGGCCGACGTTGAAACGAATCTTGGAATCGGGAGATTCCCGCGCCACGGTCGCGTTCCTCGAGCAATTCATCGCCACATCGCACCTGTCTGGCGGCGCAATCTTTCTGAACGGCGAGCTGTTCGCATCGGTCGGTGCGACGATCCCTTGGCCGAAGCTTCTCTCCGAGCAGGCGCCGCAGGGCGGACGCATTCTCTCGCGGCCGCAAGCGGGGCCTTTGGTCTTGGCCGCGTCCACGCCGTTGAGAGGAAACGAAAACGCAGTCGTGGTGGTCGGTCGAGTCGTCGACGGCGAGTTCGTGAGCGAGATCAAGAAGTTTGCGGGACTGGACTGCTCCATCCGTTCCGTTGAGGAAGCTCTGGCGGTGGAAGGTCCGGCGCAACATGTCCGGCGCCATGCCGTCGAGTGGGAAGAGCAAGTGATCGAGCTCATTCCGCAAGAGAAGCGATTCCTGGCCGTCCTTCCGTTGCGCAATCCTTCGGGAAAAATCGTGGGAGTGGTGGAGTCTTCGCTTCCCGAGGACGCGATGACCGGGCCCTTGCATCGCTTCGTGACCTCGCTGGCGATTCTCGCCTTTGCCGTCGCCTTGTTCGGCGCGGCCGCGAGCGCAGCGCTGGCCCGGCGCTTGGTGAAGCCGCTCGAGCGTCTTCGTCTGGCGACCGAGCGTATCGGCCGCGGAGATTTCGACACGCCGATTCCCCGCGCGCCGGGGCGGGAGATCGGAATCCTCGCCGCCACGCTCGAGGACATGCGCGCGAAGCTCTTGAACCTCACCGCGGAGCTGCGCCGCAAACAATCGGAAGCGGAGGCCGTGCTCTTGGGTATTGCGGAGGGAGTGTATTCCGTGGACTCCGAGCGGAGGATTCGCTATTTGAATCCGCAAGCCGCGGCGCTCTTGGGAGTGAACGCGCAATCGGCGATTGGGAGATTCTGCGGAGACGTGCTGCACCCGCGGTTGGAGAACGGACGGCGGCCGTGCGAGGATCGTTGTCCCATCGTGCATGCGCGTTTTCGCGGCAGCGCAACGGCGACCGAGCAGTTGGAAACCGCGCACGGTCCCAAGACGGTCGTGATCACGAGCGGATCGGCATCGGCGGATGCGCCGCGGGAAGCGGACGGATGGATGGGAAAGGCGCAGCAGTTTCAAATCATTCGCGCCGAAACGGACCTCGAGTCTGCGCGGCGCATGCGCGACGGCGTGCTGGCGAACATCTCCCATGAATTTCGCACGCCGCTGAGCGCGCAGCTCGCTTCGCTCGAGCTCCTGAGGGACCGGCTGCCCGACATGGAAGTCTCCGAAGCGCGCGAGCTCCTGCTGTCCGTCGAGCGCGGCACGCTGCGATTGACCGGCTTGATCGACAATCTCCTGGAGAGTGTGCGCATCGATGCGGGAATGGACTCGATTCGCAAGCAAACCGTAGCGCTCGATGAGATCGTGGAGGAGGCGGTGGATCTCGCGGCACCCTTGATCGCGATCCGCGAGCAGGCGCTGGATGTGAACCTTCCGTATCCCATGCAGCCGGTGCAAGGAGATCACTCGCGCCTGGTGCAGGTGTTCGTCAATCTCTTGGGAAACGCGAACAAATTCGCGCCGGCCGGATCGACCATTCGCATCGGCGGCGAGACGCAGGAGAACGAGATCACGCTGTGGGTGGAAGATGAGGGAGAGGGGATTGCGCCGGGAGAGACCGATGCGGTGTTCGAGCGCTTCACGCGCTCCACGGGCGAGGAGCCAGCGGAGAGCGGAATGGGCTTGGGGCTCTGGATCGTGAAGTCGATCGTAGAGCGCCACGGAGGGCGAGTCGCCGCCGAGGTCTCCGATCATCCCGGTGCGCGCATCCGTGTGACGCTGCCGATCGGCGTCGCCAATCTCGGCACGGAACGGAAAGCCTCGTGAAGATTCTCGTCGTCGACGACGATCTCGATCTCCTCGCGCTGATCTCCTTCGCTTTGAAACAAGCCGGCTATCTCGTGATCGAAGCGAAAGACGGCAAGATGGCGCTGGCGGCGTTCGAGCGCGAGCAACCGGATCTCGCCATCTTGGACGTCAACATGCCGCACGTGAACGGCCTCGAAGTGATCAAGAAAATCCGCGCCGATGGGTTGACGACGCCGGTTCTTCTTTTGACCGTGCGATCGAGTGAACAAGATCAAGTGCAAGCGTTGGATCTCGGCGCCGACGATTACCTGACCAAACCGTTCAGCCCGCGGACGCTCCTGGCGCGAGTGCGCGCCTTGTTGCGGCGCGCGGGGATCGAGCGTCCCGCGCCGTACGCCGCGGGGGATTTCGCGCTCGATGCGGATCGCCAGACAGTGAGTCTGCGCGGCGGAGCAGCGGTGCGTCTTACGGCGATGGAGTTTCGCCTGCTGCACTTTCTCCTCGCCAATGCCGGCCGAACGATGTCACCGGAACGGCTGACGAGCCACGTTTGGGGATATCGGGGAATGGGAGACAAGCAGCTCTTGAAGCAGCTCGTGCACCGATTACGCCGCAAGATCGAACCCGATGCTGCGGAGCCCAAGTATCTCGTGGCGGTGAGCGGCGTGGGCTACGCTTTGAACACGAGCGGCTCCGACTCATGAACGATCACGATCCACTGCCCGAGAAGGCCCGATCACCCCGCGGCGGGACGGCAACGTGGCTTCGCTTTGCGATCCCGATTGCCGCCGGCGCGATTCTCGTTGCGCTCGCTCCGAAGTTCTTTCCGGGCCGCGCGCCCGAGAAGGGGAAGATGCCGGCCGGTGAGAGCGAGCCGGCACCGCCTTCTCCGGCTTCACCGACCCAACCGTCCTCGCCCGCTTCGGTCGTGGTGGCGTTGTTCCCGTTCGGGACATTTGCGGAGCCGCCGCCGAAGTTCATCTGGACGCGCGATCCGCTGGCAACTGCGTACCGGCTCGAGCTCTTGAATCAATCGGAGAATCTCTTTTTCTCGAAGGAGACGACCGACACGACGTTCGTGCTGCCGCCCGATGATCCGGGCTGGTCGCAGATCGGATCTTGGCGCGTCACGCCTCTTTTGGGCGGCGGAGTCGCCGGAAGACCGTCCGATCCGATGTTGGTTCGCATCGATCCTTCTCTTCGCTAAAAAAAGATTCCGGCGCCCCTCGCGAGAGAAGCGCCGGATCGATGGGCAGAGGTGCTCGCTTTCGAATTACTGATGATCTTTGACGATCATCTCTTCTTGATACTTGCCGGTGTCGTTGAAATCGGAGTGCGCGGTCCAGCAGCCCCAGCCGATTCCGCCCGCCGCCACCTTTTCATCCGTCAACACGAACTCGGCCTGATTCGATTGCCGGCCGGTGAGATCCCAGGAGTACTTGATCTGCGGATCGTTGTACTTGTGCACGATGCAGTCGGCGTGCACGAATTGGTCTCCAAACGCGTCCATGATTCCCGTGCTCATGACCGGCGTCTTGTGGCCGGGGTTATAGTGCGCCGAAGTCTTGAACTCGAGAATCTCCGGGATCGTGACCTCGTAAATGTTCTTGTCGGCGGAGACGGTGTAGGTCATGGGCACGCGGCGCATGCCGATGAATTTCCCGGCGAGATGCGCGGCCTTGAGCCCCCAGCTCTGGACTTGGGTGTTCATCATGGCTTCCAGCGCCTTGCCTTGCTCCTCGGTAGCATTGTCGCCGAGATAGAGGTAGACCCAATTCCCTTCGACGTTCGATCCGAAGCCGCGGCCCACGACGACGTAGCTCACGCCGCTCATGTCCGTCTTGCCGATGAACCCTTTGTTGATGTGTACGGCATCGGTGTGATCGCAGCCGTGAGATTGCATCGGCTTCTCGTTGAGACGGCAGGGGCAGGGAGCCGCGCAGCAGCAGCCGATGATGCGTGAGCCCTGCAGCTCGAAATTACTGACATCGGGCGGCGGCGGTGCCGGAGCGCTCTTGTTTTCCGCGGTCAACCCGGGCCCAGCGAGCAAAGCAAGGGTCAATCCGGCCCAGGCGGCCGATCGAACGAGCGACGTCATGGTTTCCTCCTTTTCGGAACACGGGATCGACGTCGAATGACGCGCGGCGTGCTCGTGGTCGCACGGGCGCGTTGGAGAACTGTAGCGGAATGAGATTCGAAAGAAGACAAGAACCATTGTGCAGCGCGCAACAAACGGCTCTCATCGTCGAACGTGCGGGCGGCGATCATGGCCCCTTCCAATGCGGCGAAGTAGGCGCGCGCAATCGGAGCGGAGGGGCCGGCATACGAGAAATGCTTGGCCGTGCGTCCCTCCTCGAGAACACGCGCCAACCAGGTCTCCGTCTCCTCATAGAAGCGCTTCACCTCGCGCTGCATCGGTGCGGGCAACGTTGCGTACTCCGCCGCGAGCATTCCGCAAAGGCACAGGCGGTTGCCCTTGCTCAGCGTGATCCGGAAGAGCTCCGCGAATTCCTCCAGCCGGCGGCGGCCGGAGGTCGTCTCGGCTTCGATCGTCTCGAGATAGCCGCGAAATCTCTCGCGATAGCGAGCCATGACTTCGCGGCCGAGATCGGCCTTGGTCGGGAAATGGTGGTGAATGCTCGCGGTGCGAACGCCGACCCCGGCGGCGAGATCTCGATAGCTGAACGCATTGAACCCGCGCGTCTGCGCGAGGTCCTGCGCCAGATCGAGAAGAGCGACTCGAGTCGCGGATTCGTTCACGGGAGGAGCCTACCGATGAGTAGGTCGGTTTGTCAAATCGAAAACTTGAGGGCGGCGGGCAGTGGGGCGCTAGGGATTCTTCGC
>Ga0111539_10005550_pt1 | contig 16311 bp, 18 predicted proteins | sample RhiMethybrSRZTD1_FD_79667 | JGI IMG/M metagenome (GOLD analysis project Ga0111539, IMG submission 79667) | Populus rhizosphere microbial communities from Tennessee, USA - Rhizosphere MetaG P. TD hybrid SRZTD1 (version 2) (version 2) | ecosystem: Host-associated > Plants > Roots > Rhizosphere >... | reverse complement strand
GTTCACGGGCGTGGGCACGCCCAGCCGGCGCCCCTCGGCCGCCACCGCGCCGCAGAGGGCGTCGATCTCCGTGCGGGCCCCGCGGTCGCGGTCCTGGAGCATGGAGGAGCGGTTGCCGGCCGTGCGCCCGGCCACCTCGATCACGGCCTGGGCCACGTCGCCCAGCTCGAGGCCGCGGGCCCGCGCCACCGCCGCCACCTCCCGCGCCGCCGCGCACATGCGCTCGCGCGTGGCGGCCTGGGCCAGCAGCGCGCCGTTGGGCAGGCGCAGCAGGGCCGACAGCGGGTTGATGGCGCAGTTCACGGCCAGCTTGCGCCAGATCTCGGGCTCGATGTCGGGCACCAGGCGGGTGGGAACGCCGGCCGCGGCCAGCAGCTCCGCCAGGTGCGCCATGCCACCGTCGCCACCGGCCGCGTCGAGGGTGACGCTGCCGGAGGAGGCCACCACGGTGCCGGGCGCGACGAGGCGCACGCCGGCCACGACCACGCCCGCGCGCACGCGCTCGCCGGCGGCGGCGGCCAGGGCCTCGCGGTTGCCGAGCCCGTTCTGCAGCGTGACCACGCGGCCCGAGTCCGTCACGGCCCGCGCGACCCGCGCGGCCAGGCCCGCCGTCTGGTGGCTCTTCACCAGCACCAGCGCCAGGTCGGCCGCGGCGAGCGGGTCGGCCGGGCCGGCGGCGACCGGGTGGGCGGTGAACGTGCGCTCCGGCTCCTGCACCACGATCCCCTCGCTGGCGATGGCCCGCAGGCCTTCGGGCCAGGAGCCGGCCACCGTCACCGCGGCCCCGGTGAAGGCGGACAGCCGGCCGGCCATCCAGCACCCGAGGGCGCCGGTGCCGAACACCGTGACGCGGGTCATGCGCGGAGTGGACGCGGCGGCGCTAGCTGCGCGCCGCGCGCAGGTGCGGACGCTTCATGGCCGAGGCCTGGAACGCCTTCCACTCCTCGTCGGTCATGGTGTAGCTGTGCTCGGGACCGGGGAAGGCGTGGGCCTCCACGTCCTGGCGGTAGGCGGCGAAGGCCTCCTTCATGGCCGTGCCCAGCTCCGCGTAGCGCTTCACGAAGCGCGGCGTGAAGCGGTCGAACATGCCCAGGAGGTCGTGGGCCACCAGCACCTGGCCGCTGGTGCCGGGCCCGGCGCCGATGCCGATGGTGGGGATGGTGAGGCGGTCGGTGATGTAGGCGGCCAGGCGGTCGGGCAGGCTCTCGAGCACGATCGAGGAGCAGCCGGCCTCCTCGAGGGCCAGCGCGTCGTCGAGCAGCTCGCGCGCGGACTCGGCCGTCTTGCCCTGCACCTTGTAGCCGCCCAGCGCGTTCACGCTCTGGGGAGTGAGGCCGATGTGGCCCTGCACGGGGATGCCGGCGCGCACGATGGCGGCGGCGGTGGCCGCGTATTCGCGCCCGCCCTCCAGCTTGATCGCGTCCATGCCCGCCTGCAGGAAGTGGCCGGCGTTGCGCACCGCCTCCGCCGCGTCGGCCTGGTAGCTGAGGAAGGGCATGTCGCCCACCAGCAGGGGCCGCTGCGCGCCGCGGGCCACGGCCCGCGCGTGGTGCAGCATCTCGTCCATGGTCACGGTGAGGGTGTTGGGATGCCCCAGCACCACCATGGCCAGCGAGTCGCCGACCAGGATGGCGTCCACCCCCGCCTCCTCCGCCGCCCGCGCGGTGGGGAAGTCGTAGGCGGTGACCATGCTGATGGCCTCGCCCCGGCGGCGCTTGTCGCGCAGCGTGTGGATGGTGGTCTTGGAAACGCCCTCCGCGGGGCGGGGGCCGACGGCGCGCGTGCTCATGCCCGTGGTCTCCTCGACGGAGCGCCGCACCGGCCGCGCACGCCTGTCCTTGCTGGGAGGGATCTACCCGCCGTCCGTCCCGGTCCCACGAGGATCCAGGCGCCAGGGCCGTCTTGCGTTGCGTCTCTAATGCGTCTCCGTCCAATCGCCGCCCCCTCGCGGGGGTCGACGTCACGGCCAGACTATCACAGCGGCCGGGCCGTGCAAGCGGTTTCAGCCGCGCTTTCGTCCGCCCTGTGCACGCCCCTGTGGAAGAGCTGTGCGCGGCCTGTGGGTTCGTTGTGGGCCGCTTGTGCAAGGGCTGTGGGAAGCCTGTGGGAAAGCGGCTCCTCCGGACGCTGCGGCTGTGCGGAAGCTGTGGACGGACCTGTGGAGAAGGGCGGCGCGCCTGTGGATCCCCTGCGGAAAGGTGGCCGGGCGCCTGTGGACGCTTTGCGGAGGGCTGTGGATGGATCAGGCGTCGTCGAACAGGCGGCGCAGCGCGGCGTGGTCGCCGGTCACGCCCAGGGCCACCATCAGCTTGATGCGGGCCTTGGGCCCCGGCAGGTCGCCGCCCAGGATCACGCCCATGTCGAGCAGCATGCGCCCGCCGCCCTCGTAGCCGTAGGCGGGGTAGACGCGGCCCTCGGGGCAGCGCGACACCACCACGACCGTCATGCCCCGGGCCAGCGCCGCGCGCAGGGCCGGCATCACGCTGGGCGGCACGTTGCCGGCGCCGGTGGCCTCGATGACCAGGCCGCGCGCGCCGCGCTCCACGGAGGCCATGACCGGCGCGCTGGAGGCGCCCACGGCCATCGTGTGCAGGTCCACGTCCGGCACCAGCGCCCGCGGCGTGAGCACGGCGGCGCGCTGCGGCGGACGGTAGTAGGCGACGGAGTCGCGCTCCACCGCGCCCAGCGCGCCGTGCGGGCTGCGGAAGGCGGCCAGGCTCTGCGTGTGCCACTTGGTGACCTCGGCCGCCGCGTGGACGTATTCGCCCAGCGCGATGAGCACGCCGCGGCCGGGGGAGCCGGCGTGGGCGGCCACGCGCACCGCCGCCAGCAGGTTGGCCGGCCCGTCCCAGCCCGGCTCCGAGACCGTGCGCATGGCGCCGCAGAACACCACGGGCTTGGACCCGGGCAGCGTGAGGTCGAGCAGGTAGGCCGTCTCCTCCAGTGTGTCCGTGCCGTGCGTGCACACCACCGCGTCCACGGCCGGATCGGCCAGGCGGGCGGCCACGTCGCCGCGCAGCGTCCACATCCACTCCGGCGTCACGTGGGGCCCGGGCAGGCGGGCGTAGTCCTCCAGCGTGAGCCGGGCCTCCTTCTCGATGCCGGGCACCGCGGACACGATCTCCTGCCCGGAGAGGGCGGGCACCGCGCCGCCGGTGTCGGGGTCGATGCGCATGGAGATGGTGCCGCCGGTGAAGAGCAGCACCACGTGCTTGAGGCTCATCTGCGGCCCTCCGCCGTGACCACGGCCAGCGCGCCCAGGATGACGGCCCCGCCGGCCAGGGCCCAGGCGCCGGGCCGCTCGCCGAAGACGGCGAAGGCGAGCAGGCTGGCCAGCACCGGCTCGCCGAGCAGGAACAGGCCCACCGTGGGCGCGGGCAGCCGGCGCAGCGAGCGGTTCACGAGGCCGTGGCCGAGCAGCGTGGGCACCAGGGCCAGGGCCAGGAAGAAGAAGACGGTGCGCGGCGGGTAGCCCAGCAGCGGCACGCGGGCCACGGCGGCGATGAGCCCGATGGTGAGCGCGGCCGTGCCCCACACGCCGAGCACGTAGCCGGAGAGGGGCAGCGCGCCGCGCAGGCCGCGCCCGGCCACGTGGTAGAGCGACAGCGTCACCGCGCCGGCCAGGGCCAGCACGTCGCCCAGCAGCGACCCTCCCCGCCAGTCACCCACCGCGATGAGCACCGCCCCGAACACGGCCAGGGCCATGGCCAGGCCGACGGCCCGGCTCACCCGCTCGCCCAGCACCACGCGCGAGAGGAGCAGGGTGAACAGGGGCGCCATGTTGACCAGCAGCACCGACGCCGCCACCGACGTGAACGAGAGGCTGGCGATCCAGGTGGCGAAGTGCACGCCCAGGGCCACGCCCGAGCCCAGCAGGGCCAGCACCTGCCGGCGGCTCAGGCCGGGCCAGCTGCGCAGCAGCGTGGGCAGGGCAAAGGCGCTCATGACCGCGGCGGCCAGGAAGATGCGGTGGAAGGCCACGGCCAGCGCGGGCGCCTGGGCCAGCCGCACCAGGATGGAGCCGACCGAGATGCAGGTCACGGCCGCGCCCAGCGTGAGATAGGGCCCGGAGTCGCCGGCTTCCACCGAAGACGCGGTGCTCAAGGGCGCGCCGCGGCCGCCGCCCGGGCCAGCGCGTCCTCCAGGCCGGCCGCCGCCGGGCACCCGCCCTGGGCCACGCGCCCGCGGCCCCCGCCGCGTCCGCCCAGCGGCCGCAGCGTCTCCTGGAGCAGCGCGCCCACGTCGAGCACGAGGTCCTCCGAGCGGGCGAACACGAGCTGCACCGTCTCGCCGCGGGTGGCGAGGAGGGCCACCACGCCCGCCCGGTCGGTGAGGCGCGTGGCCAGCAGGCGCAGCAGAGAGGCGTCCCATCCGTCGACCACGCGCGTGATGACACACGGCCCGGCGGGGGCGCCCGCCTCGGCCAGCATGCGCAGGGCCTCGCCGTCGATCGACTGCTCCTGCAGCACGCGGACGCGCCGTCCCGCCTCGGCCAGCTGCTCCAGCGCGCGCGCGACCGCCTCCGGCACGCCCTCCGGCCCGGTGGAGAGGAGGGCCCCGGCCGCGCGCAGCAGGGACTGCTGCTCCTCGGCCAGCGCGACCGCGCGCAGGCCGCAGGCGAAGCGCACCCGCGAGCCGCTCTTGTGGCGCTCGTGGCCCAGGGCCAGCACCACGCCCACCTCCGCGGTGCTCCGGGGATGGGTGCCGCCGCAGGGCTGGAGGTCGAAGCCCTCCGCGTTGACCAGGCGCACCGCGTCGCCGGCCTCGTCGGGCACGGCCAGGCCCAGCGTGGCCGCCTCCGCCCGGCTCACCACGCGCACCGACACGGGCCGCGCCTCCCAGACCACCTCGTTGGCCCGGCGCACGGCCGCCGCCACCTGGGCCGCGTTCACCTCGCGGTCGAGGTCCACCGTGCACTCGCGGGCGCCCAGGTGGAAGCTCACCGTGCGCGCGCGCGCCGTCTCCACGAAGGCGCGCGACAGGAGGTGCTGGCCGTGGTGCTGCTGGCGGTGGTCGCGGCGGCGCTCCGCGTCGACCACGCCGCTCACCGTGGCCCCCTCGTCGGGCAGGGGAGTGGGCACCGGGGCCTGGGGCTCCACGACGTGACGCGCGCCCTCCTCCGCCTCGACCACCGCCACCACCCGCCAGACGTGGGGACCGGCGCGCAGCGTGCCCGTGTCCCAGGGCTGGCCGCCGCTCTCGGCGTAGAAGGCCGTGCGGTCGAGCACCAGCGCCGGCCGCCCCTCGTGTTCGGTCCGGGCCCGGACGCGGGCCTCGAACTCGAGCAGGTAGGGATCGGCGCGGTACAGCCGCTCGGTCACCGGGGCCGCGCCGCTACCACAGCGGGGCCATGGCGTCGGTGTACTTGAGGCCGGTGCCGGTGTTGAACATCACCACCGTGTCGTCGGCGCTCAGGTGGCCCGCCTGGCGCAGCTTGCGCAAGGCGGCCACGCAGGCGCCGCCCTCGGGGGCCATGAACAGCCCCTCGGCCGCCGCCGCCTCGCGCACGCCGGCCACGATCTCCGCCTCCGACACGGCCAGGGCGGTGCCGCGGCTCTTGCGCACCGCGTCGAGGATCAGGAAGTCGGCGAAGGGCTTGGGCACGCGCAGGCCCAGCGCGTGCGTCGCGGCGTCGTTCCAGAACTCCGCGTCGGGCCGCCCCTCGTCGAAGGCCTTCACGATGGGCGCGCAGCCCTCGGCCTGCACGGCGTACATGCGCGGGCGGCCCGGGCCCACGAAGCCCATGGTCTCCATCTCCTCGAAGGCCTTCCACATGCCGATGAGGCCGGTGCCGCCGCCGGTGGGGTAGAGGATGGCGTCGGGCAGCTTCCAGCCCATCTGCTCGGCCAGCTCGTAGCCCATCGTCTTCTTGCCCTCCACCCGGTAGGGCTCCTTCAGCGTGGAGCAGTCGTACCAGCCGTGCTCCTGGGCCGCGGCCACGCAGGCCTTGCCGGCGTCGGAGATGTTGCCGGGCACGGTGACCACGTGTGCTCCCATGGCCTCGGTCTCCATCACGAACAGGCGGGGGATGTCGGCGGGCAGGAAGACGTGGGCCTTGAGGCCGCCCCGGGCCGCGTAGGCGGCCAGCGCGCTGCCCGCGTTGCCGGCCGAGCCCAGGCAGACGTCGGTGGCGCCCAGGGCCTTGGCCATCGACACCGCCACCGACAGGCCGCGGGCCTTGAAGGAGCCGGTGGGGTTGCCGCTCTCGTCCTTCACGTGCAGGCGGGGCAGGCCCAGGGCCAGGCCCAGGCGGCGCGTGGAGAGGAGGGGCGTGAAGCCTTCGCCCAGGCTCAGGCGGTGGTCGGGGTCGTCGACGGGCAGGACGTCGTCGTAGCGCCAGAGGGTGGGGGCGCGCAGGGCCAGGTGGCCGGGGCGCATGTTCTTGGCCGCCCGCTCCAGGTCGTAGCGCGCGAACAGCGGCCCGCCGCAGTCGCAGACGTTCCGGCGCACGCCGGCCGGGTAGTGCCGCTCACAGCGGGTGCAGTCGAGGCGCGTCACGGGCATGGGCTTCAGACCTCCAGGATCTCGCCTTCCTTCTTCTTGAGGACCTCGTTGATCTGCTCGATGTGGGCGTCGGTGAGCTTCTGCACCTCGGCCGTGGCCAGCTTCTCGTCGTCTTCGCTGACCTCGTGGTTCTTGAGCAGCTTCTTCAGGTGGTCGTTGGCGTCGCGGCGCACGTTGCGGACGGCCACCCGGCCCTCTTCGGCGATCTTGTGCGCGTGCTTGACCAGCGTCTTGCGCCGCTCCTCGGTGAGCGAAGGCAGGGGGATGCGGATGATCTTGCCGTCGTTCTGGGGATTGAGGTCGAGGTCGGAGGTGCGGATGGCCTTCTCGATGGCCGGCAGCAGCGAGGCCTCCCAGGGCTGGATGGAGATCATGGTGGGCTCGGGGATGGACAGGTTGCCCACCTGGTTGAGGGGCGTGGGCGTGCCGTAGTAGTCCACGCGGATGCCGTCCAGCATGGCCACGGAGGCCCGCCCGGTGCGCATGCCCGAGAGGTCGCGGCGCACGGACTCCACCGAGCCGTGCATCCGCTGCTTGGCGTCGGCCACCAGGTTCTTGTGGTCGCTCATCGTCACTCCTTGACCAGCGTGCCCAGCTTCTCGCCGTTCACCAGCTTGCGCAGGTTCCCCTTGCGCCGCAGGTCGTAGACGATGATGGGGAGCCGGTGGTCCATGCACAGGGAGATGGCCGTGGTGTCCATGACCTTCAGGCCCTTCTGCAGGACGTCGAGGTAGCTGATCTGGTCGAACTTGCGCGCCTTGGGGTTCTTGAGGGGGTCGGAGTCGTAGATCCCGTCCACGCGCGTGCCCTTCAGGATGATGTCGGCCTTGCACTCCATGGCCCGCAGGGCGGCCGCGGTGTCGGTGGAGAAGTAGGGGTTGCCGGTGCCGCCGGCGAAGATCACCACCCGCCCCTTCTCCATGTGGCGGATGGCCCGGCGGCGGATGAACGGCTCCGCCACCTCGCGCATCTCGATGGCGGAGAGGAGGCGGGTGTAGACGCCCGCCCGCTCCAGGGCGTCCATGAGGGCCAGGCCGTTGATCACCGTGGCCAGCATGCCCATGTGGTCGGCCGAGACCCGGTCCATGCCCTGGGCGCTGTCGGAGACGCCGCGGAAGATGTTGCCGCCCCCCACCACCACGGCGATCTGGCTGCCCATGGAGTGGGCGTCGCCGATCTCCTTGGCCAGGTAGTCGATGAAGTTGCGGTCGATGCCGAAGCTCTTCTCGCCCAGCAGCGACTCGCCGGAGAGCTTGAGCAGGACCCGTCGGAAGGCGAGCGACTTGCGGCTGGAAGCCATTCCCGGATCGCCTCCTCATGCTATGCGGAGCGGGCGGAGCCCGCTCCGCCGCACTGGGGGCTTGCCGCCGCTTCGCGGCTTTGCCCCCAGACCCCCAAGTGGTGTGCTTTGAATTGTAATGGGCGCGGGGGCGCCCGGGTTGCCCGCCCTAGCCGGCGGCCGGAGCCTGCTCTTCCGCCGGGGCGGCCGCCTGCTCGCCCACCTTGAAGCGGGCGAAGCGGCGCACCACGATGTTCTCCTTGAGGATGGCGATGGCCTCCTGGATGAGCTGGCCGATCGTCTTCTTGTCGTCGCGGATGTAGGGCTGCTCCAGCAGGCAGAAGGACGAGTAGTAGTCCTTCAGCTTGCCCTCGGCGATCTTGTCCACCACCGCCGCCGGCTTCTTCTGGGCCCGGGCCTGCTCGCGGTAGATCTCCTTCTCCTTCTCCAGCACCTCGGCCGGCACTTCCTCCTTGGTGACGTAGAGCGGGGGATAGGGGGTGCCGGCGATGTGCATGGCCACGTCGCGCACCAGGGTCTGGAAGTCGGCGGTCTTGGCCACGAAGTCGGTCTCGCAGTTGATCTCCACCAGCACGCCCACCCGGGCCCCGGGATGGATGTAGTTGCCGATCATGCCCTCGCTGGCCACGCGGCCCGCCTTCTTGGCCGCCGCGGCCAGGCCCTTCTTGCGCAGCAGGTCGCGCGCCTTCTCGGCGTCGCCGGCCGACTCCACCAGGGCCGACTTGCAGTCCATCATCCCGGCCCCGGTCTCTTCCCGGAGCTTGCGCACCATCTCCGCCGAAATACTCATCTCGTCCTCTTGGTCTTGTGGGCGGCGGCCCGGGAATCCGGGCCGCCCGCGATACGCCTGAACGGGGTCTTAGGCCAGGGGAGCGGCTGCGGCGATGGGCCGGCTCTTGGGCTTGCGCCGCCCGGCCTCGCCCTCTTCACCCACGGCCGCCGCGCCCATGGCCGCCGCCGCCTCGGCCGCCTTGGCCTCGCGCATGCCGCGGCCCGAGATCACGGCGTCGGCCAGGCGCCCGGCGAACAGCTTGATGGCGCGCAGGGCGTCGTCGTTGCCCGGCACCACGTAGTCGACCTCGTCCGGGTCGCAGTTCGTGTCGACGATCCCCACCACCGGGATCTTCAGCTTGCGGGCCTCCTTGACGGCGATGGCCTCCTTGCGCGTGTCGATCACGAAGATGGCGTCGGGCACGTTCTTCATGGCCCGGATGCCCTGCAGGTTGCGCTCCAGCTTGGTGCGCTCCTTGTCGAGGCGGGCCACCTCGCGCTTGGTGAGCCGGTCCTTGGCCGCGTCGGCCAGCATCATCTCCAGCTCACGCACGCGGTCGAGGCTCTTGCGCACGGTCACGAAGTTGGTCAGCAGGCCGCCCAGCCAGCGCTCGTTGACGTAGGGCATGCCGCAGCGCTTGGCCTCCTCGGCCACGGCCTCCTGGGCCTGGCGCTTGGTGCCCACGAAGAGCAGCGTGCGCCCGGTGGAGGCCAGCTCCTGGGCGAAGGCCAGGGCGTCCTGCAGGAGGCGGTGCGTCTTCTGCAGGTCCACGATGTAGATGCCGTTGCGCTCGCCGAAGATGTAGTCCTTCATCTTCGGGTTCCAGCGCTTCGTCTGGTGGCCGAAGTGCACGCCGGCCTCCAGCAGCTCCTTGATGCTCACGGTGGGCACCAGGCTGGCCGTCTGGGCCGGTGCGGCGGTCTCGGTGGTCGACACTTGACGTCCTCCTCAGGTCAGCCCCGGGGCCAGGATGCCGCCGGGGCTTGCCGGCCCTCCGCGGAGGGCTCGAAATAGGGTGAAGAAACTCTAGCGCTTGCTGAACTGGAAGCGACGGCGTGCGCCGCGCTGTCCGTACTTCTTGCGCTCCTTGGACCGCGCGTCGCGGGTCAGGAACCCGGCCTTCTTCAGGCGCTTGCGCAGCTCCAGGTTGAAGTTGCACAGGGCGCGCGAGATGCCGTGGCGCATGGCCCCCGCCTGCGAGGCCACCCCGCCGCCGTCGACCGTGGCCACCACGTCGAACTTGTCGAGGGTCTCCGTGATGGCGAAGGGCTGCTTCACCACCACCTTCAGGGTCTCGAGGCCGCCGAAGTACTCGTCGAGGGGGCGGTCGTTCATGACGATCTGCCCGTTGCCGGGGCGCAGGTGGACGCGCGCGATGGCGGTCTTGCGCTTGCCGGTGGCGTAGTGCTCGTCGGTGATGCTGGTCGATGCGCTCAACGGGAACTCCTCTCGGGGCGGGCCGCCTTCGGCGCGTCCATTACTTGATGACCACCGGCAGCGGCTTCTGCGCCTGGTGCGGATGGTCGGGGCCGGCGTAGACCTTCAGCTTGCCGAACATGGCCCGGCCCAGCTTGGTCTTGGGCAGCATGCCCTTGACGGCCTCCTCGATGAGGCGGGCAGGGTTCTTGGCCCGCACCTTGGCGGCCGCGGCCTCCTTCAGCCCACCCATGAAGCCCGAGTGGCGGCGGTAGACCTTGTCCAGCTCCTTGCGGCCCGTCAGGTGGATGGCGCCGGCGTTCACCACGATGACGTGGTCGCCGGTGTCGAGGAAGGGTGTGTAGGTCGGCTTGTGCTTGCCGGCCAGCAGATCGGCGGCCTTGACGGCCAGGTGGCCCAGGACGCGGTCCTTGGCGTCGATGATGAACCACTGGCGCTCGACGTCGCCCGCCTTGGGAATGTAGGTCGACATGTTCTTCTACCCCTCCAACCGTCCAGGCTGCAAACCCCAGATTCTAGTGGGTTCCAGCCCGCGGTGTCAACAGCTAGTAGGGGCTTCGGGCCATGCCGGCCGCGGTTCCTACTCCCAGACGACCTCTCCATGTTCGTCCAGCGAGGCCTTCACCACGAAGGGGCGGGTGCGCACGCGCTTGGCCGGCCGCCGGCCGGCCTGGAGCGGGCCCAGCACCGTGCGCGGATCGTGGCGGAACACGATCTCCTGCGTGGCCGCCGGCTCGCCCTCCGGGCGCACCCGGCGCAGCTCGAGCAGGGCGCGCTCGAAGCCGATGACCTCGGGCGCGAACGGGTTGGCCCACTGCCGGTTCATCAGGTAGTCGGCGAAGGCGATGGCCTCCTCCAGGGCGTAGAAGCTGCGCGGGGGCTGGGCGGCCCAGAAGCAGCGCACCTCCTGGCCCAGGCGCGCGTCGCCGATGAGGGTGCGGGTCATGGGCAGGAGCGTGAGCACCTTGCCCAGGCGGAAGCTGCGCACGAGCGTGCCGGTGAGGGCCAGGCCGGGGTCGGCCGAGGCGCTCCGCAGCCGGCGCGTCTCGCGCTCGTCGAGCTCGAACGCGCCCAGCGCCGCGCCGCCGGTGCGCACGTCTTCGCGGAAGTTGACGTCGTTCACCATGCGGGCCAGGGCCGACTGGAATGCCGCCAGGCTCATGCCACCCTCCGTGCCGGTTCCGGCTTGTGCCGGGACCAGAGCTTGCGCATGCGGGCCAGCTGGCGGCGCAGCGCGTCTTCACCCATGGGCTGGTACCAGGAGCCGAACAGCTCGAAGGTGACGCCGCCCAGGTTCTGGCACTGGGGCAGCACCTGCTCCAGCATCCACCACACCGGCTCCGGCGTGGGGCCGGAGTGGGCGTCGAGGTAGAAGCCGTCCATCTCCATCCCGCCGGCCAGGTGGACCTCGACCACGGCGTCCATGTTCAGGCGGTTCAGGAAGCCGCGCCAGTCGACGCCCTGGTTGCGCGAGTTCACGTAGAGGTTGTGCAGGTCGAGCAGGATGCCGCAGCCGCTGGCGCGGTGCAGCGCGTTCAGGAAGTCGGCCTCGCCGTAGTCCTGCCCCTCCATGCGGAAGTAGGACACGTTGTTCTCGAGCAGGAAGGGCGTGGGCACCGTGCGCCGCACCTCGGCCGCGCGCTCGGCCACCAGCTGCAGCGTGCCGCGGTCGAGGGGCAGGGGCAGGGTGAGGTTCACGTTCACCTCGCCGTCCTGCTCGGCCAGGTGGAAGGCCAGGTGGTCGCTGTGCCAGGGGAAGCGCAGCCACTCGTGCCAGCGCTTCATCTGCTGCACGTGTTCGCGGTCGAAGCGGTGGGCGCTGCCGATGGAGAGCCCGGTGCTGTGGGGGATCACGTAGCGCGAGCGCCGCTGCTCCTCCAGGAAGGCGTGGCTCTCGGGGTCGGCCACGTAGCGCGCGGCCCGGCCCGGCCCGAGGTCGTTCCAGACCACCTCGGGCACCACCTCCAGGAAGTCGTATTCGTCGCCGCGGCTCTCCAGGAAGCGCTGCAGCTCCGGCTGGTAGCCGATGCCCACGCCCAGCTTGGGCACGGCGGCCAGGGCGGCCGTGTGGGGCGTGGCCGTGAACGTGGTGGGTCGACCCGTCTGGGGCTGTGCCATCGGCCTAGCGGGCCACGCCCCGGAACGCCGGGTCTTCGATGACCAGGCGGTCGAGGCCGGAGCGGCAGGGATCGCAGCCGCGGATCCCGGGGCCCTTGGGCACCCGGCACGTCTTGCGCAGGAAGGCCACGATCTCCTGCACGTTCACCTCAGGCAGCGCCGCGCGGGTCTCTTCCGCGCCCGCCTTCTGTTCCTTCCGGGCCATCTCGTCCTCCTCCTGCCCTCGCTCCGACACCTCTCCCCCGCGAAGGCGCGCCCGGTACGGGGCGCCTTCCCTGGGGCGGTCACTTGTGTTGAAAAGTCCGGCCCGCCTCCCGAGCGGCCCCCCTCGACGTGAGGAAAAACACGCGACGGACCGGACGAGTGCAAGATAGGAGCGCGCGGCGGATGAGTCTTCAGCGACTCATCAGGAATGGCTCAGGACGGCGGAAGACGTTGTCCGACGCGGCCGGGCGGACGTATCATCTCCTGACTACAAACCGCATACGATTGATTCCATGCGCGTTGCCTTCGCAGAATGCGTCTTCGACTCCGGGGTGCGGGCCCTCGTCCGCGCGGGCGAGGTGGTCCACCTGAGCCCCAAGGCCTTCCGCCTCCTGGAGCTGCTCCTGGAGCACCGCCCGCGGGTGATGTCCAAGGACGAGATCGTGGGCGCGCTCTGGCCGGACACGTTCGTCACCGACGGCAGCCTGGCCAACCTGGTGGCCGAGGTGCGGGCGGCCCTGGGCGACACGGCCACCAACCCGCGCTTCCTGCGCACGGTGCACCGGGTGGGCTATTCGTTCTGCGGGGAGGTGGTGGGCGACCTGGCGCCCCTCGACCTTCAGGCGACCGTGCTCAGCCGGCTGCGCCTCGTGTCCTCCGACCGCGAGTTCATGCTGCACGAGGGGGAGTGCCTGGTGGGCCGGGCGTCGGAGTGCACGGTCTGCCTGGAATCGTCGACCGTCTCGCGCCACCACGCGCGCCTGCGGGTGACGGGCGACCAGGTGGTGCTGGAGGACCTCGACAGCAAGAACGGGACGTTCGTGAACGGCCGCCGCATCGAGGCTCCCACGCCGCTGGTCAAGGACGACCGCGTGCGCTTCGGCTCCCTCGACCTGGCCCTGCGCGTGACCGGCCCCCTGAACTCGACCGACAGCCTCGTCCTGCGCGCCAAGGGCTAGCGTTCAGCGCCGGTAAGCCCCCATGGCGGCGCACCTGGATTCACTCCAGGTGCGCATAGCCAAAAAAATAGGGCGCGCCGGAGGGAAGGGTTCGGGCGCGCCCGGTGCGGCGGTTCGGTCGGACTACTTCGCCTTGGCGGCGCTCTCGACCGTGATCGCTCCCGTCTCCGGGTCCATGGCGCCCTTGACGGTCACGTGGTTCCCGACCAGGGCCTTGACCTTGTCGAAGCTGTCGAGGTCGTGGGCCTTCTTGTCGGCATCGCTCCAGAGCTGCGCCTTGGAGCCCGTCTTCATGCACTTCTCCACGCAGGCCACGGTGTGGTCCTTGCCGGCCCCGCGCACGCCGCAGTGCGTGTCGGTGATGAACCCCGACCACTCACCCTTCACGGCGTCGGCGGCCTGGCCGAATCCGGCCGTGGCAGCCACCAACACCAACGCTCCGAGGAACTTCTTCATTCTCGTCCTCCTCTTACCCGACGACTAGAGTCCAAGCGTAGCAGGGCCGTGACGAGGTGTCGCCCCACGGCGGTGTGAAGAGTTGTGCCATGAGTTGCTATGCGGCCCGGGCGAAGCCCGGTCCGCCGCACTGGGGGCTTACCGGGCACTTCGTGCCCTTTGCCCCCAGACCCCCAAGTGTGCCCATCAAGAGGGCCCCAGCCGCACGTGGGTCAGGGCGGGCAGCTCGCGGCGCACGCGCTCCTGCTTCTCGAAGTCGATCTCGGCCGTGACCACGCCTTCACCCTCTGCCCGCCGGGCCAGCACTGTGCCCCAGGGGTCGACGATCATGGCGTCGCCGTGCGAGGCCCGCCGGGGGTTGTGCTGCCCGGACTGCGCGGGCGCCACCACGTAGGCCAGGTTCTCGATGGCCCGCGCCCGCAGCAGCACCTCCCAGTGCGCCTGGCCGGTGCGGGCGGTGAAGGCGGAGGGCACGGCCAGCACCCGCGCCCCGGCCGCGGCCTGGCGGCGGTAGAGCTCGGGGAAGCGCAGGTCGTAGCAGATCGAGAGCCCCAGGCGGCCGAAGGGCGTGTCGGCCACCACCACCTCGGCCCCCGGCCGCACCGCCTTCGACTCCTTCAGGTGCTCCATGCCCGGCAGGTCCACGTCGAAGAGGTGGATCTTGCGGTAGACGGCCAGCGTGCCGCCGTCGGGGCCGAGGAGGACGGACGTGTTGTGGACGCGCGCCTCCCCGGCGATCGCTTCGGGCAGGCTGCCCAGCAGGAGCGTGAGCCGATGGCGCCGCGCCACCTCGGCCATGCGTGCCACCCAGGGGCCGTCGAGGGGCTGGGCGCCGGCCACGGGCTCGCCCTCCGCGCGCAGGAAGCCGAAGTTCTCGGGCAGGGCCACGAAGCGCGCGCCCCGCGTGGCCGCCTCGTCCACCAGCCGCTCGGCCGCGTCGAGGTTGCGCGCGACGTCGGCCGTGGACGTCATCTGCACGGCCGCGGCCAGCAGCGGCGCCACGGGCTAGGCCTTGCGTCCGCGCTTGCCCGGGCGGGCGCCGGCGCGGGGAGCGGCGGGCCGGACCGCGCGCGGTCGGGTGACCTTGGGCAGCTTTCCCCCCAGTGCGAAGGCCTGCCGGTGCTCCCAGCGGCAGAGCGCGAAGACGGGGCAGCTCCCGCACAGCGGCCGCCGCGCGTCGCAGATCTTGCGGCCGTGGAAGATGAGCAGGTCGGTGGTGCGCGTCCAGCGCGCCTGCGGGATGAGGGCCATCAGCTGCTGCTCCACCTCCAGCGGCTCGTCGCCGCGGGCGATGCCCAGGCGGTTGCCCACCCGCAGCACGTGGGTGTCGACCGCGATGCCCTCCGCGATGTCGTAGGCGTGCCCGATCACCACGCTGGCCGTCTTGCGGCCCACGCCGGGCAGCTTGACCATCTCGGCGATGGTGCGCGGCACCTGGCCGCCGTACATCTCGACCAGTCCCCGCGCGCAGCCGATGAGGCTCTTGGTCTTGGCCCGGAAGAAGCCGGTGGACTTGATGATCTCCTCCACCTCGACCGGATTGGCGGCGGCCAGCCGGGCGGCGTCGGGATAGCGGGAGAAGAGCCGGGGCGTGACCATGTTCACCCGCTCGTCGGTGCACTGGGCGGAAAGGATGGTGGCCATCACCAGCTCGTACGGGTTGCGGTAGTGGAGGGCGCAGGTGGCCTCGGGGTGCGCCTGCTCCAGGATGTCCAGGATTCGGTTCGCGCGTGTCTTCTCCGCGGCCGTCGCTTTTGGTGGGGGAGCGGCTGCCGGCTTCGCCCTGGGCTTCGGCTTCACGCCCCGAATTCTATCCGCAGCGGTCGCTGCGGGCCGGGGGCCGCCAGGCGGGCCAGCTTCACGCGCACCGCGCGCACCGGGCCCGCCTCCAGCAGCGGCTGGGCCAGTGCCCGGGCCACGGTGCGGGCCGTGGCCTCGTCGCGCAGCGGGGGATCGAGGCTCTCCTCGCGGCGCGGCGCCGAGTCGGCCCGCTCGACCTCCACGCTCACGTGGCCGGCCTCCAGCCCGAAGGGCCGCAGCCGCCGGCAGGCCCTCTCGGCCAGGCGCTCCACGATCTCGGCCAGCACGCCCGCGTCGGAACGGCGGTCGCGCACGACGGCCTCCTCGCGCACGAAGGTGGGCGGGGCGGCCAGGGCGACCGGCTCTTCGGTGAGGCCCTGGGCCGCCTGCCGCAGGCGGACCGCCGCGGCGCCCGCGGCCTGCACGAGCACATCCTCCGGTGCCTCGGCCACCGCACCCAGGGTCTCCAGCCCGGCCCGCTCCAACGCGTGCTCCACGTGCGGCGGCAGTTCCAGGAAGGCCAGCGGCTGGCGGGCCAGGAAGGCCTCCTCGTAGCCGGGCAGCACCACCAGCAGCCCGCGCGGCCGCGCCCACTTCGAGGCCACGCGCGCGGCGAGCCGCGACGAGGCCAGGCCGAGCGAGGCCTGCAGGCCCAGCTGGCGCTCCAGCTCGTTCTTGAGCGCCTCCACGGCGGGAACCGGGGAAGGGGCGCCGGCGCCGTCGCGCGTGAGGTCGACGTAGGCCTCGTCGGCGGAAGGACG
>Ga0111539_10005548_pt1 | contig 16314 bp, 1 predicted proteins | sample RhiMethybrSRZTD1_FD_79667 | JGI IMG/M metagenome (GOLD analysis project Ga0111539, IMG submission 79667) | Populus rhizosphere microbial communities from Tennessee, USA - Rhizosphere MetaG P. TD hybrid SRZTD1 (version 2) (version 2) | ecosystem: Host-associated > Plants > Roots > Rhizosphere >... | reverse complement strand
GAGCCGAGCTTCGACGGCAGCAACACGCCGTATCGCACGCTCGTCAGCTACAAGGACACGCTCGGCAGCGTCCCGCTCGATCCGATGCCCAACGTCACGACCGGCACCTGGCGCGATATGCGCTTCGCGGCGCCGGTTGCCGACGGCGGCAAGCCCGAGAACGGCCTGATTGGACAGATCTGGACGGTCAACGCCGGCACCTCCGCGATCACCGTGCCGGCATCGATGGCCGGCCTGCGCTTCTGGCGCAACACCAGCGTCGCGGGGCTCACCTCCGGCTCGGCGACGCTCGGCACCGAGACGCTCGGCTACGAATGGGATGAAGACCTCGACAACGGATCGCGTCCTGCCGGCCTGATTCACTTGTCGGCCACGACGGTGAGCGGGGTCGAGAAGATCCTCGACTTCGGCGAGACGCTTGGCATCGGAACGGCGACCCATAACCTGACGCTGTACAAGCACGACAACGGCGCGATGGTGTTCGGCGCCGGAACGGTGCAGTGGTCGTGGGGCCTCGACAGCAACCACGATCGCGGCAACGCGCCGGCCAGCGTGGCGATGCAGCAGGCGACGATGAACCTGCTGGCGGACATGGGCGCGCAGCCCGGCAGTGTCCAGAGCGGGCTGATTGCCAGCAGCGCGTCGGTCGACACCGCACGGCCCTCTTCAACGATTACGTCGCCCGCCGCCGGCAGCAGCGTCGGCAGCGGCGAGCGCATCACCATCGCGGGCACCGCATCCGACAGCGGCGGCGTCGTCGCCGGCGTCGAGGTGTCCGTGGACGGCGGCACGACCTGGCGCGCGGCGCAAGGGACGACGTCGTGGAGCTACGAGTGGACGCCCGGCGCGCCGGGCCAGGCCACGATCCGCACCCGCACGACCGACGACAGCGGCAACATCGAACTGGCTGGCGGCGGCGTTACCGTGATCGTCGACAGCGGGAATTGCCCGTGCCCGAGCCTGTGGTCCTCGGGGGCGGTGCCCGCGGTGGCCGACGTCGATGATCCGAGCCCGGTCGAGCTCGGCGTGAAGTTCCGCAGCGACGTCGGCGGCTTCGTCAAAGGCGTCCGCTTCTACAAGAGCTCGGGCAACACCGGCACCCACGTCGGCAACCTCTGGAGCGCCACCGGCACGCTGCTGGCGTCGGCGGAATTCTCCGCGGAAACGCCGACCGGCTGGCAGGAAGTGCTGTTCACGACGCCAGTGTCGATCAGCGCCAACACGCTCTACGTGGTGTCGTACCACACCAACGTCGGCCACTACTCGGCGTCGCCGGCGTACTTCGCCAGCCTTGGCGTCGATCGCGCGCCGCTGCACGCGCCGTCGACAGCGGCCGCGGGCGGCAACGGCGTGTTCGGCTATGGCGCGAGTCAGTACCCGACCAGCACGTTCAACGCGACCAACTACTGGGTGGACGTCGTGTTCGACAGCACGCCGGACACCGCCGCGCCGGCGATCGGCGACGTGAGCGCGACGCCGGTCGACGGCTCGACCGCGATCGTTCGCTGGACGACCGACGAGCCGGCGACGTCGAGCGTCGACTACTCGACCGACGCGACCTTCTTCGCGCCGGCGACGCAGACGGTATCGGATCCGGCTTACGTCACCAGCCACAGCATGCGGCTGACGGGCCTGCGGCCGAACACGGCCTACTTCTTCCGGGTCCGCTCGGTCGATCGCGCCGGCAATGCTGCGTCGAAGCCGCCGCTGGGTCCGGCACCGCCGCCGGCGCCAGGCCAGACGCCGCCGCCGGTGCAGGGCTTCACGATGCCGAGCCCGACGCTGCACGACACGACGTCCGCCGACTTCGACGGCGGCATGTCGTCGGGCACGTATACGGCTGAAACCGACGACGGCGAGCTGACGCTCGCGCCTGCACGCGGCAGCGAGTTCTCGGGATCGACGATGCCCGGCGGCTGGGCGACGCGGATCTGGAGCGATGGCGGAACCGCGGTCGTCGGCGGCGGCCGGCTCACGGTGGACGGCGCGCGCGTCGCCACGTGCGTCGACGTCGCGGGCGTCTGCCAGGAGCAGTACCACCTCGCACCTGGCATGTCGCTCGAGTTCACGGCGACCTTCACTGGCGACCCGTATCAGCACTCGGGTCTCGGCCAGACGCTCGAGTCGTCGTTCGAACCGATGGCGCTCTTCAGCACCAGCTGGACCGACGCGAACGGCGGCTTCCAGTCGGGCAGCAATCTCGGCGTCCGCACCTACAACGGCACCGATGGAAACGGCGAGACGCGGACCACCCTTGGCACCGCGCTCCTGAACGCGCCGCACCGCTATCGGATCGACTGGCTGCCGGCCGAGATCGTCTACTCGGTGGACGGCGTCGAGGTGGCGCGGCATCCGGTGTCGATCACCGCGCCGATGCGCCCGGTGGCCGCGAGCGACTTCAATGCCTTCAGCGGCAGAGTCGTCGTCGACTGGGTCAGGCACACGCCGTATGTGAACGCCGGATCGTTCCTCTCGCGCGTGTTCGACGGCACGACCGGCATCAACTGGGAAAACATCTCCTGGGTGGCCGACACGCCCGCCGGAACCTCGATCGTGATCAGCATCCGCACCGGCGACTCGGCGACGCCTGACGACACCTGGACGCCGTTTGCGGCGGTGACGCCGGGGCCGGTCGCGCGGCAGTCGCGCTACATCCAGTACCGCGCTGAACTGGCGACCGCGGATGCGACCCGGACGCCGTCGCTCGCGGACATCCGGATCAGCGGCGCGGCGCCGCCGGCGCCCGTGCCGGTGATTACGCCGGTTGTCGTGTGGCCGGCGCCCGCGCCGACGACCTACGGCGTCGCGTTGAGCGCCGCGCAGCTCAATGCGACGACCAACCCGGCGATCGAAGGAACCTTCACCTACGATCCGCCGGCTGGATCGGTGCTGCCTGCGGGCGATCGGCCGCTGTCGGTCACCTTCGCGCCGACCGACACCGCGCACTACACGTCGGCGCAGGGCACGGTCACGCTGAGGGTGAACAAAGCGTCGCCGGTCATCACGTGGCCGGCGCCGGCGGCGATCACCTATGGCGCCGCGCTCGGCGCGGCCCAGTTGAACGCGTCGGCCAACGTCGCGGGCAGCTTCGTCTACGCGCCGGCGGCGGGCACGGTGCTCGGCGGCGGCAGTCAGACGCTGACGACGACCTTCACGCCGGGCGATACGAACAACTACGAGGTGGCGACGGCCAGCGTCGGGATGACCGTGCAGAAGGCGAACCCGGTGATCACCTGGGCGCCGCCGGCCCCGATCAGCTCCGGCACGCCGCTCGGCGCGGCGCAGCTGAACGCCACGGCCGACGTGCCCGGATCGTTCGCCTACAACCCCGCGGCGGGGACCGTGCTGGCGGCCGGCAACGGGCAGGTGCTGTCGGCGGCGTTCACGCCGGCGAACACCGCCAACTACAACAACGCCTCGGCGACGGTGACGATCAACGTCGTCAAGCCGACCGGGACGGTGACGGTCACATCCAGCAATTCGCCGTCGCTCTTCGGCGTGCCGGTCACGTTGAGCGCGACGATCGTGCCGACCACCGCGACCGGCTCGGTCACCTTCAAGGACGGCACGACGACGCTCGGCAGCGCGGCGGTCAACGGCGGCCTGGCGACGATCAACACCGCGACCCTCGCCGTCGGCACGCATTCAATCACCGCGGTCTACAGCGGCGATAGCGCCGTCATGGGGGCGACCTCCGCGGCGTTCTCGCAGGTGATCAGCCCGTCGGCGAAGTTGGCGGTCGACTTTACGGTCCGCGCGCTGCAGGACGAGACCAAGAAGCCGAAGGTCGCGACCATCCCCGTGCCGAACGCGCAGGTGAAGGTGTTCAGCACCGCGAACGGGTGCGTCGGCGCCTTCCACAAGTCAATCAGCCCGAAGAAATGGGGGCAGATCTTCGATGGCGACGACGGTCCCGCCGGAGCCGAAGGATGCCCGGCGATTTCGGTCGGCTCGTATGTGGCGGCGGGAACCACCAACGCCGCAGGCGAGGTGACGATCATCGTACCGCCGCTCGATTTCAACGTGAACCTGACCAGCCAGTACCTGGTGATCGCGCGTGCCACGAACTTCGACTACGTCAAGACGGCGAGCACGCCCGATCCGCTGTATTCGGCCTATCCGATCCTGATGCTCGCGGCCAACACCACGCGCGAAGCGCCGCTGGCGGCCCTCGCGACCTTCAACGGGAAGATCGTGCCGGGCAAGCAGGCGGAGTTCTTCGGGTCGTATCTGAACATCATCCAGCCCGAGTACATGGACTGGACCGAGGACGTCGAGCAGTATCCGTTCGTGATGGTCGCCCAGGGCGGGTGGAACCTGACGACCAGCGTGACGCCGCCGGAAGGCTTCGTCCCGGATGAACCGGCGATGACGGCAACAGTCGCCGATACGACGACGGCGGTGCAGTTCACGATGACCGACGTCGGCAGCGACTGGACCGAGACGACGGTCAACCACTCGATCGTCCACAACGGCGCGACGATCACGTCGAGCTCGTCGATCCCGATGATCGACAAGAAGGCGACGACCGCGCGCAACGACGCCCGCAAGGTGATGCACGACAGCTCGGCGACGATGCTCGGCGTGATGGTCAACGACAAGGTGAACCATCTGCGGAAGCCGCTGCACATCACCGGCTTCACGCCGGCGCTCAACGGCGCCGTGGTGGTGACCGACGACGGCCTGAACGTCAGCTACAAGCCGACGCCGGGTTACTCGGGCGTCGATTCGTTCACCTACACGATCACCGACGCCATCGGCGGCAGCTCGACCGCCACCGTGACGGTGACCGTGCTCGCGACGCCGGAGCTCTCGGTGCGCAACGCCACCGCGGTCGAAGGCAACAGCGGCGTCACGCCGTCGACCTTCAACGTGGTGCTCTCGAACCAGAGCCTGGAGACCGTGACGGTGAACTACCAGACGGTCGACGGCACGGCCGCGGCCGGCGCCGACTACGAGGCGGCGTCGGGCACGGTCGTGTTCCCGCCGCTCGTCACCAGCATGCCGATCACGGTGCAGGTGATGGGCGACGTCAAGGCCGAGTCCAACGAGAAGTTCTCGGTCAAATTGAGCAGCCCGACCAACGCGACGATCGCGGCGGTTCCGGGCGGCGACGTCACCATCACCGACGACGATCCGCCGGAGGCGTCGATTGCGGCCACCGCGTCGATCGTGGAAGGCAACATCAACGGCACGAACAACGTGGCCGTCAACGTGACCTTGTCGCAGAGCCACGCCGAGTCGGTCTGGGTCAATTACGCCACGTCGGACGGGACGGCCGTCGCCGGCAGCGACTACATCAAAACGACCGGCACGCTGCAGTTCTATCCGGGAACGGTGACGAAGACCATCTACGTGCCGGTGTATGGCGACACGGTCGGCGAGAAGACCGAGACCTTCTACGTCGACATCAGCGCGCCGCTGAACGCGACGCTGACCAACGCGCGGGCGACGGTCTCGATCGTCAACGACGACACCGCGACGCAGGTGTTCACGTCGGCGGCCGACTTCGGCGCCGGCACGGTGGGAGCGGGCGCATATGTGTCGGACACGAGCGGCGGCGAGATCATGCTGGCGCCGGCGCAGGGCGAGGAGTTCACCGGCGGCGCGCTGTCGCCGGCGTGGAGCATCGAACCGCTCGCGGCTGGCGGCGGGGCGGCGCTGCCCGGCGGGAAGCTGGCGGCCGACGGCGCGGCGGTCCTGGGCACTCCGACCGGGTCGGGCAAGACGCTGGAGTTCTCGGCGGTCTTCACCGGCCGGCCCGATCAGGCGATCGGGTTCAGCGCGTCGAGCACGCCGGCATCGCCGATGGCGATGTTCGTCATCGGCGCCGACCGTCAGCTGTATGCCCGGACCATCTACGGCACCAAGTGGTTCGAGCAGCCGATGGCCGGCGTCGACTGGCTGAACAAGTCGCTCCGCTACCAGATCACCTGGAATGCGGGCAACGCGCAGTACTACATCAACGGCACGCTGATGATCACGCACAGCAACATGGCGTGGGGCACGGTGATGATGCGGCCGGCGGTCGTCGATACCGCGGCCGGCGACGGCGGGCTCAGCATCGACTGGATGCGGATGACGCCGTACGCCGCTTCCGGCACCTACACCTCGGCGGTGTTCGATGCCGGCGATTCGGGGACGACGTGGGTGAAGCTGACCACGACGGGCACCGTGCCCAGCGGCACGACCTCCACCATCACCTACCGGACCGGCTCGACCCCGGTGCCCGACGAGACGTGGACCGCGTTTACAGCGCTCGGCACCGGCGGGGTGATGACCGGCACGTCGCGCTATGTGCAGTATTCGATACAGATGTCATCGACCGCGGTCTCCAAGACGCCGCTGGTCCAGGACGTGACGATCCAGTTCAAGTAAAGCAACGGGCACAATCCCCGCGCCGCCAGAGTCCTCTGGCGGCGCGGAATTCGTCTTCCCCCGCCGCGATCAAGATCGCCTCCCGCGCCTCAAAACCCGAAAAGTCTGCCTCTCGGCTGACTTAGTTCCGCGAAATCGAAGCGGCCCATTACGGAAACGGTCCAGTTGCCCCGTAACTCGCTGAAAATTTTCTGGCCCCGCGGTTGCTCTGTCCGCGCACGGAAACCCATTTCGTCACGACTCGACGCACCGAGTTCACGCGAGCCCCGCTCGCGGCCTGGAGCACGTGTGCCTGAAAGGCTGGTTGTTGTGGACAGGATTCAGATCGTCCCCCAGGTATCCCGGCGCGGGTTTCGCCGGCCATCGCTTCGCGGGTTCTTCGTCGCCTTCGCTGCCGTCATCCTCGCCGGACGCTTCGCGATGAAGCCGCCGATCGAAGCACAAATCAGCACCATCGTTCAGGAGAACGCCCAGACTGGCAGCCCGTCGGGCGACTGGGATGTGAGCGGCGCCGGCGACCCCTCGATTCAGGGGTTCGCGACCGACATCAGCGTCAACAAGGGCGACACGGTCTCGTTCAAGGTCAAGACCAGCTCGAACAACTATCGTCTTGATATCTACCGGCTCGGGTACTACGGCGGGGCGGGTGCGCGCCTGGTGGCGCCGAACATCATCCCGTCTGCGGCGCTGCCGCAGACGCAGCCGCCGTGCAACATCGACAACACGACGGGCCTCGCCGACTGCGGCAACTGGGCCGTGTCAGCGTCGTGGTCGACCGCCGGGGCGACCTCCGGGATTTATCTCGCAAAGCTGAAGCGCCTCGACAACGGCGGCGCCAGCCACATCGTGTTCATCGTGCGCGACGACGCGCGGCAGGCCGATTTCGTGTTCCAGACCTCGGACACGACGTGGCAGGCCTACAACCAGTACGGCGGCGGCAGCCTCTATTGCGGCGGCCCGAAGAGCAATGCCGGCACCGTGTATTCGTGCGCCGGCCGCGCCACGAAAGTGAGCTACAACCGGCCGTTCGATACCCGCGCGCACGACGCCACCAGCTTCGTGTTCAACGCCGAGTACCCGATGGTGCGCTTCCTCGAGGCCAACGGCTACGACGTCAAGTACATCGCCGGCGTCGACACCGAGCGCCGCGCCGCCGATCTCGTCGGGACGAAAAAGCCGAAGGTCTTCCTCTCGGTCGGCCACGACGAGTACTGGTCGGCGGGCCAGCGCGCCAGCGTCGAAGCGGCGCGCAACGCCGGCGTCAACCTCGCCTTCTTCAGCGGCAACGAGATGTACTGGAAGACGCGGTTCGAGAATGCGGTCGACGGCACGCCGTACCGCACGCTGGTCGGATACAAGGACACGCTGGGCGGCGTGAAGCTCGATCCGATGACGGGCGTCACGACCGGCACCTGGCGCGACACCCGCTTCGCGGCGCCCGTGGCTGATGGCGGCCGGCCCGAGAATGGCTTGACCGGCCAGCTGTGGACGGTCAACGCCGGGACCTCGGCGATCAGTGTTCCCGCGTCGATGGGCAAGCTGCGCCTCTGGAAGAACACCCGCGTCGAGAACCTGACCTCGGGTTCGGTGACGCTCGCGGCCGATACCCTTGGCTACGAATGGGACGAGGCGCTCGACAATGGCTTCCGGCCGCAGGGCCTGATTCAGATGTCGTCGACGACCGTGAACGGCGTCGAGAAGATTCTCGATTTCGGCGAGACGATCGGCGTCGGCACGGCGACGCACAGCCTGACGCTCTATAAGCACGCGAACGGCGCGCTGGTCTTCGGCGCCGGCACCGTGCAGTGGTCGTGGGGCCTCGACAGCAACCACGATCGCGGCTCGTACCCCGCCGATCAGGCGATGCAGCAGGCGACGATCAACCTGTTTGCCGACATGGGCGCGCAGCCCGCGTCGCTGCAGGTTGGCGCCGATCCGTCGAAGCCGCTCGTGGCCATGGCGAAGTCTTCGGACCTCATGGCGCCTGTGGCGACCGTCGGCTCGCCGGCCGGCGGCAGCAGCGTCGGGAGCGGCGATCGCGTGGTCATCACCGGCACGGCCGCTGACAGCGGTGGCGGCATCGTCGCCGGCGTCGAGCTCTCAGTCGACGGCGGCGCCACGTGGCGCGCGGCGCAGGGCGCCTCGTCGTGGAGCTTCGAGTGGACGCCGGGCGCGCTCGGCCTGAAAACCGTGCTCGTGCGCGCGATCGACGACAGCGGCAACCTTCAGAACCCGGCCACCATGCTGACGGTGACGGTCGATGGCGGCAGCTGCCCGTGCACCTCGTTGTGGAGAAGCGGCACCGTGCCGGCCGTCCCGGACGTCGACGATCCGAGCCCGGTCAACCTCGGGTTGAAGTTCCGCAGCGACGTCAACGGCTTCATCAAGGGTGTTCGTTTCTACAAGGGCGCCGGCAACCTGGGTACGCATGAAGGGCAGCTGTGGACGAGCACCGGCACGCTGCTGGCCGAGGCGACGTTCGCCAACGAGACCGATTCCGGCTGGCAGGAAGTGCAGTTCGACTCGGCGGTGCCGATTGCCGCGAACGCGACCTATATCGTGTCGTATCACACCAACGTCGGCCACTATTCGGCGAACGGCGGCTACTTCAATACCGCGGGCGTCGACGCGTCGCCGCTGCACGCGGCGGCCACGGGCCCAGCGGGAGGCAACGGCGTGTACCTGTACGGCGCGGCCGGATTCCCGACCCAGACGTTCAACGGCACCAACTACTGGGTCGACGTGGTGTTCGACAGCACGCCAGACACTGCGCCGCCGCAGATTGGCGACGTCGCCGCGACGACCATCGACAGCGCCATTGCCGTCGTCACCTGGTCGACCGATGAGCCGTCGACTTCGGCGGTCGACTACTCGACCGACGCGACGTTCCCGTCAGCGCAGACGCAAACCGTGTCGGATGGCGCGTTCGTCACCGCGCACAGCGTCCGCCTGACCGGGCTGGTCACCAACACGTCGTACTTCTTCCGCGTGCGTTCGGCCGATCGCTCGGGCAACGTGGCGCAAAAACCGTCGGGCGGCCCGACGCCGCCGCCGCTGCCCGGCCAGACGCCGCCGCCGCCGCAGACCTTCACGATGCCGAGCCCGACGCTGCACGACACGCGCAGAGCCGACTTCGCGGCGGGATCGCTCGGCGGCGCGTATCTGGCGGAGGATGGCGACGGCGAGGTCACGCTCGCGCCTGACAGCGGGGTCGAATTCTCCGGCTCCGCGCTGCCGGTTGACTGGTCGACCAACATCTGGAGCGATGGTGGGTCGGCGGTCGTCAGCGGCGGCAAGCTGATCGTCGACGGGGCGCGCGTGGCGCAAGAGGGCGTCAACTATGGCGCCGGCCGATCGCTCGAGTTCGTCGCCACCTTCACCGGCGATCCCTTCCAGCACTCCGGCTACGGTCAGACGCTGCAGTCGGGCGGCGAGCCGTTCGCCCTGTTCAGCACCAGCTGGACCGACGCGCAGGGCAACTTCCAGTCAGGCGGATCGCTCGGCGTGCGCACCTTCAACGGCACGGACCCGAACGGCGAGATGCGCACCAACCTCGGCCCCGGACTCCTGAACGAGCCGCACCGGTTCCGGATCGACTGGCTGCCGTCGATGGTCGTCTACTCGGTCGATGGCCAGCAGGTGGCGTCGCACCCGATGACGATCGCCAACACGATGCGGCCGGTGGCCGCGAGCGACTTCAACGCGTTCAGCGGCACGATCGTCGTCGACTGGGTGCGCTCGTCGCCGTACGCGGGTACCGCCTCGTTCGTGTCGCGGGTGTTCGACGCATCGACTCGAGTCGACTGGCAGAACATGCAGTGGCAGGCGAGCGTGCCGCCGAACACGAGCCTCGCGCTCGCGGTGCGCACCGGCGACACCCCGGTTCCCGACGCGTCGTGGAGCGGATTCCTCCCGGTCTCCGCGCCGGGCGGGCTCGGGTTGCGGTCGCGCTTCATCCAGTACCGCGCCGACCTGGCATCCACCAATCCGTACCAGACGCCGTCGCTCGCCGACGTCGTCATCACCGGCGTCGTGCCGGTGACGCCGCCGACGCCGCCGAACCCGGTCACGGTCAGCATCGGCGACGTGATGCTCGCGGAGGGCAACAGCGGCAGCACCGTGTTTGCGTTCCCGGTGACGTTGTCGGCGCCCACTGACCACGCGGTCAGCGTCGGCTTCTCCACCGGGGACGGCACGGCGACTGCGGCAAACGGCGACTATCTGCCGGTTGCGGGCGAGGTCGTGATCCCGGCAGGCGCGGCAGGCCAGTGGATCACGGTCGAGGTCAACGGCGACGTCTACAACGAGGACGACGAGACGTTCAACGTGGTGCTCGGCACCGTGAACGGCGGCACGATTCAGAAGGCAGTCGCGTCAGCGCTGATTCTCAACGACGACGCGGTGCCTTCGTTGAGCATCGCCAACGCGTCGCTGCCCGAGGGGAACAACGGCACGAGCAACATGACCTTCACCGTCACCTTGTCGGCGATCAGCGGCAAATCGGTGACGGTGAACTACGCGACCGCGACCGGCTCGGCCCTCGCGCCGTCCGACTTCGCGGCGACGTCCGGTTCGCTGACCTTCGCAGCGGGCACGGCTACGAAGACGATCGACGTCCCGATCGTCGGGGACAAGATCGATACCGCGAACAAGACCTTCGTGCTGAACCTGTCGTCGCCGTCGAACGCCACGCTCGCAACCGCGCAGGCGGTCGGCACGATCATCGACGACGACACCTCGACGCAGGTCTTCACGACCTCGGCCGACTTCAGGGCCGGCACGCTCGACGCCGGGACTTACATCGCCGAAACCCAGGACGGTGAAATCATCCTGACGCCGGGCATCGGGACGGAATTCGCTGGCACGGCGCTGCCGTCGGGGTGGGTATCGAACGTCGTGGCCACCAAGGGAACCGCAGTCGTGGGCAACGGCACGGTCAAGCTGCAGGGAGCGCGGATTACGTCGACGTTCCCGGTGGTCGGCGTCAACCGCTCGCTCGACTTCTCGGCCACCTTCAGCGGCGGCGCGGGGGAATATGCCGGACTCCTGCTGGCCCAGTTCACCACCAAGATGGTCGGTACGACCGTGAACCTCTACGCCCGGACGGTGAACGCCGCGAACCCGGTCGAAACGCTCATTCCCGGCAACTGGCTCAACGCGCCGCATCTGTTCCGCGTCGAGTGGAACTCGGCCAACGTCGTCTACTCGATTGATGGCAGCAAGGTCGCGACTCACGCTGTCGCGTTCGCACCAGGGATCAACATGACGGTGGTCGGCAACGATACCGTCAAGACCGACGGCATGCTGACGATCGACTGGATGCGCGTCAGCCCCTATGCGCCCTCGAACAACTACCTGTCGAAGGTGTTCGACGCCGGGTCGGCGGTGTCCTGGCTGACGATGTCGTGGACCGGCAGCACGCCTGCCGGCACGGGCATCGCCCTCAGCTATCGCTCCGGCAACACGCCGACGCCCGACGCGACCTGGACGGCGTTCGCGGCGGTCTCGAGCTCGGGCGCGCCGCTTGCGGGCAGCTCGCGCTACGTGCAGTTCAAGGTTCAGGAATCGACGACGGTGCCGGCGCAGACGCCGGTGCTGAAAGACGTCACCATCGGCTACAACAAGTAAGAGTCCGTTCGCGTTTCTCGCGCCGCCGGGGGCTCCGGCGGCGCGAGAACTCTTCCCATCCCACCTCGTTCAACCCGCTGATGTCGCGGCGCCGGAGTTGACTGCGCCGGACGCGAGGAAAGTCTGCCCCCGCGTTGACTTTCTTCGGCGGATCCGCGACCGCGCTTTCCAGCCCCCCTCGTAACCCGAACGTGCTACTCGCGTGGCCCCACCCGAACTGAGCAGTTCTTACACGAAAAGCTCATCTGGATAACTCCCGAGCTCATCTGGATGACGAAAGCGTGTACTCCTTCGCTTTCCCGGCGATCCCGATCCACAAAATTGAAAATGGCCTGACGGTTGCTATTTCCTCTCCTGACCGCTCATTTCCGTAACTGACACGACACAAGCAACACGTGACTGACACGGATACGCCCGTCGTGTGTCTTGGGAGGAACGACAGAACTCAATGACTACCACATCACTTCGACGCCTGGTGCGTCGGCCATCGGTGCGCCTCCTCCTCGGAGCGATCGCACTCATCCTCGCCGCTGGCGGTTCGATGCGCCTGATTCAGGCGCAGACCAATCCCATCGTGGTCGAGAACGGCATCTCGGTCGGGAACGACGCGTGGGACGTGTCGGGCTCGGGCGATGCCTCGATTCAGGGCTTCGCCACTGACATCAGCGTCAACAAAGGGCAGCCCGTCTCCTTCAAAATCAAGACGACCGCGGCGAACTACACCATCGACATCTATCGCCTCGGGTACTACGGCGGCGCGGGTGCGCGCAAGATGGCGACGCTGACCCACTCGGGCGTGCAGACGCAGCCGGCGTGCAACATCGACGGCGCGACCGGCCTGGCCGACTGCGGCAACTGGGCGGTCTCGGCGACGTGGAGCGCGACGGCGAATGCCACCTCGGGCATCTACGTCGCGAAGCTGACGCGGTCCGACCTTGGCGGCACGAGCCACATCCCGTTCATCATCCGCGACGACAGCCGCAAGGCCGACGTCGTGTTCCAGACCTCGGACACGACCTGGCAGGCGTACAACCAGTACGGCGGCGGCAGCCTCTATTGCGGCGGCCCGCACAGCAACGCCGGCACGGTCTACTCGTGCACCGGCCGCGCGACCAAGGTCAGCTACAACCGGCCGTTCGACACCCGGGCGCACGATCCCCAGAGCTTCCTGTTCAACGCCGAATATCCGATGGTGCGCTTCCTCGAGGCCAACGGCTACGACGTGAAGTACATCTCCGGCGTCGACACCGAGCGTGGCGCGGCGAACCTGATTGCCGCCGGCACGATGCCGAAGGCGTTTCTCTCGGTCGGCCACGATGAGTACTGGTCGGCGGGACAGCGCGCGAGCGTCGAAGCGGCGCGCAACGCCGGCGTCAACCTGGCGTTCTTCAGCGGCAACGAGATGTACTGGAAGACGCGGTTCGAGAATGCGGTCGACGGGACGCCGTATCGCACGCTGGTCGGGTACAAGGACACGCTCGGCGGCGTAAAGCTCGATCCGATGCCGAATGTCACCACCGGCACGTGGCGCGACACGCGCTTCGCGGCGCCGGTTGCCGACGGCGGCAAGCCGGAGAACGGGCTGATCGGCCAGCTCTGGACGGTCAACTCGGGCTCGGCCGCGCTCAGCGTGCCAGCCTCGATGGCCAAGCTGCGGCTCTGGAAGAACACGCGCGTCGAGAACCTGACCTCGGGCGCGGCGACGATGACGCCCAACACCATCGGCTACGAGTGGGGCGAAGATCTCGACAACGGGTTCCGGCCTGGCGGCGTGATTCATCTTTCGTCGACGACCGTGAATGGCGTCGAGAAGATCCTCGATTTCGGCGAGACGGTCGGCATCGGCTCGGCCACGCACACCCTGACCCTATACAAGCACGCGAACGGCGCGCTGGTCTTCGGCGCCGGCACCGTGCAGTGGTCATGGGGTCTCGACAGCAATCACGATCGCGGCGCCGATCCACCGGATCAGGCGATGCAGCAGGCGACCGTCAACCTGTTCGCCGACTTCGGCGTGCAGCCCGGCTCGCTGCAGGCTGGCGCCGACCCGGCGAAGCCGCTCGTCCTGGCCTCGAAGACGTCGGACGTGTTCGCGCCGACGTCCGCGGTCGCCTCGCCGGCCGCCGGCGAGAATGTCGGCAGCGGCGATCGCGTGACGATCACCGGCACCGCGTCGGACAGCGGCGGCGTCGTCGCCGGCGTGGAAGTGTCGGTCGACGGCGGCACCACCTGGCGCGCGGCGACCGGTACCGCCAACTGGAGCTTCGAGTGGACCCCGGGCGCTCCCGGCACGGTCACCATCCGCACGCGTGCGATCGACGACAGCGGCAACCGTGAAGGACTGAACTCGGGTTCGACCGTGACGATCGTGCCGAGCAACTGCCCGTGCCCGACGCTGTTCAGCGCGGCCGCCGCGCCTGCCCTGCCGGACGCCGGCGATCCGAGCCCGGTCGAGCTGGGCGTGAAGTTCAAGAGCGACGTGAACGGCTTCGTCAAGGGTGTCCGCTTCTACAAGAGCGCGATGAACACCGGCACCCACGTCGGCAACCTGTGGGCAGCGGGCAACGCCACGCCGCTGGCGAGCGCGACGTTCGTCAACGAGACCCCGACGGGCTGGCAGGAAGTGCTGTTCAGCGGGCCCGTGCCGGTGAGCGCGAACACGACCTACATCGTGTCGTATCACACCAACGTCGGCTACTACTCGGCGACCGGCGCCTACTTCGCGACCGCCGGCATCGACCGCGCGCCGCTGCACGCGCCGGCGAGCAACACCGTCGGCGGCAACGGCGTCTACGCCTACGGCATCAGCGCGCTGCCGACCAACACGTTCAACGCCACCAACTACTGGGTGGACCTCGTGTTCGACAGCACGCCGGACACCACCGCGCCGGCCATCGCCGACGTCAGCGCGTCGGCCATCGACAGCTCCACCGCGATGGTGAACTGGACGACCGACGAGCCGGCGACGTCGAGCGTCGACTACTCGACCGATCCGACCTTCGCGACCGCGACCCAGACGGTGTCCGACGGCGCGTTCGTCACCGCGCACAGCGTGCGGCTGACGGGCCTGCGTCCGAGCACCGGCTACTCGTTCCGCGTGCGGTCGACCGATCGGTCGGGCAACACGTCGCAGAAGCCGTCCGGCGGTCCGACGCCGCCGCCGGCGCCTGGCCAGACACCGCCGCCGCCGCAGGCCTTCACCATGCCGAGCCCGACGCTGCACGACACGATGTCGGTCGACTTTGGCGCGGGCGCGGGCACGGGCACCTATGTCGCGGAGAACGGCGATGGCGAACTGACGCTGGCGCCGGCGCGCGGCAGCGAGTTCTCCGGATCGGCATTGCCCGCAGGCTGGGCGACGCGGATCTGGAGCGACGGCGGGACGGCGAAAGTCGCCGGCGGCAAGCTGACGGTTGACGGCGCGCGGGTCGCCACCTGCGTCATCGTCAGCGGCGGCTGCCAGGAGAGCTACGACCTCGCGCCGGGCACCTCGCTCGAGTTCGTCGCCACCTTCACCGGCGACCCGTATCAGCACTCGGGTCTCGGCCAGACGCTCGAATCGTCGTTCGAGCCGATGGCGCTGTTCAGCACCAGCTGGACCGACGCGACCGGCGCCTTCCAGTCGGGCGGCGCGCTCGGCGTGCGGACCTACAACGGGTCGGATCCGCTCGGCGAGACACGAACGCTGCTCGGCCCCGGCCTGCTGAACGCTCCGCACCAGTACCGCATCGACTGGCTGCCGTCGCAGGTGGTCTACTCGGTGGACGGCGTCGAGGTGGCGCGGCACAACGTCGCGATCACGCAGCCGATGCGTCCGGTCGCGGCGAGCGACTACAACGCCTTCTCGGGCAACGTGGTCGTCGACTACGTGCGCAACACGCCGTATCAGACCGCAGGCTCGTTCCTGTCGCGGGTGTTCGACGGCTCGACCGGCATCAACTGGGAGAGCATCGACTTCACGGCGGAGAAGCCGGCGGGCACCTCGCTGGCGATCGCGGTTCGCACCGGCAACACGGCGATTCCCGACGCGAGCTGGACGCCGTTCACCGCGATTGCGGCGCCGGGCGCGCTGGCGGTGCAGTCGCGCTACATTCAGTACCGCGCCGACCTGGCGTCGTCGGATGTGCACGTGACGCCGGTGTTGTCGGATATCCGCATCACCGGCGCGGCGCTGCCGCCGATTCCGCCGCCGCCGCAGGATCAGACGATCACCTTCGCGCCGATCGGGCCGAAGACCTTCGGCGACGCGCCGTTCGCGCTGATTGCCAGCTCGTCGTCCGGGCTGCCGGTGAGCTTCAGCATCGTCTC
>Ga0111539_10005546_pt1 | contig 16315 bp, 10 predicted proteins | sample RhiMethybrSRZTD1_FD_79667 | JGI IMG/M metagenome (GOLD analysis project Ga0111539, IMG submission 79667) | Populus rhizosphere microbial communities from Tennessee, USA - Rhizosphere MetaG P. TD hybrid SRZTD1 (version 2) (version 2) | ecosystem: Host-associated > Plants > Roots > Rhizosphere >... | reverse complement strand
TCGCGCACGTGCTTTATAACCGTGGTCGCTATGCCGAGGCGGTGGCGGCGTATCAGCAGGGGCTCGCGCTCCAACCGCGCATCGGCGCCGGGCACAATGGACTCGGGCGCACGCTGGCAGCGATGGGCCGGTTGCAGGAGGCGGAGATCTGCTATCGCCGCGCGCTGGCACTCGCGCCAGCCAGCCTCGATGCGCTAAACAGCCTGGGAAATGTCCTGCAGGAGCTCGGCCGTCTGGGGGAGGCGGAGAGCGCCTATCGCGAGGTTCTCCGCCAGCAGCCCGACACCGCCGCCGCCCATGCGAACCTCGCAAAATTGCTCATGGCGCTTGGCCGCCTGGATGAGGCGGTCGCGAGCAACCGGCGCGCCCTCGCGCTGCAGCCCGATTTCGCCAACGCGCATTCCAACCTGATCTTCACGCTCGATCTCATGGCCAGCACGGATGTACGCGTCCAGCAGGAGGAGCGGCGCCGCTGGTATGAGCAGCACGGCCGCGTGCACGCGGCCGGCATCAAGCCGCACGACAATGCCCCGGACCCGGAGCGAAAGCTGCGCGTAGGTTACGTGTCGGCGGATTTTCGCCAGCATTCCGCCTATAACGCTTTTGCGCCGGTCCTCCGCTCACACGATGCCGCATCGTTCGAAGTGGTGTGCTACTCCGGCGTGAGGAACGAGGATCAGCTCACTGTCCGCCTGCGCGAGGCAGTGGGCGAGTGGCACGCGGCGTTTGGCCTGTCCGACGATGAGCTGGCACAGCAGATTCGGCGCGACCGCATCGATATCCTGGTGGATCTGTCGGGTCACTCGGCCGGGCATCGCCTGCTCGTATTCGCGCGCAAGCCGGCGCCGGTCCAGGTGACCGCCTGGGGACACGCGACCGGCACCGGCCTGGGCACCATGGACTATTTTCTTGCCGATCCCATCGTGGTCAGCGCCGACGAGCGGCGCGAGTTCGCAGAGGCGGTGATCGACCTGCCCTGTGTGCTGTGCTACGAGGCGCCGCCGTACCTGCCGGACGTCGCGCCGTTACCGTTCAGGCACGGCAACCCGTTCACCTTCGGCTGCGTAAATCGCCTGGAAAAGGTGACGGACCGCATCATCGCGGTGTGGGGGAGGATTCTTGCCGCGGCACCGGACGCGCGCCTGCTGATGAAGGACAAGGTGCTGGATGACGCTGGTTTGCGAGAGCAATTGCTGCAGCGCCTGGAACGGCTCGGTGGCATTGCGCGCCGGCGCGTCCAGCTTTTCGGAAGGTCCATCCACCCCGAGCATCTCAAGATCTTTCAGCGCGTCGACGTCGGGCTGGATCCCTACCCGCAGGGCGGCGGCGTGAGCTCCGCGGAGGCGCTATGCATGGGCGTCCCGGTGGTGACGTTGCGTGGCGCCACCATTCCGAGCCGCGTCACGGCGTCGGTGTTGCACCAGATTGGCCTCGCGCAGTGGGCCGCCGGCACCGAGGACGAGTACGTGCGAATCGCGCTGGACGCCATGCGCGATCCCGATGAGCTGGGCACGCTGCGCCGGGGACTGCGCCAACGCGTTCTTCAGTCCCGGTTCGGCGATACGAAAAAGTACACACGCGCGGTAGAGCAGGCCTATCGGGAAATGTGGCAGCGCTGGTGTGCAGCGAAAAAGTAACGTTAAGAAGTCACATCGCGACCGCAGCAATCGAGACATAGTGCCTTAAGCGCGCAAGTTAGTTTCGGGTGGCCTCGGATCTGATCTAGGCTCAAGGATCATGAGGAGAAAAACGTGACTACACCTCAAGCTTGGATGATCTGGCCGGAGAACCCGGCACTCTCGATTCTGGTCCTCGCGCTGCTCGGCATGGTGTTCCTGTACGCCGCGCGCCGGCCGATGCACGAATTGCTGCACGCAGTTGGCGGCCTGGTCGGCGCGCCGTTACGCGTTGGCGCACGCTGGCTGGCGGCCGTGGCGAATGCAATGAGGCAGCGCAACAAGGCGGTACTGCTCGCCCATGGGCGTCAGGAGGTCAGCAATCGCATCGAGCGCGAATTCGAGCGCCTGGCGGCGACCGTAAAGCGCGACTTGCAGGGCTATCCGACGCTGCAGCGCAAGCTGCTCGACGAGATCACGCGCATCGAGGAGGACTACCGCAAGTGCGGTGAAGTGCCGCCGCCCTCGCCCGACTGGGTCGAAGCCGTCGCCGCCGTCGCCAACGTGAAGAGCGGCAGCGAGATGGTCCAGTCCATCCTCGAGGAGATCAAGCGCTCGGTGGACAAGATGCACGAAAAGACGCTCGGGGAATATCGCCGCTCGTACGAGACGCGCCACAAGATCCTGGAGGGCTTCATGCCTTTCTGGCGCTCGGTCGACAAGACGCTGACCGAGGTCGACAAGAAGCTGACCGAGCTGCAGAACGGCGCGGGCGCGGTCGACGCGCACATGGAGAAGTACGAGGCGATCAACGCGAAGACCGACAAGGCCGAGCAGATGCTCACCGTGTCCGCTTTCACGCAGTTCGCGATCGCGCTGCTGGTGATGATCGTCGCCGCCGGCGGCGCGTTCATCAACTTCAAGCTGATTGCGCTGCCCATGTCGGAGATGGTGGGCGCGGGCGACTACCTGACGAGCTCGCTGCGCACCTCGGAGGTCGCTGCACTGGTGATCATCCTGGTCGAGGCCTCGATGGGCCTCTTCCTGATGGAAGGCCTGCGCATCACGCACCTCTTTCCGAGCATCGCCGGCCTGAACGACCGGATGCGCCGGCGCATGATGTGGATCGCGCTGGTGCTCCTGTTCACCCTCGCAGGAGTGGAGGCTGCGCTTGCGCTGATGCGCGACATGCTGATCGCCGACAAGCAGGCGCTGCTCCAGTCACTGGCGACCGCGGCTCCTGCGGCGCAGACCGACGGCTGGGTCGGACGCATTCCGACCATCGGGCAGATGCTGCTCGGCTTCATCCTGCCGCTCGCGCTCACCTTCATCGCCATTCCGCTCGAATCGCTGATCCACTCGAGCCGGACGGTTGGGGGCGTGCTGCTCGCGGGCGGCGTCGATGGCATCGCGTTGCTACTGCGCATCGCGTCGAGCATCGTGCGGCGAGCCGCGCGCGTGCTGATCACGGTCTACGACGTGCTGATCGTCGTGCCGCTCCTCGCCGAGCGCCTGACGAAGAGCACGCTTGCCACGCGGCGTGGGGCAGTCGACCTCGACGATTCGGTGCATCAGGTGCGTTAGCCGGAGGCCATCATGATCCGATACCTTGCGTTGCTACTGATCGTCGGGCTGGCTGCGTGCAGCGACCCGCGCAGCCATACCCAGGCGGTGTACATGCTGGTGGATACCTCGGGCACCTATTCGCTCGAGGCGGGAAAGGCCCAGGTGATCGTCAACTACCTGCTAGGCACGCTGCAGTCGGGCGATTCCCTGGCGGTCGCGCGTGTCGAGAGCCGCAGCTTCAGCGAGAAGGACATCGTGGCGAAAGCGACCTTCGATCGCCGACCCTCGCAGGCCAACGCGCAGAAGCGGGCGTTCAGCGATACCACCAAGGGGTTCGTGAGCAGCGTGAAGCAGAGCCGCTACACGGATATCAGCGGCGGGTTGATGCAGGGCGCCGAGTTCCTGAACGAGACCGGCGCCGGCACCAAGACCATCATCATCTTCTCCGACATGCAGGAGGAGCTGGACAAGGTCACGATCCGCGATATCCCGATGAACCTGAAGAACATCCGCGTGATCGCGGTCAACGTGGTCAAGCTGAAGACCGACAACGTCGACCCGCGCCGCTACTTCGGCCGGTTGGAAGCCTGGCAGAAGCGCGTGCAGGCGGCCGGCGCGACGGAATGGCGCGTGATCAACGATCTCGAGCGGCTGGACGCGATCTTCTCGAAGAGCTGACTAGAAGGAGCGCCCGACGCGCAGGTAGGCGGTGGTCTTGCCGCCCTGGTCGTGGCCATCGGCGATGCCCGCGCGCAGATTGGCGCCGCCCAGGTAGCCGAAGCGTACCTCGCTCATGAATTCGACGCCGTAGCCGCGGTGGTAGTCCGGCTCGCCACCCCGCGGCCACGCCGCGCCCACGTCGACGAACAGGTTCAGCGCGAGCCGGTTGAGTCCCACAGGCGGCACCATCAGAGCGAGGTCGACGTCCTTGAGGGGGATGCGCCATTCCGCGGTGACCATGCGCGCGCGGTTGCCGATGAGCGTCGGCTCACCGCTGGTATAGCCTCGCAGCGCGAATTCGCGCTCATTCAGGATCGGCAGCAGAGTGGGTGGGTCGGAGAACGTGCCACCGAGCTGGAACGGCTCGGCGTCCGGCTCGCCCCAAGCCTCGTTCCAGCGCAGCGAAAGTACAGTGTGGCGGAGCGGGAAATGGATGCGCGTGTCGGCGCGGTAGACGTCACCCGAATACGCAGCGTGTAGCCCATTCGATGTCTCAGCGAACAGGCGCAGCTGGAAGCCTGTGCTGGGGCCCTCCGACATCCAGAATTGGCGCCGGGTATCGATTCCCGCCACCAGACCCAACACACGCTCATCCTGCGAAGTAGCGGTCAACTTGGGCGAGACGCGATGAAGCTGCTCGCGCTCGAGCGCGCCGCCAAGGCCCCAATAGATGCGCCGGTTGAGCGCGAGGTGGCGCCAGGTTGAAACCCACTGAACTCCTTCTGAGATCTCGTAGGCTTCGATCTTGTCGCTGCCCGAGGTTTCCTTGACGACCATCGAGCGATCGACCAGCAGACCGTGCCGCCCGTCGTATAGATAGGCGAGGTCGCCGATCAGCTCGTTCTGGCTGAATTCGTACAGCGCCGCCAGGGCGTACTGATGAAGTCCGAGCGCGTCTTGCCCGAACGTGGTTGCGCCGAGGGCAAACTTGCCGTCGGCAAGCTCGATCAGCGGCAGCCAGTTGCGCGGCAGTAGCGACGACCACGGGGCATAGGACCTGTCGGGCAGGGTCACGGCCGGCGTTTCGGCCGGCTCGGGCTGCTGTGGCGCGCTCGCCGAAAGGTGCCCGATCGGCGATTCAGGGAGCTTCAGCAGGCGCAGGACGTCGCCGTCGGCCTCGATCGTGGTCAGCAGCATCTCGCCGCGCTGCGGCGCGCTGATCTCGCGCACACCGTTCGCCGCCTCGGTCCAGCGCGAGAGTTGGCCGCCATCCCGCACCGACCAGACATTGAAGACCTTGCCGTAGTCCGCAACGAAGAACAGCTCCTCGCGGTCGCCAAAGCGAGGCGAGTGCTTCGCGGCTTGATCGGAGACCAGCGTTTGGACCTGGCCGCCGCTGATGCGGATCACAGACCAGCGGTCATTGCGCAGGCTCGTGATGGCCACCGCTCCACCCTTTGCGGCGACGCCGGTCAGGGATTCCCCCGGGGCCGTGCGATAGAGCACGTGGCCGTCGAGCGTGACCACTTGCGACTGCCCATTCTCTGTGCGGATGGCAACCACCCGGCCATCGTCGAGCGCTACGGCGAGTCGGTAGCGGCCGCAATCGCTCAGGCGTTTCAGGCGGCCGTCGGACCCAACCAGGCTCACGTCGTAGTAGTAGTTGTAGTTGCGGCAGATCTCCGGCTGGGCGAGCACGGCGTTGCCGTTGGGCGAGAGGGTCAGCCGCGCATCCTGCTCCACGCCGCGCAGGTCCTCGGGCTTACCGCCCGGCGCCTGCTTGACGAGCTGCGCACGCGTATAGCCGTCAAACCGGATGTACCAGCGTGTGCCGTCGGGTGAAAGGGCCGGGCTGCTGAGCGCCCAGTCGCGTGCCAGGACTTCGCCTTCCGCGGGGGAGCGAACTCTCTCGTCGAAGCGCGCGGCCAGCCAGCTCTGATATTCGGCCCAGAGCGCGTCCATGTTCTTGCGCGTTACAGTGACCGGATTGCTATGCACGCGGAAAGGAATGATGTTGTCGCTGTAGGCCTCGATGAAGTCCGTGACCGCGTTCGGCCCGTAACGCTCCTGGAGAAAGGCGAAGAAATAGCCGCCGTAAAGGTAGTCGCGGTTCAGCGGAAAGCCGCGTCCGTCGGCGTTGATCTCGGCGAGCGGGCGGAATCCGCGCGCCGCCTCGGCGCGCATCATGCCTTCGAATGTGCTGTTGCCGAGGCGTCCATAGCTGCGCGCGGGTTCTGACTCGGCTTGCACCGCCAGGCCCTCGATGATCCAGCGCGGCTGAAGCGCGTTGGGAAAGACGAACGGTATGCGGCCGAACGCGTTGCGCAGCCCGAGGGGCGCGCCGCGCGCCTTGTCCATGTGCACGATATGAAACAACTCGTGCGTGAGCAGCAGTTCGAGCCATTCCCGGTTCTGCAGCAGCTCGCCTTCCTCCGGCGGCGTGAGGAACACCATCGAGTAGTTGAACGGGACCGGCGAAGCGAGGCCGTTGGAGAAATCGGCCGAATCCAGCACCACGACGTGGATGCGCGAACTCGGCTTCCAGCGCAGCAGCGCCGTGTGGCGCGCCAGCACCCGCTCCGCGATGCCGGCCACGATTCTCGCCTGCTCGCGGTTGCGCTCGGCGAAGTGCACCTGGAAGCTGGCGGTCTCGAGCGTGCGCCAGCGCAGGCGGGGATCGACGAAAGACAGCTCGGACCACTGTGCGACCGCTGTGGGCAGCCAGGCGAGCAGCGCGAGCATAAGCAGACGTTTCAAAATGGTTCGTTCCTCCCTGGCGCGTCCCATTCTAATATCCGTCCTGCGAGGTGAACTGCATGAAACTACCCAGTCCAACACGACGCCGGATCGTCGCGGCCGGCGCTGCCGCGCTGGCGCTTGGGCCGCTGCGCGCGCGTGCGCAGGCCTTTCCATCGAAGAACATGCGCGTGGTCGTTCCCACCGGCCAGGGTGGAGGCGCCGACCGCCTGGCGCGCGTATTCGACGATTTTTGGGGGCCGCTGCTCAAGGCCAACTTCGAATACGGCTTCTTCGCCGGCGCGGCCGGCCAGGTCGGCTACGAGCTGTATCTGCACAAACGCGAGCGCGATGGTCACAACCTGCTCTTTGGCAACATGGGGCCGGAGATGATCATGTACGCCCTGCAGAAGCCAAAATACCGCTTCCCCGAGGACTACCAGTACTTCTGCCGGCTCGACGTGGACGACAGCGTGGTTTATGTGCGCCGCCAGAGCCCCATCAAGCGCCTGGAAGACCTGGTCGCAGAGGGAAAGAAACGTGCGGTCAATGTGGCGGTCAGCCGCCTTCCGCATCCCGCGTCGATCGGCATGCTCGCCTTGGGCAACGCGACCAAGGCGCGGTTCAACCTGATTCCCTATGGCGGCGGCAATCCGACTTCGGTAGCGGTGATGAACGGCGAAGCCGACTGCGGGGCGCTGCCGGTGGCGGGCGTTGCCGCGCTCGGCGACCAGATGCGCGTGCTCGGTATCTTCAACGACGACGATGCCAAGATGGCGAAGTACACCGACAAGGCGCCGGCAGTGAACAAGGTGTTCGGCACCAAGATTCCGCCGCTCTACTCGTCGCGCTCGTGGGCGATCCATACCGAGGTGATCGAGAAATTTCCCGACCGGTTCGCGCTGCTGGAAAAGACCGCGCGCCAGGTGTTCGACAACCCGAAGTACAAGGAGGAGTACGCCAAGACCGGGGCGCCGGTCGAGACCATCCAGTTTGGCGACCGGAAGCTGTGCACCGAGTACGCCAAGGGCATGGTTGCCCTCGCGGACGAATATCGCTCGCTGCTGACCGCCAAGAAGTGAAGAAGCCCCTCGGCGCGGACCTGGTCATCCCCGCGCTCGCGCTCGGCTTCGCGATCTATTTCTTCATCTCGATCGCCGATCTCGCCTGGGAAGCCAAGGCGAACGGCGTGATGATCGGCGGCATCCTGGTCTTGCTGATCGCGGCTCAGGTCGTGCGCATCGCCATCGGCATCTCCAAAGGCGAGGCGAGCCTGGGTTTGAGCGGGTTGTGGGAGCCGCGCGAAGTGCTCGGCAGGCGAGTCGGCATGGTCGTCGTCACCATTGCCTTCATCGCCACGCTGAACTGGCTCGGCCTGACGCTCGGGCTGCTGCTCTCCCTTTTCGCCGCGCTGTGGATCATGGGGGCGCGCGGCAAGGCGCTGGCGATCGTTCCGATCGTTGTTGCCACGGCCGCCTATCTGCTGTTCATCTATCTCCTGCAATCGGATATCCCGCACGGGCCGATCGAGAGGCTGTTCTCTTGAGCTGGGATTTCCTGCTGCATCAGTTCGGCGTGCAGTTCGGCCTTTGGTGGGTGATCCTTCCCGCGATCCTGCTCGGCATCGTGGTCGGCATCCTGCCGGGCTTCAGTCCGCAGAACACGCTGATCATGCTGCTGCCGCTCACCCTGTCGGTGCCGGTGGAGCAGGCGATGGCGTTCATGATCTCGCTCTACTGCGCGAACCATCTGGCCGGCGGCATCCCTGCGATCCTGGTGAAGATTCCCGGCTCGGGCGGCGCCGCCGCGACCACGCTGGACGGCTACCCGATGACGCAGAAGGGGCAGGCGCAGCAGGCGCTGGTGCTGTGCTTTACCGCGTCGGTATTCGGCGGCCTGATTACCACCCTTGCCACCATCGCATTGCTGCCTTGGCTGTCGCAGATCGGCCTCTATCTGCGCTCGGTGGAGATGGTGGTGGTGATGCTGTTCGGGCTCACGCTGATCGCGGTGATCGCCGGCAAGGATCCGCTGAAGGCGCTGATCGCGGGCTTCTTCGGGCTGCTGATCGGGGTCATCGGCACGGACCACATCTACAACACGCCGCGCGCCACCTTCGGCTTCCTCGAGCTCTACGACGGCGTGCCGCTGGTGCCGGCGCTGATCGGCCTGTTCGCCATTTCCGAAGCCCTGGTGATGATCGAAGAGAAAATGATCGTCGACGCGGAAGGCCGCGAGCGCGCGCTGAGCGCGCGCTGGGCGGATACGGTCGAAGGGCTGAAGATGTCGCTGCAGAAGTGGTGGCATATCGTCTGGACCGCGTTCGTCGGCCTGCTGATCGGCATCACGCCGGGCGCGGGCGCGAGCATCGCCTCCTTCGTGGCCTACCAGCAGTCGCGCCTGTGGTCGAAGACGCCGGAGCTCTACGGCAAGGGAATCCCCGAGGGCGTGATCGCTCCGGAGTCGGCCAACAACGGCGTTACGTCGGGCACGCTGGTTCCCACGCTCGCGCTCGGAGTGCCTGGCGGCAGCACCGCGGCGGTCATGATGATCGTGCTGCAATACCACGGCATGGTGATGGGCCCGCGGCTGTTCGCGACCAACCCCGAGGTCGCCTACGGTGTCTTCGTGTCTATGGCGGTGTCCTACATTTTCATGATCTTTACCATCCTGCCGCTTGCGCGTTACATGTCCCGCGTGGTGCTGATCGAGACCACCTACCTTGCGCCGGTGATCATCCTGGTGACCATCGTGGCCGCGTTCGGCGAGCGGCAATATCTCTTTGACATGGGGCTGGCTCTGGTTTTCGGCGTGATCGGCTACATCGCGCACAAGACCAACTATCACGTCACCGCGATCCTGATCGGCATCCTGCTCGGGCCGCTGTTCGAGCAGTACCTGGTGCGTGCGCTGCGCATCTCGCAGGGTGACCTGACGGTGCTCTTTTCATCGGCCATCGGCAACGTGCTGTGGGCGTTGCTGGTGCTGTCGCTCGCGCTTCCGCTCTGGCGCGGTTACAAGCAGAGGAAGAATCAGACCGTCGCGTGAGCCGACCCAGGTGCCGGCACCAGCGCATCGCCGGCGGCCTCGCTGAACGCCACCCCTTGGGGCAGGATGATCGATACCGAGCGCACGCGCTGATGGCGTGGGTCGGCTCCTGGCGGTTGTTTTCCGTTCTGCACCAGCTCTGACGCGGCCAACAGGCGTCGCCGCGCCATGACGATGCCCTGATCGGTGGGCACCAGGTTCTCGCGCGTGCGGTCCTGGATCGGCCCCATGCTCTCCTGCACCGAGGCATCCTGCATGGCGAAGCCCTCGACGCCGGAGAAGCTGCGCCCTTCCTTCTGCGCCTGGCGATCCATGCGGTAGTCGTTGTCCTTGTTGGCGACCGGACGGAACGTACCCGGCAGCAGCGGCGTGTGGATGCCTTTGCCGCTCTCCAGGGCGCTGCGCTCTTCGCGCGTCAGCGGCCGAGCGGCGTGGTGATTCGTGCTCCAGACCCAGCAGTTCTCGTCATCCCTCGGAACCCAGCAGTGGCCGCCGATGGGATGGTCGGCGCGCGGCGGGATCAGGGTGAACGAGGGCAGGACCCACTGGGTAACGCGCCAGTAGTACTTCCCGTCGCCGGTATTTCGTCGCGCGCCGATGTAGAGCCCTCCCGCCGACTCGACCACTTCGAAGTGCGGCCGCAGGTCCTTCAGGTTGTATTCATTGCCCTTGGCGCCTTTGAACAGCGGGTCTATCGTCATCGTGTGCCGATGGAGGAAGGAAACGTGGCTCGAGTCGATGCCGCCCTCCATCGCCTGCAGGTAGTTGCACTCCTGCCAGCGCTTCGAGACGTAGCGGTGGCTGGGGGGAACCATGGCCCATTCGTGCTCGGGAAGGGGCGGTTGCAGCTCGGGCGGACCCATGTAGGTCCACAGCACGCCGCCGCGCTCGACCAGCGGATACGACTTGAGCTTCATACGGCGGCAGAGGCCCGGGTTGTCGGGCTCGGACGGGATCTCGACGCACTGTCCGGTCACGTCGTACTTCCAGCCGTGGTAGGCGCAACGCAGGCCGCCTTCCTCGTTGCGGCCGAACCAGAGCGACACGCCGCGGTGGGCGCAAAACTCGTCCATGAGCCCAAGGCGATTGCCGCTGTCGCGGAAAGCGATCAGCCGTTCCGAGAGCAGCTGGACGCGCACCGGAGCGCAGTCGGCCGCCGGCAACTCGGACGCAAGCAGAGCGGGCAGCCAGTAACGCCGGAATAGCTCGCCCATGGGCGTAGCGGGCCCGGTGCGAGTAAGCAGCTCGTTCTGTTCGGCTCTCAAGGACGCGTTTCCTGGACGCCGGGGAGTTTACTCCCCGCACTCTTCAGCGAGAGACCGCCGGCGCCGAGCAGAAAGACCCCGGTCGCGAGGAACACGGGGACAGCGCCGAGCGCTGCGCCAAACCCGCCGAACACCAGCGGCACGGCGATCTGCGTGACCTTGTTCGCCATGATGCGCATGCCGAGCGCTTCGCCCGAGCGGCCGGCCGGGGCGTGGTTGTAGGTGAGGATGATGGTGAGCGGCTGCGCAGAGCCGAGCGCGAGGCCCAGGACGAAGGCGGCGCCGGCCAGCAACCACGCGCTGCCCAGGGCCGGGATGGCGAGGTAGGCCAGCGCCGCGACGAACAGCGAGGCGGTGAGCACGCCGAGCTCGGTGTAACGCTGGGCGAGCCGGTGCATGAAGACGCGCACGATGAAGCCCGCCACCGCGTGGGTCGACAGGATCATGCCGATCACCGAGGGCGCGAGGCCGATGGCGCTGCCGTAGATCGGCAGGTAGAACGAGAACAGCTCGATGCCGGTGAGCGTGACGCCGCTCATGATGAGCGTGCGGCGCAGCGCCGGGATCGCGAGCAGGTCGAAAGCGCTTTTCCCCTGCGATTCCTCCTCGTGGCGCACCCGCGCGGGAATCAGGCTGCGGTGGAGCAGGGCATAAAGCGCGGGAAGGAGCGCGATAGCGGCGAGCAGCGCGAACGCGGCGCGGTAGCTGCCGAGCTCGATCGCAAAGCCGGCTGCGGACGGACCGATGAAGGCCGCGATCGAGATGCCGAGGGAAAAGGTGGCGAAATTCCGCGTGCGCTCGGCTTCGGGGCTCAGCGCGCCGACCAGGCTGTGCACCGAGACATGGAACAACACGTGGCCGAGCCCGACGAGCGCCGGACAGAGCAGGAGGGTGGTCATGCCGGGGAGCGCGAGCGGAAGCGAAAGTCCCGCTCCCATGATCAGCGTGCCGACGACGATCGGCGGGCGCACGCCGAAGCGGTCCGCGAACCGACCCGCTGGCACGGCAAGCAGCAGCGGGAACGCCGCGAACAGCGCCGCAAGCACGCCGACCGTAGCGGCGCCCGCGCCGAGCTCGAGAGCGTACAGCGAGACAGCGACCTTGCTGCCGCGCAGGCTGATCGACGTCAGCGCGGCCAGCACCACCACCAGGTAAACGGCCATCGTTTGCGCGCCAGTATACTGACGGCTTGAGCGCCGTCGTCCTTCCCCAACCGCCTGTTGCACGCACCGACTGGCGAGAGCTTTGGCTGATCACCGTCGGCCACGGGCTCACGCACTGGTATCCGGCCACGTTCTATCTGCTGCTGCCGCTGATCGGCAACGAGCTCGGCCTGAGCTACAGCCAGATCGGGCTGATCATGACCTGCAACTACATCGCCGCGGCGATCGCCAACGTTCCCGGCGGCATTCTGGTCGATACCGTCGGGCGCAAGGGGCTGCTGATGGCGGTGTCCCTGTTCTGGATCGGTTTTCCGTATCTGCTCATCGGCTTTACCCACAGCTACGCGATGCTGCTCGTGTGCGTCGCGCTCGTCGGCTTCGGCAACAGCCTCTGGCATCCGACAGCGATTCCCACGCTCGGGCGGCGCTATCCCGAGCGCAAGGGCCTGGTGCTCTCGATCCACGGCATGGGCGGCAACGTCGGGGATGCGATCGCGCCGATCGTGATCGGCGCTGCGCTGAGCTTCTTCGCATGGCGTGAGGTTGTGATGCTCAACCTCCTGCCGGGGCTCGTGGTGGCGCTGCTGCTGTTCGTATACCTCGGCACGATGCGCCTGGGCGCCGCCAAGGCCGGCGAAGAAACACAATCGTTTGCCGCCTACCTGCGCGGCGTGCGCGACTTGCTGCGCAATCGATCGCTCGTGCTGCTTTCCACCGGGTCCGCGTTCCGCACCATGACGCAGAGCACGCTGCTCACGTTCCTGCCGGTCTATCTGGCGCACGACATGGGTTACTCGCCGTTCTGGGTCGGCGCCTGCCTGTTCGCGCTGCAGGCGGCGGGCTTCGCCGCCTCGCCGATGGCCGGGCATCTGTCGGATCGCCTCGGGCGCAAGCAGATTCTCGTCGGTAGCATGCTCTCGAGCGCGGTGGTGCTCGCTGCCATGGCGTTCACCGGCGGCTCGCCGCTCTTCATCGCTCTGGTGGCAGTGCTGGGGTTTTTCCTGTACGCGACGCGTCCGGTCATCCAGGCCTGGATGCTCGAATCGACGCCGAAGCACATGGGCGGGTCGAGCATCGGCATCCTGTTCGGCGCCCAGGCGGTCGGCGCCGCGCTCGGACCGATGCTCGGCGGGATGATCGCCGACCGCTACGGCTTGCTCGCGACTTTCTACTTCCTGGCCGCGACCATCGTGATCGCCAACCTCTTCGTCGTGCCGGTGCGCAAGGAAGCTGCTGCCTAGGTTCTGCGCAACGCCCAGCAGTTGAAGACGGTGTAGACGACAAAGGCGAGCAGCCAGAACAAGCCCACTTTTTCGAGCGTCAGTCCGTCGCCGGCGCTGAATGCCAGCGCCGCAAACAGCGGCAGCGAGAACAGCTCGCCGAGCGCAATTGCGCGGGTGCGCAGTGCCGCATACAGGGCGAACAGCGCGATCCAAGAGCCGATGCGCACGAGGCTGCCGGCAAAGAGGAGGGCCACCGCGAGCGCCGGCGGCTGGAAACTCGGGTCGTAGAGCGCGGCAAGCAGCGGGCGGTGAAGCGCAAAGAGCAGGGCGAAAAACAGAGCCGACGGCAACAGCACCGTCAGCGCGGCTTCGCGCACTACGCGCCCCATCCCGGGAGTCGGGTGTGCCGCTGCGAAGCGCGGCAGGTAGAGCACGGCGAGGACACCGGCGGCGAGCCCGCACACCCAGTCGGAAATTCGCCAGAGCGCCTGCAACACGCCGCTGTCATGCCAGGAAAGCGCTTCGCCGACGACGCCGCGCGCGACCAGCATCGACGCGGGGCTCAATATTCCCACCACGATTCCCGGCAAGAGGTAGCGCTGCAGCGTGTGATCGTCGGCGCGCGCCGGCGCTGCCGCGCGATGCGGAACCAGTAGAAGTACCAGCGCGGGCACCGCTTGCGACAGCACAAGGAGTTCCATCACGAGAGTGCGTGGCGCAAAGGCGGCGGCGGTCAGAGAGAGCAGCGCCAATAGAGCTGCGAGCGCCAGCATCCGGTCACGGCGTTGCTGACCGAGCCAGAAATTGTTGATCAATCCGTGGATCACCGTGGCGCATCCCGCGCCTGCGGCCAGCGCGAACGCGTGCGCCGAGAGTGCGCTTCCGCCGAGCGCGTCAGGAAACAGCGCACCGAGCACGCCAGCGCCAAGCGCGACGGGCAACGACGCGGCGAGCCCGAGAACGAGAGCGCGCCGCAGGAAGAGCTGCTGGCGCTCGTGACGCGTGGTTTGCGCGACCAGCACGGACAGACCGGCGCCGACTCCGGAGAGCGCCACACCGGCGATCATCTCGATCACCGAGGAAAGCTGGGCCCACAGCGCGACCAGCTCGGCGCCGCCGCGCAACGCGAGGATCTTGTCGACCACGGAACGTCCCGCCAATCCGATGGCCGTGATCGCGAGCGTCAGCAGGAGCTTGGTGCGGTCGATTTTTTGTAATTTATGCCGGCGCGGCAGCGTCCGCCGTTATCTTTGCGTCGGGGTCAAACGACAGGGAATTCCGCACCGCGTCATCGGACAATAAATCACACCAGGTTCATTGATCCGCGTAATAAATCACGCTATTCTGCGCCGGCAGACCTGAGTACCAGGTCGAAGACCAAAAAAGCGGCTAAGCCGCTGAATTAGGAAAAATAGATGGATAGGGGTAAGGGGGGCCGGGGGCTTGCCGCGCGTCGACTTTGTTCGGCCCCATTCGCTCGCGTTCAGCGGGTCCGACTCACCTCGCAGTGTCCGAGAAACGTGGCGTTGCGCGCCCGCACCTGTCGTGCGCGCGTGACAGTCGCACAAAAAAGAAATCCGGGAGTCAGGGAAATGAGCGTGCGCCTGTTCAGGGAGGGCGATGCGCCAGGGCGCATTGCCAAGCCGATTGTCGTCGCGGTGCTGTCGTTTTCATGCGGGGTGGCGATCGGCCAGCCAGCACCCGATCCAGCGCTTCTCCAGCAGAGACCCGATGCGGGAAAGGTTCTGCAGCAGCAGCGCGAGCCGCTGCGCCTGCCGCCGCCCGAGGACGACGTTCGCCCGCGCCCGCCCGAGCCCAAGCCCGCGCTGCCGGTTTCGCCCACGCTCAAGGTTCGCGTCACGCAGTTCACTTTCTCGGGCAACACGCTCTACGCCGACAAAGAGCTCGCGGAGGTCGTCCAGGAGTTCGTCGGCAAAGAGCTCGACTTCGAGGGGCTGAACGACGCCGCCACCAAGGTGCGTGCGTATCACCGCTCGCGCGGGTACTTCCTCGCCCAGGCGTATCTCCCCCAGCAGGCAATCCGCAACGGCTCGGTCGAGATCGCGGTGATCGAGGGACGCGTCGGGCACATCGAGCTGCAACGCCGGCCCGCCACGCGCCTCGCCGAGTGGCTGCTCGCCGGCATCCTGAACGCGCACCTCAAGTCCGGCGACATCATCACCGAGACCGGCCTGGAGAGGCCGCTGCTGCTGATCAACGACCTGCCCACCGCGTCGGTCACCTCCGAGATCCGTCCCAGCCAGACCGTGGGCGCGGCCGACCTGCGGGTCAACGTCGACCAGGGCGTGGGATTGCTCAACGGCTTCGTCGATTTCGACAACCAGGGCAGCCGGTTCACCGGCGAGTATCGGGTCGGCTTCAGCCTGAACGTCAACAACCCGGTGGAAATCGGCGACCAGCTCACGCTGCGCGCGTTCACCAGCAACGACAAGATGAATTTCGGCCGCTTCGCGTACCTGGTTCCGATCGGATTCTGGGGCACGCGCTTCGGCTTCAGCATCACGAAATTCGACTACGAACTGGGCGAAGACTTCTCCAGCCTGAATGCCGACGGCGACGGCCTGGTCAAGAGCGTTTACGCGTTCCACCCGATCTATCGCACCCGCAACACCAACGTCATCGCCCAGTTCGCGTACGAGGACAAGCGCCTGCACGACCATGTCGAGTTGCTGGGGACGACCGACGATCGGTTCATCGATTCGGTCAAGATCGGCGTGGTCGGCGACTTCCGGGACGCCTGGCTGAGCGGCGGCCTCAACGCGTTCTCGGTCACGTACACGCAAGGTGACCTCAAGATCGCGCCGACATCGCTCGCACAGCAGGACCAGAGCGACACCGGCTTGCACACGCTCGGCACGTTCCAGAAATGGAACTTCGATTACAAGCGCCTCAACCGCGTGACCGACCGCGTCAGCGTGCTGCTCGCTTTCGTCGGGCAGCACGCGTCGAAGAACCTGTCCTCGGCGGAAAAGATGTCGCTTGGCGGACCGAACGGCGTGCGCGCCTATCCGGTCGGC
>Ga0111539_10005542_pt1 | contig 16324 bp, 13 predicted proteins | sample RhiMethybrSRZTD1_FD_79667 | JGI IMG/M metagenome (GOLD analysis project Ga0111539, IMG submission 79667) | Populus rhizosphere microbial communities from Tennessee, USA - Rhizosphere MetaG P. TD hybrid SRZTD1 (version 2) (version 2) | ecosystem: Host-associated > Plants > Roots > Rhizosphere >... | reverse complement strand
GACCGTCAGGAAAAGACCGAGTGGCACCGTTGCGTGCTGTGGAACGCTCGCGCGTCGGGCGGCGGGTTGGCCGACGTGGTCGAGAAATACGTGCGCAAGGGTGACCGACTCTACATCGAGGGAAGTATCGAGTACCGCCAGTGGCAGGATCGGGAAGGGCAGACGCGATACACCACGGAGGTCAGGGTGCGTGAGATGATCATGCTTGGCTCGCGTGGTGGCGGTGACGCCGAAAACGGTGGGCGCTCTCGCAGCGCCGCGCCGGAACGCGCGCGTTCATCGGCGGCTGCCGCGGGGGCCGGGACTGAAGCGGCGAGCGGTGACTTCGAGGACTTCCCGGGAGCCCTCGAGGATGAAGACGACGATCTTCCGTTCTAGCGGACTTGCCATCGTGCTCGCGGGGGCCCTCATGGCCCCCGCGCCGATGCAGGCACAGCGCGACGCAACGACGCGCGCTTATACGATCCGCTCCGGCGACACATTCTACAGCATCGCAGCCACGTACCTCGGCGACCGAAATCGCTGGCGTGAGATCGCGTCGCTTAACCCATACGTCAGCACGTCTCAGTCGCTGGCCGTGGGGAGCACGATTCGCCTCCCACGGAACGTGGCAGCGGGGCAGGTCGGCGGATCAGGGCGCGACGCCACCGTCCTCACGTTCCAGCCTCGTGCTTCGGCGAACACGAAAGAACGTTCGATGTTCTTCGACGCGCCCGTTGGTGGATTCGTCATTCGCGACCGTCGTTATGTGATGACCGATTCGGGAGTGCCGGCGGCCGTGTACGAGGCGATGTCGGCGCCCTTCGTTGGCGACCCGGCCGTCCTGGCGAAGAGCGGTCGCTGCATCGCCGTGCGGCCCATGGCGTCCGAGGCGCGCGGCGTGCAGCTGAGCGAGCCGATCACGATCCAGGTTCCGGGTGGCGGGGCCGCCGCGGGTTCACGGTGGCTACTCGTCAGGCACGGGCCCGTGCTCTCCGGCATCGGCCAGATCATGATTCCCACGGCCGTCGTGCGCCTGACGAGTGACAGCCCGGCCGGCGCGGATGCCGGCGCGGAAATCGTCGGGCAGTTCGGTGCGGTGTCGTGCACGGACAGGGTGTTCGCGGTGCCGGGCGTCCCCGGGCACGAGGCAACGCCCACGCCGGTAACCGATGGTGTTCGCGGCCGCATTGCGTGGGTCGAGAACGAATCCCTGCTCCCATCCATCCAGCACGCGCTCATACTTGATATCGGCTCAGCGTCCGGTGTCGAACTGGGCGACCGTATCACGATCTACGGCGCCGATGGCCGCCAGGTCGTGGCGGGGGCAGATGTCGTGAGAGTGGATGAGCGCAGTGCCACGGTCCTCGTGGCGCGACAGTCGCTTCCCTCGCTCGCGGTGGGATTACCGGTGCGCGTGACGGAAAAGCTCCGTAACGCCGTCGAACGTCGGTAAGATTCGCGTCGTTGGTCGGCGGAAGCGTCCGGCGCCGATGGCGGTGGTGGTGGTGATTTCGAGGACCTGCGGGAGCCCTCGAGGGGATGAAGACGACGACCTTGCGTTGCATCTGGCTGACGACGGCGCTGGTGGCGGTCCTCGCGACCCCCGCGCCGCTTCGCGCGCAACGCGCGGATTCGGTTCGCACGCACATCGTTCGCCCGGGTGATACGCTGTGGAAACTTTCGGCGACGTACCTCGGGGAGGGCAGTCGCTGGCGCGAGATCCTCGCCCTCAACGCGTCAGTCCGTGAAGCGCAGTCGCTCACCGTGGGCGACACGCTCCGCATTCCCGGAAGCACCGCGACACGCGAGCCCGCTCCTTCGGTGGCGGACACCTTCGCCCCTGCGAAGCCCGACGCGCCCACCGACAGCCGAACGGTCTTCTATGGCACGCAGCCGGGGGGCGGCCTCATGCCACCGGATTCGACACGGATCGTGCACGTCGATTCCACCGTGCCGGCCCGGGTCTACGAGGCACTGTCAGCGCCATTCGTGGGCGATTCCCTGGAATTCGCCTCGAGCGGCCGCTGCGTCGGTCCTGCGGTGGCCGAGGCGCGAGGGGTTCAGCTCAACGAGACGCTCACGATCGTGATGCCGCGTGAGGCGTCGGCGCCGGCCGGGTCGCGCTGGTTACTCGTCAGGCGCGGGCCCGTGCTGTTCGGCGTTGGTGAGGTCGGCATCCCGACGGGCGTGGTCCGCCTGACGAGCAACTCGAACGCGGGCACGCCCGCTGCTGCCGAGGTCGTGGCCCAATTCGAGGTGATGTCGTGCGACGACATGGTGCTTCCCATCGACCGGCTGCCGTCACGACCCGAGGGCAGGCGCCGGCCGGTCAGCAATGGAGCGCGGGGTCTCGTGGCGTGGGTCGCGAACGAGTCGCTGCTCCCGTCGCTGACGCACGCGCTCATTCTCGACATCGGCGCCGCGGCCGGCGTCAGGCTCGGCGATCGCGTCACGATCTACGATGGCGACGGCACTGCGGTGGTGGCGAGTGCGGACGTGGTGCGCGTCACCGCGCGCAGCGCGACTGTGCTCGTGGTCCGGCAGTCGCTGCCGTCGCTGGCGGCGGGCCTTCCGGTGCGAGTGACGGAAAAGCTCCCATAACGAGGGCGCGCCCGATTAGATTGGCGCCGATCGCAGGCGCGTTCGCTCGAAGCCGAATTCGCGAAACCGTAAACGGCGCTGGGCAGACGCCCGGTGCCGTTCGTCCTGTTCGGGGGGTGCTTGTTGGAATACGTCGCATGACGAAGCGCGCGCTTGTCTCCGGTGGAGCCGGGTTCATCGGCTCGCACGTTGCCGACCGGCTGCTGGCCGAAGGCTATCACGTCGAGATTCTCGACAACCTCTCGTCAGGCAGGCGCGAGAACGTCCCCAAGGGCGCCGTCTTCCATCACCAGGACATCGTTTCCGAGGACGCAGCGCGCATCGTTCGCGAGGGCAAGTTCGACGTCCTGTGCCACCTGGCGGCGCAGATCGACGTCCGCAAGAGCGTCATCGATCCGGCGGCCGACGCCAGCATCAACATCCTGGGCTCGCTCAACCTGCTCGAAGCCGTGAGGCAGGGCGGTCACTCGACACGCGTCGTCTTTTCCTCAACGGGCGGCGCCATCTACGGTGATTTCGTTCCGGTGCCGAGCGTGGAGGAGATGCCGAAGGATCCCGAGTCTCCATACGGGATCGCCAAGCTGAGCGTCGAGCTGTACCTCGGCTACTATGGGCGCGTGCACAAGGTGGACACGGTGGCACTGCGCTATTCGAACGTTTATGGCCCGCGGCAGGACCCGCATGGCGAGGCGGGCGTCGTCGCGATTTTCTGCAATCGCATCCTGAAGGGCGAGCCGCTGACCGTCTTCGGCGACGGGGAACAAACGCGCGACTACGTCTTTGCCGTGGACGTGGCTCGCGCCAATGTGGCCGCGGCGACGGTCTCCTTGCCGCCTGCCGCGCAGGTCGACACCAGGTCCTTCAACATCGGAACCGGGCGCGAGACATCGGTGCTCGAACTGGCGACCGCGCTGCAGCGTGCCTCCGGTTCGTCGGTTCCTGTTGAACATGCGCCGGCCCGTCCTGGGGAGTTGCCGCGATCGGCGGTGTCCAATGCGAAAGCAACGAAGGCGTTGAATTGGCGCCCCGAAGTGAACCTGGAGGACGGACTTCGCATGACCTTCAAGTACTTCGCCGATCGCGGGAGCAACACGTGATCGCGGCGATGATTGTGCAGGGCGGACAGCCGGTTCCGACGACGCCGCTCGAGCTGATCACCGCCGCTGACCCAGTCACCCAGGTCGTCCTCGCCTTCCTCGCGCTCCTTTCGCTGATCAGCTGGACGATCATGTTCGCGAAGTGGATCGAATTTCGTCGCGTTCGCAGCGCGGGGACGAAGTTCATCCAGGAGTTTGAGCGGGTTCGCAGCCTCGAGGATGCAGCCCGGCTCGCGGCGAAGGGAAAACCAAATCCCTTCACGCGCGTGTTCACGCGCTCGAACGGATTCCTGACCGACACGACTCCAGCGCTCGCAGCGACAACCGAGAGGGGAGCGCGCCTGAGCGCGGCCCAGGTCGAAGCATTACGCCAGGTCCTCGACTCGCAGACCGACGCTGAGCGTGATTCACTCGGCAAGTACCTCACCGCGCTGGCCACGATCGGCTCCGTCAGCCCGCTCATTGGGCTCCTGGGAACCGTGTTAGGCGTCATCAGGGCGTTTCTGGGTGTCACATCAGGAGGGTCCGGGAACTTGAGCGCTGTTGCTCCAGGCGTCGCCGAGGCCCTGACGGCGACCGCTCTGGCCCTCGCCGTCGCCATTCCGGCGGTGTTCGGGTACAACATTTTCGCGAGCCGGTTGAACGGGATCGATGGCGAGCTTGAGGGGTTTGGGTCTGAGTTGATTGCGTTGCTGGTGAGGGAAGGAAGGATCTGAGGCCACACGCCACAGGCCACAGGAACAGCGGAGGGTGTTGAGGACGTGAGACGGCGAAGAAGTGGGCGGCTTCATGTGAACGCCGAGATCAACGTGGTGAGCCTCATCGACGTGATGATGCTCCTGTTGGTGATCTTCATGATCACGGCGCCGCTGATGCAGGGCGGTGTTGATGTGAAGCTGCCGGCGGCCGACGCGCGTCCGCTCGAGAGCAAGAGCGACATCGTGATCACGATCGACCGCTCCGGCGCGATCTTCATCGGCAAGGATCGCGTCAGCTACCGCGAGTTCGCTGGGACGTTCAAGGCGCTCGTGGGTTCGAAGAAGGACCGGGGTGTTTCGGTGAAGGCCGACAAGGGTACCCCCTGGGAACCCATCGCGAAGGTGCTCGCGGTCATCCAGGCCTCCGGTGTCACGAAAGTCGGGGTCGTGACGGAAACCGAGCCGCCGCAGTGAGTCACGTTATGCGCGCCTCGTCAGGCATCGGATCGACGCGGCTCGGCCTTCCGGTCACGTTGTCGGCTGTCGTCCACGTGGGAATCGTCGCGTTCGTGCTCTACGTGGCGAAGGGCGCCAGGCAGAACGGCGAGGTGTACTCGGTGACGCTCATCGCCGCGCCCGAGGGACCGAGGGAGGCCGGCATCGTGTCCGAGGCGCCGCCGAAAGTCGAGCCCGAGGCGCCGCTCCCGAAGCGCGCCGAGATGCAGCCGAAGGAAACGACGCCGATCAAGCGAACCACGACTCCCAAGGCGACGACCTCGCGAGCCACGCAGGTGCCTGACGCGAAGAGCGCGCGCTTCGACACGCCCGCGCCCCGGGCAGGAGGCGGCGAGACGGGTGGAAAGGGAACCGACGTCGCGAACGTCAGTACCGGTGGAAAGGATTTTCCCTACCCGGCGTATTTGCAGAACATCATCAACCAGATCGCGGTGCGGTTCGATCCGCGCGACCGGCAGTTGAGCGCTGACGTGCAATTCGTCATCAGGAAGGATGGAAGCGTGTTCGGGATCACGGTGGTGAAGGGTTCGGGCAGGTATGGCTTCGATACGCAAGCGAAAGGCGCGATCGAAGCCGCGGCAGCGGCGCATTCATTCGGTCCTTTGCCTGACGGGTTCAGCGACGAGGCGCTCACGATTATTTTCACCTTCAACCCCAAGATCATTCGGTGATGCGACTATCGGTCCGGCGTCCGGGCGCTCTGGCACTGATGGCTGCGCTGGCTTTTGTCCTGCGCGGCGGCGTGGCGCACGCCCAGGATTCGTCGCTCACGGTGCGCATCGGGCTCACGTACGCTCCGGGCACGAAGCCGGGCGTGCTCGTGCTCCCGGTGAATGGCGACAACGGCGATTCCATCCGGGCGATCCTGCAGCGCGATTTCGACCACGGCGACCGGGTCAACGTCATCGCCGGTGAATCGATCGTCATGGACACCACCGCCGACGGGTCGCGCGGTCAGTACAACTATCCCCTGTACGCGAGGCTCGGCGCCGCCGCGATGGTGCAGGTGACGGCGACCGGGAACGGGCTGCACGTGGCGGTGCACGACGTCCGGACACAGCGCGTGGAACGCGTGAAGGACTTTGTCATCGCGGGCGCGCCGTTGTCGCCGGACTGGCGGCAGCAGGTCCACGCCATGTCGGACGCCATCGAGTTCTGGCTCACGGGCGTTCGCGGCATCGCGGCCTCACGAATCCTCTACTCGTCAGGCGGCCGGATTTTCCAGATCGATAGCGACGGCGCGAATGTGGTGGCGCTGACGTCGAACAGTCCGCCCGCGTTTTACCCGGCCTGGCATCCCAGGGCGACACGCATTGCCTACGCGGTCATGACCGACGACGGCATGCGGATCATGCTCCGCGACCTGAATGGCGAGGGCAACGGGACGCGCCCGCTCGTCTCGCGCGTGCCGGCAGGTTCCATGAACAACGCACCGACGTTTTCGCCCGATGGCGAGACCGTGCTGTATGCCAATGGACTCGAGAACGGGACCGACATCTTTGCCGCGTCGGCTGCCGCCAACGAGCCGCCGAGACGGGTCACGGTCAGTCGTGGGTTCATCTCCGTATCACCGGCATACAGCCCCGATGGCCGCAGGATCGTTTACGCGTCCGACAAGGCAGGTGGCCTCGCGCTGTATGTGGCCGATGCTGACGGCACGAACGCAGAGGCGCTGACGCCGTTCAACTATGGCGACCGCACGCAGCGTTCGGATCCCTCCTGGTCGCCCGACGGCCGTTTCATCGCATTCCAGGCAGAGATTGACGGCGGCGTGCAGATCTATACTGTGCGTCCAGGCGATCGGGCCGCGCCGAGGCAATACACGAACGAAGGCAGGAACGAAGATCCGTCCTGGTCACCGGACAGCCGTCACCTCGTCTTCACCTCGAACCGGTCCGGGAGCATGCAACTCTGGGTCCTCGATGTCGAATCAGCTCGTGTCAGACAGCTCACTCACGCGGCAAGCGGCGCAAAGGCCGGAGCCTGGTCGCCGCGGCTCGTTTCTTATTGACCGTCAGGTTCTCTCTTCCACCGTTCCAGAGGATACGCAATGAGGAGCATTCACCGAGGGATTGCCCTTGCGCTGATCGCTGGCATCGGCATGTCGGCTTGCAAGAAGAAGCCGGAGACTGTCGTGCCGCCACCAAACAACCCACCTCCCCCTCCGGCGGAGACGTGCGATGCCGCCTGCCGTCAGCGGCGCGCGGATTCCATCGCGGCTGCGAACGCTGAACGCGATCGGCTGGCTCGTGAAGCGGCGGAGCGTGAACGCCTGGCGGCGGCCGATCGGGCGAAGAATGCTCTCCTTGCAACGATCTATTTCGATTATGACGCCTCGGATATCCGTGGCGACGCGCGGTCGGCGCTCGACCAGAAGCTGCCGATCCTTCGCGCCAATTCGGGACTGCAGATCCGCATCTCGGGCCACGCCGACGAACGCGGTTCGGACCAGTACAACGACGCGCTTGGCCAGCGTCGTGCGGCGTCGACCAAGAGGTACCTGACTGACAACGGCATCGATGCGGCTCGCATCTCCATTGTCAGCTATGGAGAGCAGAAACCGGCGATGACCGGCTCGGATGAGAATGCATGGGCTCGCAATCGACGCGCGGAATTCGAGATCACAGCAGGTTCAGTAGCACCGCCGCAGTAAGGTCGAGATCGATAGATTTCAGGCGCACGTCCACGGTCTGCCGGGGGACGGGGAGTCTCCCGCCTCCCGGTCCCCCGTTCCCGTCTTAACATGATGCTCCGCTTCCTGGCTCCGGTTTCGTTGATCGTCGTTTCCAGCGCGTGCTTCGCCACGCGCAACGACGTCCGCATCCTGCAGGAGGACATTTTCGCGCTGAGGTCGCAGCAGTTGCGCGCTGATTCCGCGCGAGCCAAGCAGATCTCCGACATGACCGCGGCGCTCCTGGCGTCCCTCGGCGTCGTCAAGGATTCGGTTCGCGAGGTCGGGAACCGCCTGACGAGCTTCCAGGGTTCGTCGCGCCAGGAGTTTTACACGGTCGGGCAGCAGCTCGTGCAGCTGGGCGAGCTGATGGGGCAAAGCCAGGCGCAATTGCGCACCTTCAAGGCGGAGGTGGAGGAGTCCAACCGCCAGACGATGGAGCTCAGGATGCAGGCGACGGCGCCCACAGTGGGCGGTGACAGCACGAGAGCAACCGTGACACCGACGACCGCACCGCTGGCCGAAGGGCCTAACGTCTTGTACCAGATCGGGCGCGAACAGCTGATGCAGAACAGCTGGTCGTCGGCGCGGGACGCGTTCAACCAGCTGTTGACGCAGCACCCGAATTCGGATCTCGCGCCAAAGGCCATGCTGCACATCGGCGAGTCGTATGATGCTGAAGGGAATCGGGTGCAGGGCGACAGCGTCTTCCGACTCGTCGTGTCGAAGTATCCGTCGGCTGATGCCGCGCCGACCGCGCTCTACAAACTGGGCCGCTCGCTCAAGTCGCAGCGGAAGAACGCCGAGGCGCGCGCGGTGATGCAGCAGGTGGTGACGAGGTTTCCGCGGTCGGACGAGGCCACCCTCGCCACCGAATGGCTCGCCCAGAACCCGCCGTCCTGACGGAGCGATGAATGGCGGAGGGACCAGGTAAGTCTGGGGAGATGCCGTTCCTCGAGCATCTCGAGGAACTTCGTTGGCGTCTCATCTGGTCCCTCGGCGCGCTCGTCGTGGGGGTAGGCGTTTCCTTCTACTTCCTCTTCACGAACGACGATTTCATCCTGCACGTCCTGTCTGGGCCCATTCGTCCCTACCTGGAGAACGGGAAGCTGATTTACACGCATCCCGCGGCGGGCTTCAAGGTGATCATGAACCTGTCGCTCCTGCTGGGAACCATTATCGCCTCACCGGTTATCGTGTGGCACCTCTGGGGGTTCCTCTCTCCGGCCCTCTACAAGCACGAGAAGAAAGTCGTCATCCCGACCCTCATGATGGCGGCAATCCTGTTCCTGGCCGGTTGCGCCCTGTCGTGGTTCGTCATCCTTCCGCTCACGCTCAAGGTCTTCGCGGGGATCCAGTCGGCGTCGCTGCAACCGATGATCAGCGTCTCCGAGTATTTCGGTTTTGCGATGGGGATGTCGATCGCGCTGGGTGTGGCGTTCGAGTTGCCGACGGTGATCCTCCTGCTCTCGATGCTCGGCATCGTGACGCCGTCGATGCTGAACAAGTTCCGCCGGTTCGCGCTCGTCGGGTCGCTCGTGTTAGGCGCGTTCATCACGCCGGGCCAGGATCCGATGAGCCTCCTCCTGATGGCCGGTCCCTTGTACGCGCTCTACGAACTGAGCGTAATCCTTTCGGCTTTCGTGCATCGGATGAAGCGGAAGCGGGAGCGGCAGGAGCAGATGGAGGAGGCGACCGCGTGAAGTCGCGGCGCGCGACCGATGGAGGTGCGTCGGTCGCCCGGAAGGCACGTGGGAGACGGAGCTTTCCCATCGCCCGTCGCCCATCGCCCATCCGGTGGTGGTTCGCGATCCTGTTCCTCATCGCCCCCGCGTTAGGGGCGACAGCGAGCGGCCAGGTTCCCGTCAGGCCCCCACAGGACACCGCCGCCGCACGGCGTGACTCCATCGCCCGCCGGGACTCGATCGCCCGGCGCGATTCCATCGCGCGCGCCGACTCGGTCGCCCTCGCCGATTCGATCCTCCGCGCCGCCAACGACACCACGCCCAGGCGTCGCGAGATCAAGTGGAACGAACCCGATTCGGTCATGGCGCAGCTGATGCAGCGCCCTGGCTATTCGGTGACGCGCTACCAGGGCAACTCCGTTCGGTTGCAAGTGAAGGAGCAGGAGATGTACCTGCGCGGCAAGGCGCAGGTCGCGCGCGACTCGGCCGTGATGTTAGGCGACACCATCACGTTCAACGACTCGACGCAGATCGTCGAGGCTCGTGGCGACACCGTCCTGCTGCGCGACCCATCGCGCGGACCTGACGACGTCGTTGGGAGGCGATTACTGCGGTACGACGTGCGTAATCGCGAAGGCATGGTGGAAGGCGTCTCGACGGCTATGGAAAGCGGCGAGCGCTGGATCGTCCACGGTGACCTCGCGGCATTCAAGGGCGACACCACCGACAACGGCGCCTCCACGTTCTACGCGCGTAGCGGGACGTTCACGAGCTGCAACGATCCCAACCCGCATTTTCATTTCGCGTCGTCCGAGATCAAGATGATCTCGAAGAACATCCTGGTCGCGCGGCCGGCCGTCATGTACATCGCCGACGTCCCGGTGTTCTGGCTGCCGTTCATCTTCCAGGACGTCCGCAGCGGCCGCCGCAGCGGCATCATTCCGCCGCGGATCGGGTTCTCGGACATCATCCGCAGCTCGTCAGGCTACCGCCGGATGATCGAGGACTTCGGCTATTACTTCGCCCTGAACGACTACCTCGACGCAGAAATCTCGATGGACTGGCGCAGCGGCGCGCGGCCCGAGACAGGCGATCCGGGCTGGGTGAAGTACAACGGCCGGACTCGTTATGCGTGGCGCGACCACTTCCTGGCCGGCGACCTCGGAATCTCGCTGCAGTTCCTGCAGGACGGGTCGACCAACCAGCAGTATTCGCTCGCCCACCGGCAGGACTTCTCGGCACGAACCAAGCTGACGGCGAACCTGAACTACGTCACGAACACCACCGTCCAGCGGAACACGACGTTCAACCCGTACGTGGCGGTCCAGGTCATCTCGTCACAGCTCAACTTCATGACCGGGCGCGGACCGTTCTCGCTCTCACTCGGCGGCACGCAGCAGCAGTTCCCCGGACGCGAAGCGATCGACCGAACCTTCCCGTCGCTGTCGATCACGTCAAAGCCGATCAAGGTCGGTGAGTGGATGACGTGGTCTCCGGGATTCAACCTCACGAACACCGAAAACCTGCACATCGACCGCGTTGGTGATTTCGCGTTCCGGTACGTGCCAGGGCCTGGTGGTACCCTCGACAGCATTCCGCTCGATCGCAACAGCCGGAGCACCACGGCTCGCTTCGACACGCCGGTGCAGATCTTCGGGTTCAGCTGGCGGAACTCGTTCAGCCTGAGCGACAAGTTCAACGACTTTCCGTCGAAGCGAATCGTCGTGGACGTCAATGACACGACGAAGAAGGAAACGCGTGTCTACAATCGCACGTACCTGACCGAAGTGAACTGGGAAACGAGTTTCTCGCTCCCCAGTTTCGCGCAGGGGACGTGGAACGTCTCACCCAGCGTCTCGATCCAGAAAGTGGATCCGCACGGACTCCTCGTGCGCTCCGAGCGCACCGGGAACGCGTTCGTGGCGAACTCGCTCCGACCAGCGTTCGGTCTCAGCGTCTCGCCGACGCTGTACCGGCGCTTTCCGGGATTCGGTCGCGTGGCGGCGATACGTCACTCGATTTCACCGTCGATCGGCTATTCGTTCGTGCCCAAAGCGACCGTGAGTGATGAGTTCCTCGAGGCCGTCGGAAGCACGCGTGTCGGCTACCTCGGCGCGAATCAGCAGAACACGCTGAGCCTCGGACTGAACACGACGTTCGAGGCGAAGCTGCGGCCGTCCAGCGACTCGACACCCGAGGAACAGTGGCAGAAGATCAAGCTGCTCATGCTGACCTTTTCATCGCTCGGGTGGGATTTCGAGCGCGCGAAGGTGACGAAGAAAACCGGGTTGACGAATACGACGTTCGGAATGACGGCGCGGTCCGACTTGCTCCCCGGATTCGATATCGGCGTCGACTGGTCGCTCTTCCAGGGCGATCCGATTTCCGATACGGCGGTCTTCAAGCCATTCCGCACGTCGGTGCGCGGATCGCTTTCAATCGGTCCGGCCTCGCCGATCGTTCGCGGGTTGGCGAAGCTGCTCGGCATCCGGATGAACGACACGTCGCAGACCGGAGCGCCGGGAACGCAGGCAACGTCACCGATTCCCGTGGCCGCGTCACCCGGATTCGTTGCCGGCCAGCCGATCGCGGGTTCGATGAGCCGCATCGCATCGCAGATGGGCGTGCCACCGGGGCGGGGCTGGGAGTGGAGCCTCACGTACAGTGCGCAGCGCACTCGCCCCCCAACCGGCACTGGCGTCGTGATTGTAGACCCGACGGCGGACTGCCAGCCGTATCTCCACGATCAACTTCTCTACGAGCAGTGCCTTCAGCGGCTGTCGAATACCACGGATACGGGTGGGGCGGGCCACACCACGACCGGAGGCGGCACCTATTTCGTCCCGCCGCCGCAATCGAACGCGCAGTCAAACCTCTCCTTCCACATCACCGAGCGCTGGTCCGCGCAGTGGTCGACGACGTACGACTTCACGCGCAAGGAATTCGCGAGCCAGCTGTTCGCGCTGACGCGCGAGCTGCACGACTGGAACGCAACCTTCGCGTTCATGCGCGCGCCGAACGGGAATTTCTCGTTCAACTTCCACATTTCGTTGAAGTCGCAGCCGGACCTCAAGTTCGACTGGGACACGCGCGATTATCCGCGCGGATACAGTGGCATCCGCTGAGTCATCGGGCTTGAATTGACTGTGGGGGCTAGGGACATTCCCCGCATGACAACCGCCCTGGGTATCGACGGCAATTCACTCACGTTGCCCGACGTCGTGCGTGTCGCGCGGAACCGTGCGCCGGTGACGCTCGACGACCAGGCGCGGGCACGCATGCAGCGCGTGCGGGACATCGTCGATCGCAAGCTGGCGAGTGGCGAGGCCGTCTACGGGGTGAATACCGGATTCGGCAAGCTCTCGGACGTCGCGATTCCGGCGGATCGCCTGAAGGACCTGCAGGTGAACCTCGTGCGCAGCCACGCGGCGGGCGTGGGACCATTGCTGCCCGAGGAAGAAGTGCGAGCGATGATGTTGCTGCGCGCCAACGTCCTGGCGAAGGGCCACTCGGGCGTTCGGCCGGAACTCGCTGATCTTCTCCTGTCGATGCTCAACGCGGGTCTCTTTCCGCCGGTTCCGGAGCAGGGGAGCGTGGGGGCGAGCGGTGACCTTGCTCCGCTGTCGCATCTCGCGCTCTCGATGTTAGGCGAGGGAGATCTCTGCACAGGCAATCGTCGCGGTCCGGCCGCCGAGTTGCTCGCCGAGCGTGGCATTCGCGCGGTGGAGCTTGGGCCGAAGGAAGGCGTCGCCCTCGCGAACGGCACGCAGGCCCACACCGCGGTCGCCGCGCTGGCACTGCACGACGCGCACGTGTTGTGGCACACGGCACACGTTGCCGGCGCGATGTCGCTCGAGGCGTTGATGGGAACACCAGTCGCGTTCGACGAGCGGATTCACGCCGCGCGCGGCCAGGAAGGGCAGATTCGGTCGGCGGCTTTGCTGCGCGCGCTGCTCGCCGACAGCGAGATCCGCGAGTCGCACCGCATGGGTGATCCTCGCGTGCAGGATGCGTATGCGCTGCGCTGCATGCCGCAGGTGCACGGACCCGTCGGCGACCTGCTGCGATTTGCCGACGATATCGTCGGGCGCGAGCTGAACGCAGCGACCGACAACCCACTCGTGTTCGAGGATGGTTCGCTCATCAGCGGCGGAAATTTCCACGGCCAGGCGGTCGCGATGGTGCTCGACATGCTCGCGATCGGGATGACCAACCTGGCGGTGATCGCGGAGCGGAGAATCGACCGGCTGGTGCATCCGGACCTGAACCAGGGGTTGCCGCCATTTCTCACGCAGGACGCGGGCGCGAGCTCGGGCTACATGATTGCGCAGGTCACGGCGGCGGCGCTGGCCAGCGAATGCAAGATGCTGTCGCACCCGGCGAGCGTAGACTCGATCCCGACTGACGGAAGCAAGGAAGACGTCGTACCGATGGCGATGGGCGCAGCGTGGAAACTGCGGCGCGTCGTGGGCAATGTGCGCAACATCCTCGCGATCGAGCTGCTCTGTGGCTCGCAGGGGATCGATTTCCGGCGGCCGTTGCGGTCGAGTGCGCCGGTCGAGCGCGCCCATTCGATTGTGCGCGCGCTGGTGCCAACGATGGACCGCGATCGACCGGTGTCGCCTGATATCTTGCAGGTCGCCGGCGCCATCGCCGAGGAAAGGTTCTCAGCGGTCGCTGGCTAGCGCAAAGGGCCGTGGCAGTTAGTTCTGCATTCTGCATTCTGCATTCTGCACTCTGCATTTCATGACCACTCTCGCAGCTCAGGAAAGCGAAACTGGCAAACGCGTCATCCGTGCTCCGCGTGGCACCACGATCTCGTGCCGCGGCTGGCAGCAGGAAGCGGCGCTGCGGATGCTGATGAACAACCTGGATCCCGATGTCGCCGAGCGACCCGAGGATCTCGTGGTCTACGGCGGCACGGGTCGCGCGGCGCGTTCGTGGGAAGCGTTCGACGCGATCGTGAAGACGCTCCGCACGCTCGCTCACGACGAAACGTTGCTCGTGCAGAGTGGAAAGCCGGTCGCGGTCTTTCGCACGCATGCTCATGCGCCGCGCGTGCTCATTGCCAACAGCAACCTCGTTGGTCGCTGGGCGACGTGGGAAGTATTCCGCGATCTCGAGCGCCGCGGCCTCACGATGTACGGGCAGATGACTGCCGGGTCGTGGATCTACATCGGTTCGCAGGGGATCATCCAGGGCACGTACGAGACCTTCGGCGCGGTGGCGCGCGAACACTTCGGTGGGACGCTGGCCGGGCGCTTCGTACTTACGGCCGGTCTGGGCGGCATGGGCGGAGCGCAGCCGCTGGCAGCGACGATGTGCGGTGCGGCGCTGCTTGCGATTGAGGTCGATGAGTCGCGCGTCGACAAGCGCCTCACGACGACGTACCTCGATCGCAAGACGCATTCGATCGACGAGGCCCTGGCGTGGATCAACGCGGCGAAGGCGGCGAAGCAGCCGCTGTCCGTTGGCCTCGTCGGGAATGCCGGGGATCTCCTGCCGGAACTCGTCAGGCGCGGCGTGACGCCCGACGTCGTCACCGACCAGACGAGCGCCCACGACACGCTCAACGGATACGTGCCTAACGGCCTGTCGGTGGCCGAGGCGAACGCCTTTCGGAAGACGGATCCCGCCGGGTACGTGCGCCGCTCCGTCGCGACCATCGTCGAGCACGTGAAGGCGATGCTGGCGCTCCAGCAGCGCGGGGCGGTCACGTTCGACTACGGCAACAACATCCGCACCGTCGCCTTCGACGCCGGCGTCGTGGACGCCTTCGCGTTCCCGGGATTCGTGCCGGCGTACGTGCGACCGCTCTTCTGCGAGGGACGTGGCCCGTTTCGCTGGGTCGCGCTGTCGGGCGATCCGAAGGACATCCATCGGACGGACGACCTGGTCCTCGAGCTTTTCCCCGAGGATGAGCACCTGCGACGCTGGATCACGCTGGCACGCGAGCGGATCCAGTTCCAGGGACTTCCGGCGCGCATCTGCTGGCTCGCGCAGGGACAGCGCGCCCGCTTCGGCGTCGCGCTCAACGACCTCGTCGCCAGGAGGGAACTGAGCGCGCCGATCGTCATCGGCCGCGATCACCTCGACACCGGCAGCGTGGCGTCTCCCTTCCGCGAAACCGAGGGGATGAAGGACGGCAGCGATGCGATTGCCGACTGGGCGATCCTGAATGCGATGCTCAACGTCGCCAGCGGCGCCTCGTGGGTCTCGTTCCACCATGGTGGTGGCGTCGGGATCGGCAACTCGCTGCACGCCGGGCAGGTCATCGTCGCCGACGGCACGCCGGAGATGCGCGTGCGACTGGAACGCGTCTTGACGAACGATCCGGGGATCGGGGTCGCGCGGCATGCAGATGCCGGGTACGACTCGGCGCTGGCCACGGCCGAACGGGAAGGGATTCGGCTTCCTATGCGTGAGGACTGAAGTCCAAGTCCAAAGTCCAAGTCCAGGAAAACCCATGGACTTGGACTTGGACTCAGACCTGGACCTGGACTGATGCTTTCCTCCCGCTTCAAACCGTGGCACGTCCCCCTCTTCCTGGCCAAGTACGCCTGGCTCGGCCTAACGCGACGTCCCGTCCTCGTCCACTTCGAGGTCACCATGCGCTGCAACGCGCGCTGTGGCTTCTGCGACTACTGGAAGACGCCGTCGTCTGAGCGCGAGAACGAGACCGAGCGTTGTGCCGAGGCGGCGCGGTTCTTCAATCCGATGCTGGTGACCTTCACCGGCGGTGAGCCGCTGCTCCGGCGCGACCTCGAGCAGCTCGTTGCCGCCGTCCGCGACGCCATCAGGCTCAAGTACATCACGCTCATCACGCACGGTGGCATGCTCACGCTGGAGCGCGGCCGGTCGCTCTGGGAAGCCGGCGTGAGCCAGTTCAACATCTCGCTCGACTACGTCGACGGTCGCCACGACACCGAACGCGGCATCCCGGGGCTGACGCAGAAGATTTTGGCGACAGCGAGCGCGATGCGCAGCGTGGAGGTCCAGTTGGTCGGCCGGCGAAATCCGATCGACCGCAGCGATTGGCGGCGTATCACGAGCGAGACCGCGCCGACGCCGGCG
>Ga0111539_10005541_pt1 | contig 16324 bp, 13 predicted proteins | sample RhiMethybrSRZTD1_FD_79667 | JGI IMG/M metagenome (GOLD analysis project Ga0111539, IMG submission 79667) | Populus rhizosphere microbial communities from Tennessee, USA - Rhizosphere MetaG P. TD hybrid SRZTD1 (version 2) (version 2) | ecosystem: Host-associated > Plants > Roots > Rhizosphere >... | reverse complement strand
TGGCCGGGCGCGGGTCGGGCGGCGCGTAGGGCTCGTCGGCGGCGGGCGGCGGCGGCGCGGCCGCCTTGCCCGGGAACTTGGACATGGCCTGGCACTTCGGGCACTACACGCTGAAGGGCCGGTCGGGGACGCGGCTGTCGTCCACCACGATGCGGTTGCCGCAGTTGCCGCAGTTGGCCTGCACGCTCTACCTCTCGATCAGGTCGTCGAAGTCCGACTTGGGCGCGGCGGCCGGCGCGGGAGCGGGCGCCGCCCGCCGCGGGGGCGGGGGCGGCGGCTCTTTCTTGACCGGGGTGCCGGCGAAGTCGGAGCCCTGGGTGTCGAGGCGCAGCTGCAGGTTGGTGCGGTTGGTGGCGTAGGAGAGGGCCAGCTCGCGGTCGAGCACGCTGGACAGGATGAGCCGCTCCAGCTCGCGGTCGAAGGTCTGCATGCCGTCCATGGACCCGTCTTCCATGGCGTCGGTCAGGCTCTTGCCCTCGCGCTCGCCCTCCTGCACGTATTCGCGCGTGCGCGAGTTGGAGCGCAGGATCTCGCACACCGCCACCCGGCCGCCGCCGATCTTGGGCACCAGGCGCTGGCTCACCACCCACTTGAAGGCCTGGGCGAAGCGGGTGCGGATCTGCCGCTCCTCGTTGCGCGGGAACACGCCCACGATGCGCTCGATCGACTTGGCGGCGTCGATGGTGTGCAGGGTGGAGAGCACCAGGTGGCCCGTCTCCGAGGCCTCCAGGGCGATGGAGATGGTCTCCACGTCGCGCATCTCGCCCACCAGGATCACCTTGGGCGCCTGGCGCAGGGCCGCGCGCAGGGCCAGGGCGAAGGTCTGGGTGTCGCTGCCCACCTCGCGCTGGTTGATGGTGCACTTGGCGTGCGGGTGCAGGTACTCGATGGGGTCTTCGATGGTGATGATGTGGATGGCGTGGTCGCGGTTGATCTTGTTGATGATGGCGGCCAGGGTGGTGGACTTGCCGGAGCCGGTGGGCCCCGTGACCAGCACGATGCCGTTGCGCTCGGTGGAGATCTCGTTGAGCTGCGCGGGCAGCCCCAGCTCCTCCACCGTGGGCACCTTGTTGGGGATGACGCGCAGCACCACCGAGAAGCTGCCCCGCTGGGCGAACACGTTCACGCGGAAGCGCGTGCGCCGGGCCAGGCTGTAGGAGAGGTCCACGGAGCCGGTGCGCACCAGCTTCTCGGCCAGGTCCCGCTTGCCCTGCAGCAGGCGCAGCGCGATCAGCTCCGTCTGGTAGGGGAGCAGGCGCTCGATGCCGGCATGGGGCACCGGGCGCAGGCTGCCGTCCACCTCCACCTGGGGCGGCCGTCCGACCGAGAGGTTCAGGTCCGAGATGTTGGGCGCCGCGTCGAGCATGGCTTCGAGCAGCGGGTCGAGGTCGAAATAGGCCAAAAATCGCCTCCCGGGGTGCGGGTGTCGAAGGGCAGGATGATACACCTTGGCTATGCGGGCCGGGCATGGCCCGGCCCGCCGCACTGGGGGCTTACCGCCGCTACGCGGCTTCGCCCCCAGACCCCCAAGGGGGGTCCAGCCGGTTATCCTCTTCTCGTGCTGGAGGGTCTCGATCTTTCGTTGCGGCTGTCGCGCGAGCGCTACCTGGAGCTGTTCCCGCCCCTCCAGGAGCGGCTGCGCCACCTCCAGTACGAGCTGCACGACGCGGAGATCCCCACCGTGATCGCCTTCGAGGGCTGGGACGCGGCCGGCAAGGGGACCACCATCCAGCGCCTCAGCGAGAAGCTCGACCCCCGGGCCTTCCGCGCCTGGCCCGGCGCGCCGCCCTCGGAGCTGGAGCAGCGCTACCACTTCCTCTGGCGCTACCAGCTCAAGCTGCCCGAAGACGGCCAGATGACGGTCTTCGACCGCTCCTGGTACGGGCGGGTGCTGGTGGACCGGGTGCAGAAGTTCGTGCCCAAGAAGGTGTGGCGCCCGGCCTACGACCAGATCAACGAGTTCGAGCGCTGGCTGGTGGACGACGGGCAGGTGCTGGTGAAGTTCTTCCTCCACATCTCGCGGAGCGAGCAGCGGCGCCGGCTCAAGGCCATGAAGAAGGATCCGGCCGAGCGCTGGAAGCAGTCGCCCGACGACTGGCGCCGCAACCGCGAGTACGCCCGCTGGGCGCGGGCGGTGGAGGACATGCTGGCCCGCACCGACACCCCCTGGGCGCCCTGGACGGTGGTGGAGGCCACCGACTCGCGCTGGACGCGGGTGAAGGTGTTCGAGACCCTGGTGGCGCACATGGAGGAGGCGCTGCGGCGGCAGCGCAGCGCGCCCTCGGCCGTGAGCCGCACGCGGGCGGCGGCCCGGGCCATGCGCGGCGAGCGCGAGGAGCACGCCCGGGAGTCGCTGCGCCTGGCCGCGGTGGAGGCGGGCGGGGCCGGCCTGCCCCTGCAGGAGGAGTGATGCTGGAGGCGGTGGACCTCGGCCTGCGCCTGGACGAGAAGGAGTACCGCCGCCAGCTCCTGCCGCTGCAGCTGCAGATGCGCGAGCTGCACTTCGACCAGTACCCGGCCCGGGTGCCGGTGCTGCTGGTCTTCGAGGGCTGGGACGCGGCCGGCAAGGGCGGCTGCATCAAGCGCATCACGGAGACGCTGGAGCCGCGCGGCTACACGGTCACCTCCATCTCCGCCCCCCGCGGCGAAGAGAAGACGCACCACTACCTCTGGCGCTTCTGGCGCGCGCTGCCGCGCAGCGGCCACCTCGGGATCTTCGACCGCTCCTACTACGGCCGCGTCCTGGTGGAGCGCGTGGAGGGCTTCTGCTCCGAGGCCGAGTGGCGGCGCGCCTACCGCGAGATCAACGAGTTCGAGGCCCAGCAGGCCTCCTTCGGCATGGTCATCTGCAAGTTCTGGCTGCACGTCTCCGCGGACGAGCAGCTGCGCCGCTTTCGCGAGCGGGAGCGCGACCCCTTCCGGCAGTGGAAGCTCACGCCCGAGGACTGGCGCAACCGCGCGCGCTGGGACGAATACGCGGAGGCGGTGGAGGACATGTTGTCCCACACGTCCACCGCCCACGCGCCCTGGACGGTGGTGGAGGCCAACGACAAGCGCCACGCGCGGGTGAAGGTGCTGGCCACGGTCACCGCCGCCGTGGGCCGCGCGCTGGCCCGGAAGCGGTAGCGTGGCCGCGCCCGGCTTCCCGGCCACCCGTCTCTCCGTGCTGCGCGGCGTGGCCAGCGCCCTTCCGGAGGAGCGGCGGCAGGCCCTGGACGCGCTGGCCACCGCCTACTGGCGGCCCGTCTACACCTACCTGCGCCTGCACTGGCGGGTGGCGGCCGAGGAGGCCGAGGACCTGACCCAGTCGTTCTTCGCCCGCGCCCTGGAGAAGGACTTCTTCGCCCGCTACGAGCCGGCCCGGGCCCGCTTCCGCACCTTCCTGCGCACCTGCCTGGACGGGTTCGTGTCCAACCAGCGGGCGGCCGCGCGCCGGTTGAAGCGCGGCGGCGGCCAGGCCCTGCTCTCCCTCGACTTCGCGGGCGCGGAGGCCGCGCTGGGCCACATCGAGGTGCCGGCGGAGATGGACGTGGAGGAGCTGTTCCGGCGCGAGTGGGTGCGCGCGCTCTTCGCCGACGCCGTGCTCGAGCTGGCCGCGCGCTGCCGCGCGCAGGGCCGCCTCGTGCACTTCGCGCTCTTCGAGCGCTACGACCTCGACCCGCCGCCGGAGGGCCGGCCCACCTACGCCGCCCTGGCCGCGGAGTTCTCCCTGCCCCCCACGCAGGTGACCAACTTCCTGGCCGCGACGCGGCGTGACTTCCGCCGGCTGGTGCTGGAGCGCCTGCGCGCGCTGACCGGCAGCGAGGAGGAGTTCCGGGCCGAGGCCCGCGACCTGCTGGGCGGCGCGCCGTGATCCGGGACGGCGCCATCGAGCGCCTGCGCGAGGTGGTGGACTGGCCCGACCTGGCCGGCACCCGCTACGAGGCGCGCGAGGTGCTGGGCCGCGGGGGCATGGGCACGGTGTACCGCGCGCTCGACCACAGCCTGGAGCGCGAGGTCGCGCTCAAGGTCCTGCGCACCAGCGAGTCGGGGGCGGACGAGGCGGGGCGCCTGCTGCGCGAGGCGCGGGTGCTGGCCCGCCTCGAGCACCCGGGCCTGGTGCCGGTGCACGACGCGGGGGTGCTCCCGGACGGGCGCCCGTTCTACGTGATGCGCCTGGTGCGCGGCACCTGCCTCGACGCCCACGTGGCCGCGCTGGCTCCCGCCCTGCCGGCGCGGCTCCAGCTGTTCCAGCGGGTGTGCGAGGCGGTGGCCTTCGCCCATGCCCACGGCGTGGTGCACCGCGACCTGAAGCCGCAGAACGTGATGGTGGGTCCCTTCGGCGAGGTGCTGGTCATGGACTGGGGCGTGGCCCGCCTCCTCGGCGACGGGGCGGAGGCGGCGGCGCCCGTTCGCGGCGCCGGTGCCGGCACCCGCGCCGGCACGGTGATGGGCACGCCCGGCTACATGGCGCCCGAACAGGCGGACGGCGCCTCGGCCTCGGCGGACGAGCGGGCCGACGTCTACGCGCTGGGCGCCCTCCTCTTCTTCCTGCTGGCCGGCCGGCCGCCGGACGGGCCGGGCATGCCCGAGGCCCCCCTTGGAGGTCCCGGCCAGTCGGCCCCGCGCCCGCTGGCCGCCATCGTGCGCCGGGCCCTGGCCCCCCGGCCGGCCGAGCGCTACCCGAACGTGACCGGGCTGGCCGCCGACGTGGAGGCCTTCCTGGCCGCCGGGCGCGTGACGGCCCACCGCGAGGGCCCGTTCGAGAAGGCGGGCCGCCTGCTCGGCCGCTACCGCACGGCGGTGCTGCTGGTGATCGCCTACCTGCTCATGCGCGTGCTGCTGCTGGTGTACGCCCGCTAAAGGATCCGCCGCCGCGTAAGGGGAGGGGTGAAGGAGGTGACGCCGTGAACAAGCCGCTCTTCGGCCTGGCCCTGGGTGGGTTCCTGGGCATCTTCGACGGGCTGTCCGCCCTGGTCTCCGCGCCCGAGACCGCGCCCGAGATCGGGGGCATCGTCATCGGCTCCGTCTTCAAGGGGCTGGTCACCGGAGTGCTCATCGGGCTCTTCGCGCGCAAGGTGAAGTCGCTCTCGTGGGGCATCGTCTTCGGCCTGGTGGTGAGCCTCTTCTTCGCCTGGCTGGTGGCCCTGGCCAACGCCGCCCAGGGCAAGAACTACTACTGGCAGATCATGCTGCCCGGCGGCATCCTGGGCGTGATCGTGGGCTACGCCACCCAGCGCTTCCGCGCCCAGCCCCAGCTCGGCCGCTCGAACGTGTAGAGCCGGCGCCCGGCCGTGGCTACTGCGGGCTGTCGATCATCCACACGTTGCCCGTCGTCTCCGCGTGTTCGTAGACCAGGCGGTCGCCGCGGGGAGACCAGGACGGGTTGCGCACGTAGGCGTTGAGGCGGTCGTGGTCGGTGAGGCGGCGCTCCCGCCGCGTGGTGCGGGAGACGGTCCACACGTTCCAGGCCTCGCCGCGCAGGCCGGCAAAGGCGATGCGGTCGCCGTCGGGCGAGAAGCTGAAAGGCCAGCTCTGTCCCTCGCTGGAGGTGAGCTGCACGGGCGTGCCGCCCTCGGCCGGCATCTCCACCAGGTGGGTGTTCTCCCCCCGCTTCACCTCCAGGGCCAGGGTGCGCCCGTCGGGCGACCAGCAGGGAAAGCCCATGAGCTCCGCGTCGAACGTGATCTGGCGCGCCGCGTGTTCGCCCACCGTGGCCACCCACGTGTTCACGGTGCCGCCGTTCTTCTTCGAGTTGAACGCGATCTGCCGGCCGTCGGGGGAGAGGCGCGGATAGTCGAGGTCCTGGTCGAGCTGGAGCAGCGGGGCGTCGCCGGAGCCGTCCAGGCCCACCGCCCACACGCCGAAGCGGCCGCCGTCGCTGCGCAGGTAGGCCAGGCGCTTGCCGTCGGGGAACCAGCTGGCCAGGTTGTGCTCGGCCTGGCCGCTGGTGACGCTGCGCGCGCCCCCGCCCTCCACGTCCATCACCCACACGTGCTCGGGCTGGCCGCTCTGGGTCCGGTCGAAGGCCACCAGGCGTCCGTCCGGCGAGAGGGCGGGCCGGTTCAGCTTGCTGGTGCCCGTGGTCAGCGCGTGCGCGGCGCCGGCCGGCTCGCCGGTGGCGGGTGAGAGCGGCAGCCACCACAGGTTGCTGAGCAGGGTGAGCGAGCTGTAGGCGATGTGCTTGCCGTCGCGCGACACGGCCAGGTGGCGCAGGCGGGGCAGGCCCAGGCTCACCAGCTCGTAGGGCTCGCCCACGGAGCGGCCTTCCGGCGAGACGGGCACGCTCCAGATCCCGTAGAGGAAGCGCGCGTAGGAGGAGTAGTAGATCCGGCGCCCGTCGGCCGCGTAGACGGGATCGAACGCGTAGGGCTGCTCGCGCACCAGGCGCACGAGGTCGCCGCCGTCGGCGGCCACCGACCAGACCTCGGCCAGCCGGCGGTCGGCGGTGCCGAACACCACCCGCCGGCCGTCGGGCGACCACGAGGGCGCGCCGTGCCCGCCGGGTGGCGACCCGGCCCGGGTGAGGGGGCGCGGCGGTCCGCCCGCGCGGTCCACGAGCCAGAGCGTGGAAGGCGGCAGGGCCGGGTAGGCGTTGGCCCCCAGGTCCACCACCGCCTGCGACTGGAAGGCCAGCCGCTGCCCGTCGGGCGACCAGGACGGATGGGAGCCGAAGGTGGTGAGCCGCTGCGGCGCTCCGCCCTTCGCGGGCACCAGCCAGAGGCCGTCGTTCTTCGCGTGGTAGGCGATGGTGGTGCCGTCGGGCGACCACGTGGGCTGGAAGTTGTCGCCCTCCTTCGTGAGCTGCACCTCCTGGTTGCCGGGCGGAAGCTGCCGGAGCGTGATCTGGAAGTGGCCGCCGTGGTCGGAGCTGTAGGCGATCCACGTGCTGTCGGGCGAGAAGCTCGGGTGGACGTCCAGGCCGGAGGAGGACGTGATCTGCATGGGCGCCGCGCGGGCCAGGGGCGGCGGCGCGGCGGGCGCCGGCGGGCGGCGCAGGGCGATCCAGGCCAGGGCGGCGAGGAGGAGAGCGCCCACCACGGCCAGCGGGAGCCAGTGGCCGCGGCGGGCGGGGGCGGGGACGGCCGCCGGGTCGCCCATGGCCGCGGCCAGCTCCACCGCGGACGGGAAGCGCCGCGCGGGGTCCGGGGCCAGGCAGCGCTCGAGCAGCGGGCGCCACGACTGCAGCTCGGCGGGAAGCATGCCGGGCAGGGCGGCCTTGCGGTCGGCGCCGCGGCCGGTGAGCATCTCGATCAGGACCAGGCCGAACGAGTAGACGTCGGAGGAGGGCGACGCCTCGCCGCCCTCCGCCTGCTCGGGCGCCATGTAGGCCGGCGTGCCCGACACCGTTGCGCCCGAGCGGGCCTGGGCGGGGGCCTCGCCGGCCACGCCGGCCAGGCCGAAGTCGCTGACCACGGCCCGCGCGCCGTTCTCCACCGGCACCAGCATCACGTTGCCGGGCTTGAAGTCGCGGTGCACGATGCCCGCGGCGTGGGCGGCGGCCAGCGCGGCGGCCAGCTGCCGGGCCAGGTCGCGGGCCAGGTCCGGGGGCAGGGCGCCCTCGCGCAGGCGCTCGGCCAGGGTCTGCCCGGGCAACATCTCCATGGTCAGGAACGTGATGTCGATGGAGCCGCCCTGGTGGCGGGCCAGGTCGAAGAGGCGGCAGACGTTCGGGTGGGTGACGCGGCGGGCCAGGTGGATCTCGCGCTTGAAGCGGTCCATCACCGCGCGGTCGCTGGCGATGTCGGCCCGGATGGTCTTCACCGCCACGTGGTCGCCGAGCTCGAGGTCCTCCGCCTCGTAGACCTCGCCCATGCCACCCTGGCCCAGGAAGCGCTTGATGCTGAAGCGGCCGCCCAGCACGTCGCCGTCGGCGAGGCGCGGCGCGGCACCGTCGCGGGCGACGGGGGTGGGTCCGCCCAGGCCGAGTGTGGGCGCTTCTTCCGACTCGCCGGCCGCGGGATCCTTTGGCCGTTCCACCATGCAGAGAGCGCGGGCGCATTATGACACGCCGGCCGGGACATAATGCCGGCAGTGAACGACCGCTTCCTCCGCGCCTGCCGCCGGCAGCCCGTCGACCGCACGCCCGTCTGGCTCATGCGCCAGGCCGGGCGCTACATGCCCGAATACCGCGCCCTGCGCCAGAAGCACTCGCTGCTGGAGCTGTGCCGCACGCCCGAGCTGGCCCGCCAGGTGACGCTGCAGCCGCTGGCCCTGGGCGTGGACGCGGCCATCCTCTTCAGCGACCTGCTGCTGCCGCTCACGCCCATGGGCATCTCCTTCGACTTCGTCTCCGGCGAGGGGCCGAAGATCGAGAACCCCATCCGCACCCGGAGCGACATCCAGGCCCTGCGCCGCTTCGAGCCGCGCGAGAGCCTGGGCTTCGTGATGGAGGAGATCCGGCTGCTGCGCCGGGAGCTGACGGTGCCGCTCATCGGCTTCGCCGGCGCGCCCTTCACGCTCGCCTCCTACGCGCTGGAGGGCGGGCACTCCTCGAGCTTCGCCATCACCAAGGCGCTCATGTATTCGGACCCGGACAGCTGGCACGCGCTGGCCGGCCTCCTGGCCGAGCTGGTGCTGGAGTTCCTCAAGGCCCAGGTGGAGGCGGGCGCGCAGGCCCTGCAGCTCTTCGACTCCTGGGTGGGGGCGCTCGACGCCGACGACTACCGCGAGCTGGTGTTCCCCCACGTGTCGCGGGTGCTGCAGGGGCTCAAGGGCTGCGGCGTGCCCCTGATCCACTTCGGCACCGGCACCGCCCACCTGCTCGACCTGCAGCGCGAGGCGGGCGGCGACGTGATCGGGGTGGACTGGCGCATCGGCATCGACGAGGGCTGGCGCCGCGCCGGCGAAGACGTGGCCGTGCAGGGCAACCTGGATCCCACCACGCTCTTCGGGCCCCGCGAGCTGATGCTGCGCAAGGCCGACGACGTGCTGCGCCGCGTGGGCGGCCGCCCGGGCCACATCTTCAACCTGGGCCACGGCGTGCTGCCGGGCACGCCGGTCGAAAACGTGCGGGCGCTGATCGAGCACGTGCACCAGAAGACGGCGGTGCCGGCGTGAACACCGGCGTGCTGCTGGTGGCGCACGGCACGCCCGAGTCGCTCGACCAGATGGCCGAATACCTCACGCTGGTGCGCGGCGGGCGCGCGCCCTCGGACCACCTGGTGGAGGAGATGCGCCACAACGACGCCGCCATCGGCGGGCGCTCGCCCCTCACCGACCTCACCCAGGCCCAGGCCGCCGCCCTGCGCCGCGCGCTGGACGGCCCGCCGGTCTTCGTGGGCATGCGCAACTGGCGGCCCTTCATCGCCGACGCCCTGCGCGACGCGCGGGCGGCCGGCCTGGAGCGGGTGGTGGTGGTGCCCCTGGCCCCGCAATATTCGACGCTCAGCGTGGCCAAGTACCGCGGCGCGGTGGAGGCGGCCCTGCCCGCCGGCCTGGAGATGCGCTTCGTGGACTCGTGGCACGACCACGCCGGCCTGCTGGAGGCCTTCGCCGAGCGGGTGCGGGCCGCGCTGGCCGAGGGACCGGCCGACGCGGTGGTCTTCACGGCCCACAGCCTGCCCCAGCGGGCGATCGCGCAGGGCGATCCCTACGCGGAGCAGGTGAAGGCCACCGCCGCCGGCGTGGCCGCACGGGCCGGCATCGCGGACTACGACCAGGCCTGGCAGAGCGCGGGCCGCACCGAGGAGCCCTGGCTGCAGCCCTCGCTGGAGGAGCGGCTGCAGGCCCTGGCCGAGGCCGGGCGGCGGCGGGTGCTGGTGGTGCCCATCGGCTTCGTGTGCGACCACACGGAGATCCTGTACGACATCGACCGCCAGGCCCAGGACTTCGCGCGCGCGCGTGGCCTGGAGCTGCGCCGCACCGAGTCGCTCAACACCTCGCCCACGTTCATCCGGGCCCTGGCCGACGTGGTGCGCGCCGCGCTGTAGCCGGCTTGTCACTCCCGCCGCCCGCGGAAACAGTATGATCGGGCGTTCGATCGAAGGGTCCCCATCAGCAAGTGAGGTGCACATGAACAGCAACAGGATTCGTGTTGCCGCCGCGCTGGCGGCCGTCTTCGCCGCCGGCGCCCTGGCCGGCGCGGACGCGGCCGCCCTCGCGGATGCGACCAAGGACGCGAAGGCGCGCAGCATCGAGCTCACCACGGCCTCGGCCGAGGCCCGGGCGCAGGCGCAGGAGTGCATCCGCCGCATCGAGACCTTCCGCGGCGGCCCGCCCGCGCTGGAGGCGGCCGAGAAGGCCATCGCCGCCGACCCCGCCTTCGCGGTCGCCTACCTCCTGGCCGGGGCCAACGCCGCGCCCGGCGCGGGCAAGGCCTTCTTCGAGAAGGCGGACGCGCTGGCCGCCAAGGCCTCGGAGGGCGAGCGCCGCTACATCGCGGCCGCCGCGCTCAACCGGGCCCAGAAGCGGGCGGAGGCCCTGGAGGCCCTGCGCGCGCTGGCCCGCGACTACCCGGGCGACCGCATGGTGCAGATCCTGCTCGGGCAGGTGGCCACGGCCGAGAACAAGCTGGACGAGGCCGCCGCCGCCTACGACCGCGCGCTGGCCCTGGACGCGGCCACCCCGCGCGTGCACGCGCTGCGGGCCAACGTCCACACGCTGCAGAACCAGTTCCCCCAGGCCCGGGCCGAGTTCCAGCAGGCGCTGCAGCGGCAGGTGGACGGCACCGCGCCCGGCCAGATCCACCTGGGCCTGGCCCTCACCTACGTCTACGAGGGCAACGTGGACCAGGCCCTCACCACCATGCGCGGCTACCTGGAGCGCTACCGCAGCGTGGGCGGCCTGCCCGGGCTGCCCGAGGTGTTCATCTGGAACGCCATGGCCCGCATGAACCTCGAGAACGGCCGCCTCAAGGAGGCGCTGGCCGACTACGAGAAGGGCTTCGAGTCGGTGCCGGGCAGCGCGGCCAGCGAGCGCGACAAGAAGCTGTGGCTGGGCCGCCTGCACCACGGGCGCGGCCGCACCCTGGCCAAGATGGGCAAGCCCGAGGAGGCCTGGAAGGAAGCCGAGTTCATCAAGAAGATGATCGACGAGAACGGCGAGGAGGGGAAGGAGTTCCTGCCCTCCTGGCACTACCTGGCCGGCTACATCAAGCTGGAGGCGGGGGATGGCCCGGCCGCCCTCGAGCACCTGAAGCAGTCGAACCCCAACGACCCCTTCCACAAGATGCTGCTGGGCCGCGCCTACCAGGCCACCGGCGACACCGCCACCGCGCGCAAGATCTACGAGGAGGTGGTGGCCAGCACGCAGGTGGGGCTGGAGCGCGCCCTGGCCTATCCCGAAGCCAAGAAGAGGCTGGCCTCGCTCTAGGCCGCGCGCGATGTTCATCGGACATTTCGCGGTGGCCTTCGCGGCCAAGAAGGCGGCCCCCTCGGGCTCGCTGGGCGGCTACTTCGCCGCCGCCCAGCTGCCCGACCTCCTCTGGCCGCTGCTGGTGCTGCTGGGCGTCGAGCGCGTCACCATCATGCCCGGCGACACCGCCTTCACGCCGCTGCGCTTCGACAGCTACCCCATCTCGCACAGCCTGCTCCTCGACGCGGTGTGGGCGGCCGCCTTCGGCGCGCTGCTCTACTGGCGCACGCGCTCGCGGCGCACGGCGCTGGTGGCCGGCCTGCTCGTGCTCAGCCACTGGCTGCTCGACGTGGTGAGCCACCGCGCGGACATGCCGCTCCTGCCCGGCTCGCCGGTCCGCCTGGGCCTCGGGCTGTGGAACTCGATCCCGGCCACGCTGGCCGTCGAGTGCGGCCTCTTCGCCTTCGGCGTCTGGATGTACGTGAAGGCCACGCCCCGCTCCGACGGCGTGGGCAACCTGAGCCTGGCCGCCCTGGTGGCCATCCTGCTCACCTGCTATGCGGGCGCGGCCTTCGGGGGGCCGCCGCCGGGCGTGGTGATGGTGGCCCTCACCGGGCTGGTGGGCGCGGCCCTCCTGCTGGGCATGGGCTGGTGGGTGGACGAGCGCCGCAGCAAGGCGGGGACATGACCGCGCGCCGGTCGTTGCTGGTGCTGGCGGCCGTGCTGGCCACGGCCGCCCCGGCCCGGGCCCAGAAGACGCTGTCGTGGGACGAGCTGGCCGTGAGCGCGCGCCTCGACGCCGATGGCCGCCTGCACGTGACCGAGCGCCAGGCCATGGTCTTCGACGGCGACTGGAACGGCGGCGAGCGCATCTTCCGCCTGGGCAACGACCAGCAGCTGGAGCTGGAGTCCATCTCCCGCATCGATCCCGTCGTCCGCGCCGCCTTCCCGCTGGAGAAGGGCGACCTCAGCCTCGTCGACCACTACGACTGGATCACGCCCAAGAAGCTGCGCTGGCGGAGCCGGCGCGTCTCCGATCCCCCCTTCCACCAGCAGCGGATCGACTACGTGCTGCGCTACACCTACGACCACGTCCTGCAGCGCGCGGGCGACGGCTACCTGCTCGACCACGACTTCTCGTTCCGCGACCGCGAGGGCGGCATCCGCGCCTTCCGCCTGGACCTGGCGCTGGACCCGGTGTGGAAGGCCGAGGAGCGCGTGCCCACCGGCGTGCTGGTGAAGGGCATGCTGCCCGGCGAGGGTTACGTGGTGAAGCTGCACCTCGCCTTCCTGGGCGCGGGCCGCCCGGCCGGCGTGGCCGTGTCCGGCCCGGCCGTGCGCCTGGCCACGCGCGTGCTGCTGGTGCTGGTGCCGGTCCTGCTCTTCCTGCAGCTCCTGCTCTCGCAGCGGCAGCAAGGCCGCCTGCGCCCGCTGCCCGAGGTCGACCGCGCCTGGTTCGAGCGCCACGTGGCCACCCAGGTGCCGGAGGTGATCGGCGCCGCCTGGGACGGCGCGGTGGGCGCGCCCGAGGTGGCGGCCGTGCTGGCCCGCCTGGCCGGCGAGGGCAAGCTGAGCAGCCGGGTCCTGCCCGCCAGCGGCTTCGGCTCCGCCGAGCTGGAGCTCACGCTGCTGGTGCCGCGCGACCGATTCGAGGACTACGAGCGGGTGCTGGTGGACGCGCTGTTCGTGGCCGGCGACACCACCAGCACGGAGACCATCAGGGCCCACTACAAGGCGGCCGGCTTCACGCCGGCCAAGGTGCTGGAGGGCCCGCTCGAATACCGCGTGCACGAGCTGGACCCGTCCGACGCCGCGCCGCGCCCGTCGAAGCTCCCCACCCTGGCCCTGCTGCTGGCCGGCGGGCTGCTGATCGCGGCCAGCCACCCGGTCTCGGACGACGTGCCGTTCTACCTGCTGCCCCTCCTGGCCTTCGCGTTTTTCATCCCCCTCGCGCTGGGCATGGCCTACCACTGGCGCCAGGCGCTGCAGCGCGGCGTCCCGGGCACGCTCATCTTCATGGTGCCCGTGGCGGCCCTGATCGCGGGCGCGCTGGCGTTCACCTTCATTCCCGGCTGGGGCCGGGACTCGCTGGGCATGCTGGGCCTGGCGGCCGTCGTCTTGGCCATCGTGCGGGTGGTGATGAACTTCGCGCGCACGCGGCTGGGCCCGCGCTCGCTCGAGTTCCGGCGCCATCTCACCGCCGCCCGGGCCTGGGTGAAGGCGGAGCTGAAGACGCCGCGGCCCGACCTCGCCGATGCCTGGTTCCCCTACGTGGTGGCGTTCGGGCTCGACCGCGCCGCGCAGCGCTGGTTCGCGTCGTTCGGCGGCGCGTCCAGCGGCCACTCCTCGGACTGGGGTGGATCCACCACGTCGTCGCCGGCCTCCTCGGGCTCGTCCTCTTCGTCGTCGTCGTCGCGCTGGAGCGGCGGCGGGGGCGCGTTCGGCGGCGGCGGGGCCAGCGCGTCGTGGGCCGTGGCCGCCACCGGCATGGCCGCCGGCGTGAGCGCGCCAAGCTCGGGCTCGAGCAGCGGCTCCAGCGGCGGCGGCGGCAGCAGCAGCTCGGGCGGCGGCGGCGGCGGCGGCTGGTAGTCCTCCTTAACCCCCCGGCCCCCAGAGGCGGATGCGGCCGTCGGACAGGGCCACGGCCAGGTGGTCGCCGCCCCTGTAGACCGTGACGCCCGCGAACGACTCCGCGGCCGGCCCCCAGAGCTGGGCCAGCGGGTCGGGCGAGCCCAGGTGCCAGAGGTTCACCGCGTTGTCGAGGGCCACCGTGGCCAGGTGCTCGCCGTCGGGGAAGTAGCAGAGCGAGGTGGCCGCCTTCCTCTGCGCGGTGAGCACGGCCACCGCGCTCTTCTGCTCCAGGTCGAACACGCGCAGCGTGCGGTCCTGGCTGGCCACCACCACGTGCCGCCCGTCGGGCGCGCGGCAGATGGTGATGACCGGCGCCTCCGGCCCCCGCAGCGTGGCCAGCAGGCGCCCGCTCTGCGCGTCGAGCAGGCGCAGCAGCTTGTTCGAATGGCCGGTGAGCAGCCAGCTGCCGCCGCCGGCGTAGACGAGCGCGTTCACCGGCGCCGGCTGGCGCACGATGCGCCGCCGGGCCTCGCCCCGGCGCGCCGTCTCCACCTCCCACACCTTGACCACCGAGTCCATGCCGCCCGAAGCCAGCTCCGCGCCGTCGGGCGAAAAGGCCAGGCAGGCCACGATGCCCTCGTGCCGCGGCCGCGCCGGCAGCTCCGCGTTCTGGTTCAGGTCCCACACGTGGATGGCGCCGTCCACGTGGCCCGCGGCCAGGAGCGCGCCGTCGGGCGAAAAGGCCAGCGCCAGCGGGCGCGCGTCGTGGCCGGTGCGCTGGTGCATCTCGCTGCGCAGCACGGCCAGGCGGGTATGGGCCCGCAGGTCCCACAGGCGGATGGCGCCGTCGGCGCCGCCGGTGGCCAGCACGTCCTTCACCGGCGACAGCGCCACCACCTGCGTGGCCGGCGGCTCGCCGAAGGTGACCAGCTCGCGGAAGGCGGACGCGCCGCGGGCGCGGATCTCGGTGGCGATGGGCGCGGTGGGCGGGCGGCGGGCCGGCGTCACCTCGGTCACCAGCGTCCCGTCCAGCAGCGGCAGCTCCCGGTCCGCGCGCGTGCCCTCCTCGGCCAGCCGCTTCTCCAGCGCGTCGGCCAGCTCGGCCGCCTCCGGCACGTCGGGCTGCAGGGCCTGCGCGCGCCGGGCCGCCTCCAGCGCGCGCTCCACCTCGCCCGCCTCGGCCAGGCGCCGCGCCTCGTCGAGGCTGCGCTCGCTGGAGCGGTGGCGGGCCTGCGGGGTCAGGATGTCCATGCCCGGCGTGAGGCCCAGCGCGCGCTCCAGCGCCACCGCCATCTCGGCCAGGTCGGTGAAGCGCGCGGCCGGCTCCTTGGCCAGGGCGCGGCCGATGGCCTGGGGCAGGCCGTCGGGCAGGGACAGGGACGGATCGAGCGGGGGCAGCGCCTCGTGCACGATCTTGTAGGCCAGGGCGGCGAAGGTGGGGGCCTGGAAGGGGCGCTTGCCCGTGGCCAGCTCGTGCAGCACCACTCCCACCGACCACATGTCGGCCCGGAAGTCCACGCGGTCGGTGGCCAGCACCTCCGGCGCGAGGTAGCTGGGCGTGCCCAGCACGATGCCGGTCTGGGTGACCGTGGACTCGCCCATGCGCGCGATGCCGAAGTCCACCAGCTTCACGGTGCCGTCGGGCAGCAGGCGCACGTTGGCCGGCTTCACGTCGCGGTGGATCACGCCCCGCTTGTGCGCGAAGTCGAGGCCGCGGCAGACCTGCACCATGGCCCGCAGCTTCTCGTCCAGGGGCAGGCGGTCGGGCGGGACCATGGCCTCCACCAGGTCCATGCCCGGCAGCAGCTCCATGGCGATGAACAGGGCGCCGTCGGCCTCGCCCAGCTCGAAGATGGTGACGATGTTGGGGTGCTGCAGCCGGGCCGCGGCCCGGGCCTCGCGCTGGAAGCGCACGCGCGCGTCTTCGCTGGCCAGGTGCTGGGCGCTCACGGTCTTGAGCGCCACCATGCGGTCCAGGATGGGGTCGCGGGCCCGGTACACGGTGCCCATGCCGCCCCGGCCCAGCACGGCCTGCACCTCGAACTTGCCGATCCGCTCCGTGATGCCCTCCCCAGGCCCGTGCGCGCGCCTATGATACGGCCCGCCCGCACCCGCTCGCCCGGCCCGCGTGACCTGAAGTACAGTCCAGGGTCCGGGAGGCTTCCATGAGGCTGTCGCAACGGATGGCGCGGCTGGGCACCGAGACGGCGTTCGAGGTGCTGGTGCGCGCGCGGGCGTTGGAGGCGCAGGGCCGCAACATCGTGCACCTCGAGATCGGCGAGCCCGACTTCGACACCCCGGCCCATATCACCGAGGCCGCGGTGGACGCCCTTCACGGCGGAGCCACCCACTACGGGCCGGCCCCCGGCCTGCCCGAGCTGCGGGAGGCCATCGCCGAGGACTCCAGCCGGCGGCGCGGGGCCAAGGCCACGCCGGAGATGGTGGTGGTGACGCCGGGCGGGAAGCCGATCATGTTCTT
>Ga0111539_10005540_pt1 | contig 16324 bp, 15 predicted proteins | sample RhiMethybrSRZTD1_FD_79667 | JGI IMG/M metagenome (GOLD analysis project Ga0111539, IMG submission 79667) | Populus rhizosphere microbial communities from Tennessee, USA - Rhizosphere MetaG P. TD hybrid SRZTD1 (version 2) (version 2) | ecosystem: Host-associated > Plants > Roots > Rhizosphere >... | reverse complement strand
GCATCGTCGCCCGGGCTTCAGCCGCCGCGGGGCATGCTGCTGTAGACGTCCCACCAAAGCTTGGAACCGAACGGCACGCGGTTTTCCACGCGCTCGTAGTAGCCGACATAACCGTTCTCGGCCATCGGGTTGCGGCTTTGCGTCCGAGATGCAGGGGCGGGACTGCTCTGGGAGCGCTTGACCTTCTTGGAACCCGAGGCGGCGTCGACAGCTCCCGCCGACAGGAGCGCCAACGATAGCAGAGCCAAGATGGCGGCAACGATCCTCATGACATGTCCTCCTCCGGGTCAATCGTCACGCTAGTGCGGTGATCCACGCTGACGGCCGTACACATCCCACCAGCGCTGCGAACCGAAGACCTGCGAGCCGATGATGTTCTCGTAATAGGAGTCGCCGGACCGGCTAGGCGTCGGATTGCCCGAGTTCGACGGCTGGCCGGCGGCCGCCCTGGCCGATTGGTTCGCCTGCACCCGCTTCTTCTTGGCACTCGCGGCGTTCACGTCGCTGCCGGCACTTGCCGCGACGGCAAGCGCCAGCACCAGCGTAGACAGGCCCTTCAATTTGCTCACCCTCGATACCCTAGCAGGGTCATCCCGCGCGACGCGCCTCACCCGCGCGGTCCGCGCTGCCGCATATAGACATCCCACCAGCGCTGCGAGCCAAATCGCTGCGCCTCCAGCCGCTGCTCGTAGTAGCCCCCGTTGTTGCGGTAGTGCTTGGAGTAATGCTGATAGTGATAACCCTTCTTCTTTTTTCGCGATCCGGCATCCGCGTGGCCCGCAAGCCCCGCCACGACAGCCAATGCCGTTGCGATAGCAACCAGGATTTTCATCATACCCTCCTCGCGGGATGCTTCCGTCCGCGTGCCGACTTCGTCCTTCCACGCGATATCTGGGTATACTACGTGGGATGGGACGGTGGATCTCTCAAGAGAGCGTGAATGTCCGGCCATCAGTTCGTCTATTTCGCAGACCCCATGTGCTCGTGGTGCTATGGTTTCGCGCCCGTCATTGCCGCACTCGCGGAACGCTTCGAAGGACGCCTGGGGCTCCAGCTGGTGATGGGCGGCCTGCGTGCCGGCCATGCAGCTCCCATGCGCGACGGCTTCCGGCCCCTCGACGACCTGCTCGAGCCCCTGGAGCGCTGGTGGGCCGCCGGCGCCCCGGTAACCGGGGCTAGCTGACCTCCAGCCAGACGGCTGCTCCCAGCGACCTTGTCGCAACCGGAAGCTGCGGCTGTGCCTGGGGAAACAGCAGCCGGCCGGGCGGCATGTCACAACTCCACCAACAACGGCCCGCTTCAGGCGCGGCCTCGTCCTCTGGGCTGGCCCCCGGGGGAACAAATGGAGACGGCACATGCGCCGACTGGGCACGCACCTCGGTAAGGGATTGGCGAAGCTGGGGTTTGGCTCGTCGTTCACGTGGCGACACACCTGTGCAGCGGCTGTCCTGGCGGTCTCGCTTGCCGGGGCGGCCATGCCGGCGGGCGCCCAGGAATCGGAGCGCGACGGGCTGAGAGTCACCGTTTCCAACGTCCGCAGCGGAACCGTCGTCTTGAACTGGCGCGGCGCGATCATGCCACCCATGGCCGGCCAGATCAGGGAAGCCTTCGAGGCCCACAAGCGTCAGGCGACGCGCTTCGTCCTGCGCATTTCCTCCCAGGGCGGCCTCGTTCCCGAAGGCGAGCGCGTGATCGAACTGATGCGACAGATCAAGACCACCCATCAGCTCGACACGGTGGTGACGCAGGGCGATGTCTGCGCGTCCATGTGCGTGTTCATCTACCTGCAGGGCCAGAAGCGTTTCGGTGCGCTCACCAGCAGCTGGCTGTTCCACGAGGTGTCACATATCGACCACGCCACCAAGCAGACGACCAAGCTCGACCGCGGCGCCTGGGAGCGGCTGGTGGAGAAGTACATGGGACCCGCGGGCGTGTCGGAGAGCTGGATCGCCGACATGAAGCCCCGCACGGTCAATTCGGACTACTGGCAGACGGGCGCAGATCTCATCAACGCCAGCTCCGGCATCATCCACGAGGCGCTGGCAAACCAGACGGCGCGCCACATCGCCCCGAGCCCGCGTCCCAGGGAGTCGGCCAGCACCCAGCCCCCTGCCAGCGCCAGCAGCCGCGGCGAATGCCGCAAGTACTTCCCCAGCATCGGCGCGGTCGTACCCGTGCCCTGCTCCTGACGGCCGCGGGGCGGCGCCGGACCCGCCACGGCCTCCCCTCGGATCAGGAATTGCCGCCCGTTCCCGCGGGGGCGCTCGAGGCCTCGCGCACGGGGATCATGCGACCTGAGATCTCGTCGCCTGCGTCGGCGGGCAGGCGGAACATCAGCAGCGCGGACAGCATCGACATCAGCCCCACCACGACGAAGGCCGTGGCGAAGTCCTCCGTCTGCGGCGCAGCATGGCCCCGCGCCCACTCCGACAGCTCGACGGCCATGGCACCGACCGCAACGCCGAGACTCACGGACACCTGCTGGCCGACGCTGGCCATGCCCGTCGCCGAGCCCACCTGACGCGGCTCGATCTCGGCATAGGTGATGGCGGTCAGGCTCGTGAACTGCAGCGAGCGCAGGAAGCCGCCGCACAGCAGCACGAGCGTGATGACAAGATGCGGCGTCGCCGGCGTGAACAGGGAGCTCGCCAGCAGGACCGCCGAGGCAAGCACGCCATTGACGATGAGGAGGCGCCGAAAGCCGAAGCGGTGCAGAAAGCCGCGCGCCAGCGGCTTCACGGCGAGGGCGCCGGCGGCACCGGCAAAGGTTATGAGGCCCGAGTGCAATGCGTCGAGCCCGAAGGCCAACTGCAGCATCAGCGGCAGCAGGAACGCCGAGGCGCCGACTCCGAAACGGAAGAACAGGCTGCCGGCGATCCCGGCCTCGAAAGTCTTGAGGCGCAGGAGGCGCAGATCGAGCAGCGGCCGCGGCACGACGAGGGCGTGGCGCGCGTAAAGAGGCAGGGCGATGGCGCCGGCCCCGATGCAGGCAGCTGCCAACTCCGGCGGGGCGATGCGGCGCCCCATCATGGCGGTGCCGAGGATGAGCCCACCCAGGCCACACGCAAGGAGCAGGAAGCCCTTGGTGTCGAGCGGCGGCGTCTCCTCCCGGATCTCGGGGATGTACAGGGTGGCCAGTACGATCCCCAGTATGCCGATCGGGATGTTGACGAAGAAGATCCAGCGCCAGTCCATGTAGGTGACGATGAGCCCGCCGAGCGGAGGGCCCAGCATCGGCCCGATGAGGGCGGGCATGGCGATGAAGGCAAGCGCGCGCACCAGATCACCCTTGGGCGCGGCGCGGATCACCACCATGCGGCCGACCGGGACCATCATGGCCCCGCCGATGCCCTGCACCGAGCGCCAGAAGACGAACTGGCCGAGCGAGTTGGAGAAGGCACACCCCACCGACGCGATCATGAAGACGCCGAGGGCGAGGCGGAACGTCGTGCACGAGCCGACGCGATCGGCAACCCAACCGCTCACGGGAATGAAGACGGCCAGGCTGACGAGATAGGACGTGACGGCAAGCTTCAGCGAGATGGGATCGAGCCCCAGATCGCGGGCGATGGTTGGAAGTGCCGTCGCCAGAATGGTGGAGTCCGTGTTCTCCATGAAGAGCGCGGTCGCCACGACAAGGGGAACGATCGGAATAGCCATTTGCACTACCTCCCGCCCCGCGCCGACGGCGTGCCAAGCATCTGGCGTCGCTTCATCCAGCGCCGGGCGATCTCGCCGGCAATCATCCCGGAAGAGTGTAGCGGTGGGTAGGTCCAGGTCTCCAGTCGCTCGAAGCGAGCGGGGCAGGACCGGGTTGCGCCATAGCTGCGCAAGGCCTGATGGAAACGCGCAAACTTGGGCGACCCGCCCTCCGGCTCGAACACGTAGACGGGCCTGCCCGTCGCGCAAGGCTCGCCGGTCATGTTGATGGAATCGGCTGGTACGATGAACGCATCCGCATGCGCGAGGAAGGCCGGGTAGGGATTGGCCCCCTCGCCCCGCCAGAACAGCCGGCGCGTGCCGGCTGTTGCCTCGTCCAGGAATTCCACGATCGCGGGCGGCGTACGTCGCGACGGCGTGATCATGAGGCCAGCGCCCAAAGCAGAGAGCGACCGCAGCGTTGCCGCGAGCCGTGCCGCGACGGCCGGCGTGTAGCGAAAATCGCCATTGGGGCCGCCGAGCAGCAACGCGACCCTCGGCGCAGGCAGCGCAGCGATAGCGTCCGGCAACGTCGCGCGCAACTCCTGCAAGCGCTGGGCGGTGAAGCCGTGCGGGGCCGTCGGCGTCGTGATGACATTGGGACCTCGCAGGGCGTCGTGCTCCGGCACCCAAAAGAGATCGGCCGTGTTCAGGCCCACCTTTGGATCGAGAAGAATGATCGTGTAGGTGGCAAGACCCGCCAGCTGCTTGAGCCGCCGGATGTAGGGGATCGTCAGGCGGCCGGCCGCGATGGCGAATTCCGGCCAGGGAGCGTGAAACCGCCCCTCGGGCGATCCGAACCGCTCCGCCGGCGCCACGGGCGCCCAGGGGGCAAGCAGCTTCCACAGCCCCGACGGCGAGACGAGCTTGACGTCATAGGCAACGCCCAGCGCATCGAATACGCCCCGAGACTGAACGTCATTGCCGGCCTTGCCGTCGCTGATGATCCAGCCGCTCCTGCCAGCGACGGCCTCGAGCGCTTTCGCCATTTACTTTCTTCAGACTTCGTTTTTCTGTCTTTACTAAGCAATAATGTTGCCGTGGTCACTTCCCCGCCACAGACTCAGGGGAGGTGGAGTCGTGGAGTTTTATTCGCATGCGCGCGCGTCTCGATGCTACCGATTGGCGCATCCTCAAGGAGCTGCAATCAAACGGCCGCATCACCAATGTGGAGTTGGCTCGAAAGGTAGGTATATCGCCGCCGCCGTGCCTGCGGCGAGTGCGCGCGCTGGAGCAGGCCGGGATGATTGCCGGCTACTTTGGCATGCTCGACGAGAAGAGCGTGGGCTTCGAGGTAATCGCGTTCGCCATGGTCGGCCTGCACAGCCAGGCAGAGGCCGATCTGCGTACATTCGAGAACCGAGTGCTCTCTTGGCCGCAGGTGCGCGAATGCTATATGCTTTCGGGCGAAACCGATTTCCTGCTCAAGTGCATAGCGCCGGACCTGACGGCGTTCCAGGACTTCGTGATCGACGAGCTCACGGCGGCGCCAAATGTGGCCAGCGTCAAGACGACGCTGGTGATCCGGCGCGCCAAGTTCGAGCCCGGCGTCCCTGTGGCCATGGCGCAACGACGCCGGCCCAGATGAGTGCTCGCCCGTGCGAGGCGAGGCGCTTTGCCCGAGGCAGCCCTTCTGAAACCTGGGAATTTTCGGGAATGATACCCGTTATAGCCCGGACCCGCGGGGAGGCAGGCGCGTGACGGACGAGTTCCGCACCCGGATGGTCGAGATTCTGCCGCGTCTGAGGCGCTTTGCGGTGGCGCTGACCGGCGATTTGGACCAAGGCGACGATCTCGTTCAGGACACTTGTATGCGTGCCTTATCGCGGATCGACCAGTGGCAACCAGGTACACGACTGGACAGCTGGATGTATCGTATCGCGCAGAACCTGTGGCTCGATCGCATGCGTGCCAAGAAAGTCAGAGGCGTGCAGGTGGACGTGGACACAATGGACGCGTTGGCAGGTCCCAACGGGCGTTCCGTTGCGGAAAGCCGGCTGACGCTCGACGCCGTGGGCAATGCCATGGCGTTCCTGCCGGACGACCAACGTGTGCTCATCTCCCTCGTGTGCATAGACGGCCTCTCCTACAAGGAGGCGGCAGAGGTCACCCAGACACCGATAGGCACCGTGATGAGCCGTCTCGCCAGGGCGCGCCGCGAGTTGCATGCGCGCCTTGAAGGTCACAAGCGTGATGCCGGGCCGCGCAGGTCTGCATCCAGACACGGAAGCGATCTATGACCAACGCCTCCGACACCAAACCCACGGACGAGCCGATCTCCGACGAAGTGCTGATGGCGTACGTGGATGGCGAACTGCCCGAGGAGGAGCGCAAGGCCTTGCAGGCGGCGCTCGCCAGGGATGCGCTGCTGATGCAGCGACTGGAGAGCTTCGTCTTCACGCGCGGCCCGCTCCTGCCTGCCTACAACGCCGTGCTATCGGCGCCGATCCCGGAGCGGATCTCGCAGCTCCTGGCCGCCGCTGAACCACCGGTGCCGCGGCGCACGACACCGTCGGGCGGCTCCTCCAAGCTCCGGCGCATCGTGGCCGGCTTCTGGGCTCCGTTCCTGTCGCCGGCCGCAGCCATTCCCGTGGTGGTCGCCGGCGCCGCGGTGGGCTGGCTGCTGGCACGGGGAGCCCAGACCGAGTTCGTGTCGCTCGACAGCCGCGGCGGCCTCGTCGCCTCGGTCGCCATGCAGGCGGCCCTCGAGTCGACACCGAAGGATGTGCGCGCCGGCGCCGGCTCATCTCTCGTGCTGGAACCAACGTTCACGTTCGCCACTGCGAAGGGCGGCTGGTGCCGGCAATATCGACTCTTCCATCGCGACGGCCAGGCAGCCAGCGGCGTGGCCTGCCGCGATCAGGGCGTCTGGCGCGTCATCGCACAAACCCCAGTCGCGCCGCGAGCGGACACCACCGGTAAGACCGTGCCCGCCGGCGAGGATGAGGGCGTCGTCGGGGAAATTCGAAGCGCGCTGAAGGACGGCGACGTCCTGGGACGGAACGAGGAGGCACAACTGATCCGCGAGCGCTGGCCCGACAGACCACAAACCCGCTAGGAGCACCACCCGCAAGACGCACTTGAGTCCCGAGAATCGATCGGACCGGGCAGCTGAATAACCCGCACCTCGGCAGCCCGACACCGATCGAAGGCGGACCAGGCGGTACCGACCCTTTCCGTACCAGCCTGGGCCGCGTTTCTGGCCCGCTTCAGTGCGCCAGCCTGGCTCCCCGCTGCCGGCCGGCTCACGGAGGCGGGCCTTTTTTGGTGTGGCGGCGGCGTCGATGCGCGCGGTGGCCGCGCACCGAAAAAGGTCAGCGCGTGCCCTCTACGGGCAACGAAGCGCGCTGCACGGTTGGTCCCCAACCTCCGCCGGCCTCGACCACAGGCATCGGCGCTTGCACCCCAGCGGCCGGCACCAAATCGGGTGCAGGTGTCGGCTTCACGACCGAGAGCCAGGGACCGCTTTCGCCGCCGCATCTCGACGGAGCACGCAGCACGCCGAGACCGTAGATCGGATCCCGCTTTGCGAGGTCGCTGTTGCGGGTCTCGGCAAACAAGCGCGTCAGCATGATGCCCTTGGGATCGAGCAGCCTTCCCCCTTCCGTCGTGCGCGACGCCAGTGGACTGTCCTTGTACGCCACTGCGATCGCCGCAGTGACGAAGGGCGCGGCAAACGACGTCCCGCTCTGCGCACCTTCCTTGCGGTCCGGTAGCGCCGTCCAGACCTTCACGCCGGGCGCTGCGACGTCGATATAGTCGCCGCGGTTCGCATGGGCGTAACTTGCCCCCTTGCGGTCGACGGCTGTGACGGCAATGACCTCGTCGCTGTAGGCTGCTGGATAGCCGGCAGGAGCGTCCGGCCCCCCATTGCCGGCGGCAGCGACGAATACCACGCCCCTGCGCGTCGCCATGGAATTGATCTTCGCGTGCACCAGATCGTCTCTCGGGCCGACGAGGCTCATGTTGACGATCTGTACGCCGCGCTTGTCGAGCATCGCCAGCGCGTCGAGCAAGCGAGCGGAGTCGGTTTCGGACTGACCCTGAGCATTGGTGAAGAACACATCGACCGTGAGAAACTCCGCATCGGGAATAAGACCCGGAGTGCCGCTGGCCGGCGATCCGGCCAGCAGCGACAGCACGCCCGTTCCGTGCCGGTGCGGCGTGGAGGCGCTCGCGGAGGCTAGCGTCAATTCGGCGACGTTGCGCCCGGCGAACGCCGGGTGTTGCCTGTCGATGCCCGTGTCGATCACGCCGATCATTGTACCGGCGGCGCACTCGGCTACATGCGGCTGCCATTTGATGAGCGCAGGTCCGTAGCATTGGTCGGCCGAGCATCCCCTGCGGCCGGTCGTTGCCACCGGAGACGGAATGACCTTTGCGTCCGTAGCCTCGTGATAGGCCTTGTATACGTAGTTGAGCCCGAATCCACCCTGCGGAAACACGTCCTCCAGTTGGCGCTGCACGCTCCATGCATCCAAATCGGACGCTTCGGGCAGGTTGAGGTGCACCAGTCCGGACCGTTGTTGGACGCCTACCCTGAAGCCCCGCTTCTTCAACTCATCGAGCATGGCCTGGGTCGGCCGCTGCACGAGAAGCTCTTTCTGGCGATACGTGCCGGGCTCCGGAGGCAACACATTTCCAAACCGTCCCACGCCTCCACCGCGGCCCCCTTGTGCGGACCTGCCGGACTGCGACCGCGATTCGGTCAGATTTCTGAACCGCTTGTTGTCGGGATCGTCGTCGTCGTGCTGCGGTCCGCCCACCCGCATGCGTTCATCGAACGCAGCCGAAGTCTGCGGCGCGCCCGCGTCAGTCGCCACCGGCTCTCCTTGTTCCTTTACGGGTGCAGACTTGTCAGGCGCGAGCGGTGGTTGCGGAAGGATGGGCATCGGCGAAGGAGGCGCAGATACCGTTTGCTTTCCGCTTTTTGCGCCCTGGCCGCCGTCAGCTGATTTGCTGGAACTCTGTTCAGTATTCTTCTGATCGTCCTTGGCTTGCTTATTCTTCTTCTTGCCGTGGTCGTCGTCATCCTTGCCGTGCTTGTGGTTCTTCTTGCCGTGACCGTCGTCATCCTTGCCGTGCTTGTGGCCCGTCTTGCCGTGGCCGTCGTCATCCTTGCCGTGCTTGTGGCCCGACTTGCCGAGGCCGTCGTCGTCCTTGCCGTGCTTGTGGCCCGACTTCCCGAGGCCGTCGTCGTCCTTGCCGTGCTTGTGGCTCGTCGCGCCACTGTTTGTCGGCTTGTACTTGTCGCCATGGACAGCCTTCGCTACAGGCTGCGGCGAAGGAGAAGGCACTCCCGTCGGCTTGGCTAGCGGGGGCGGCGGCGCGACCTTCGGTACAGCCTGTGGCGCGGGAGCAGGCGCCGGCATCGGCTTGATCTTCGGTGGGGGAGGAAGCGGCGGAGGGGCGTGCTGGTTCCACTTCTTTGCAGCAACCCGTACCGCAGGCGGTTGCCCATCCTTTGGTAGTCGATACCGGATTTCGGGTTCGCCCTGTGCGACACTTGCCGAGGCCATCAGGTCGTCACGTACGGCGCCCCAACTCTGGTTCACGGCAAAGCCTGAAGCGCCCGCGCCACCCAAGAGGATGGAGACGGCAATGCGGGCATGCGATCCCGACACCGCAAAGCGAAAAAGCGAACGCACCACCGGCCAATCCCCCTGCGCGGCCCATATCCCCCGAGCGCCCGGTCCGATTAATGCATGATCCCCCGGGCGGCGCACGCAACTTCACAATGCTGTGGAAACGTCTGCTATAGGACTATGCCCTACGCCTTACAAATGAGTAGGTTGTGGCGCCGGGCGGCGTCAACTCAACAGCGCGCAAACGCACCCATGCCGCGCCCATCATGGCAGGATCGCCACACTCCGGCACGCCAACAGACCGAACTCAGGGAATAACGTCGAACCCCAGGCGTTTGCGCCTCGCGCTGTCCGACTACTTATACTCGATTTTGAGTATTTCGTAACTGCGCGTTCCGCGGGGCGTCGTCACCTCGGCACTATCGCCCTTCGACTTGCCGATCAAGGCGCGCGCGATCGGCGACGTGATGGAGACCAGGCCCGCGCGCACGTCGGCCTCGTGCTCGCCGACGATCTTGTATTTCACCTTGTCGCCGGAGTCCTCGTCCTCGAGCGCCACCGTCGCGCCGAACTTCACGGTGCCGCCGGACAGCTTGGCGGGATCGATGACCTCCGCGCGCGAAAGCTTGTCCTCGATGTCCGCCACCTTGGCCTCGTTGAGCCCCTGCGCCTCTTTCGCGGCGTGGTACTCGGCGTTCTCGGAGAGGTCGCCGTGCTCGCGGGCATCGGAAATCTGCTGAATGATCCGCGGACGCTCCTCGACCTTGAGGCGGTGCAACTCGGCCTCGAGCTTCTTGAAGCCCTCGACGGTCATCGGCACTTTTTCCATGGCCTGCTCGCCTTCCCCGCACGGCGCGCCCTCGCGCCGGCACATAATTCCAGTCTCACCCAGTCTCTCGGGTTTGGCCAGCCCTCTCGGAGCCAACGCTGCGCAACATCCTCAGGATGCGTGGTTTACATAGGACTGCAGCGGCGCAACCGTAAGGGTGCCCGCCGCGAGCGCTTTGATGGCCCGTGTCGCCGCCAGCGCACCAGCCAAAGTTGTATAATAGGGAATGTGATAGAGCAAGGCGGTGCGGCGTATGTCCTTGGAATCCGATAGCGCTTTGGCGCCTTCGGTCGTGTTGAACACAAGATGCGCCGCGCCGTTCTTCATCAGGTCGACGATGTGGGGACGCCCTTCGAGCACCTTGTTGACCTGCTCGCAGGCGATCCCATGCGCCTCCAATGCGCGCCGCGTCCCGCGCGTGGCGATGACCTGGAACCCGAGGTCTGCAAGGTCGCGTATGGCACCCAGGATATCCTCCTTGTCCGCATCACGCACCGAAACGAACACGGTCCCGGCGAGGGGGAGGGTGTTGCCGGCTCCGAGCTGGCTCTTGGCGAACGCGGTCGCGTAGTCGCGGTCGATGCCCATCACCTCGCCCGTGGAGCGCATCTCCGGCCCGAGCACTGGATCAACGCCGGGGAACCGGGCGAACGGGAACACTGCCTCCTTCACGGCCACGTGCGCGAGCTTGTCCGACTTCAGTCTGAAGGACGCCAGCGGCTCGCCATTCATGATGCGGGCGGCAATTCCGGCAACCGGCTTGCCGATCACCTTGGCGACGAACGGCACCGTGCGCGAGGCGCGTGGATTGACCTCGAGGATGTAGATCTCGCGCCCCTTGACCGCATACTGCACATTCATCAGGCCAACGACCTTGAGGGTAAGGGCCAGATCGCGCGTCTGCTTCTCCAGGCGGACGAGGACCGATGACGGGAGCGAGTGCGGCGGCAGCGAGCAGGCGCTGTCGCCCGAGTGAATGCCGGCCTCCTCGATGTGCTCCATGATGCCGGCGATGAACGTGTCGCGCCCGTCGCAGAGACAGTCGACGTCGACCTCGATGGCGTCGGAAAGATAGCGGTCGACCAGGAGAGGGCGCTTGTCCGAGACGGCAAGCTCGGACGGCTGACCGAGTGCCGCCGTGAGCCGCGTCACGTAGCGGTCGAGCTCCGCGCCGCTGGCGACGATCTCCATGGCTCGTCCGCCCAGGACATAGGAGGGTCGGATCATCACGGGGTAGCCCAGCCGGTCGGCGACGCTGCGCGCCTCGGCGAGGTTGCGCGCGATTCCACTCTCCGGCTGCTTCAAGCGGAGCTTATCGACCAGCTCCTTGAAACGGTCGCGGTCCTCGGCGAGGTCGATGGCCTCGGGCGAGGTGCCGAGGATCGGCACGCCAGCCGCTTCGAGCGGGTGCGCCAGCTTCAGCGGCGTCTGGCCGCCGAATTGCACGATCACGCCCTTGAGCTGGCCATTCGACTGCTCGACGTGGATGATCTCCAGCACATCCTCGGCCGTCAGCGGCTCGAAATAGAGCCGGTCGGAGGTGTCGTAGTCGGTCGAGACCGTCTCCGGATTGCAGTTGATCATGATGGTCTCGGTGCCGGCCTTGGACAGGGCAAAGCAGGCATGGCAGCAGCAGTAGTCGAACTCGATACCCTGGCCGATCCGGTTCGGCCCGCCGCCGAGAATCACGACCTTCTCGCGCGCCGAGGGTGCGGCCTCGCAGACAGGCTTCCCGTCTTCGCCGCCGGTCTCTGACACGACGAGCCCCTGCTCATAGGTCGAGTACATATAGGCGGTGGGCGACGCGAACTCGGCCGCGCAGGTGTCGATGCGCTTGAAGACCGGCCTTACGCCGAGCGCGATCCGCCGCTTGCGCACCTCGGCCTCCGTCAGGCCGGCCAGCTTGGCGAGGCGCGCGTCGGAGAAACCCATCGCCTTGAGCATCCGCAGGAGCTTTGCCGAGTCGGGCAGGCCGTGGGCCCTGACGCGAGCCTCGACGTCAATGATCTCCTGGATGCGCTCCAGGAACCACGGGTCGATCTTGCAGGAGGCGTAAATTTGCTCATGCTCGACGCCGAGCCGCATGGCCTGGGCAACCTTGAGCAGACGGTCTGGCGTCGGCGTGCCGAGGGCGGCGCGGATCACGTTCTTGTCGTCACCCTGTCCCAGCCCCCACAGCTCTATGTCGTCGAGCCCGGTGAGCCCTGTCTCTAACCCGCGCAGGGCCTTCTGCAGGCTCTCGGCGAAGGTGCGGCCGATGGCCATCACCTCGCCAACCGACTTCATCGACGTGGTCAGCGTGCGCTCGGCGCCCGGGAATTTCTCGAACGCGAAGCGGGGAATCTTGGTGACGACGTAGTCGATCGTGGGCTCGAAGGAAGCCGGCGTGGCGCCGCCTGTGATGTCGTTCTCGAGCTCGTCCAGCGTGTAGCCAACCGCGAGCTTGGCCGCGACCTTGGCGATCGGAAAACCTGTCGCCTTGGAGGCGAGCGCAGAGGAGCGCGACACGCGGGGATTCATCTCGATGATCACCAGCCGACCATCTGCAGGATTGACGGCGAACTGCACGTTCGAGCCGCCCGTCTCCACCCCGATCTCGCGCAACACCGCGATCGAGGCATTGCGCATGATCTGGTATTCCTTGTCGGTCAGCGTCAGCGCCGGTGCCACGGTGATCGAGTCGCCTGTGTGCACGCCCATGGGATCGACGTTCTCGATGGAACAGACGATGATGCAGTTGTCCGCGTGATCGCGGACCACCTCCATCTCGAACTCCTTCCAGCCGAGCACGCTCTCTTCCACCAGCACCTGGCGCGCGGGAGAGGCGTCGATCCCGCGCTCGATGATCTCGGCGAACTCCTCCCGGTTGTAGGCGACGCCGCCACCGGTTCCGCCCAGCGTGAACGAGGGACGGATGATGGCAGGAAGCCCGACGATCTCCAGCGCCGCCATCGCCTCGGCGCGATCATGCGCCAGGGCCGACTTGGGCGTGGCGAGCCCAATGCGCGTCATCGCCTCGCGGAAGAGCCGCCGGTCCTCGGCCTTGGCGATGGCCTCGGCCTTGGCGCCGATCATCTCGACGCCGAACTTGGCGAGCACGCCGGCCTTGTCCAACGCCAGCGCGGTATTGAGTGCGGTTTGGCCGCCCATCGTGGGCAGCAGGGCGTAAGGGCGCTCCCGCTCGATGATCTTGGCGACAATCTCGGGCGTGATCGGCTCGATATAGGTTGCATCCGCCAGCTCCGGGTCCGTCATGATCGTGGCCGGATTGGAATTGACGAGGATGATGCGATACCCCTCGGCCTTCAGTGCCTTGCAGGCCTGGGTGCCCGAATAGTCGAACTCGCAGGCCTGGCCGATGACGATCGGGCCCGCGCCGATGATGAGGATGGAGTTGATATCCGTGCGCTTCGGCATGGGGCCGCTTCATATGGCAGCGCGGCGGCCTTGGCTATAGGGCGTGGCATGACGGCGCGGTGAAAACCCCTGCGCTACGGCCGCCCCTGTCGCATTTTTGCGCATGGGTCGGGCCGTTCCTGCCGCGGCGTGAACAGAACGTAGTCAGCCGCCGCTGCGCCATCGGGGTCCAGAGGGACGTACAAACCCGCATCCATCTTGCCTTCCTCGACCTCCAGGAGAAGGACTGTCAGTGTCTTGCGGCCGGGCGCAAGCTGGCGCGTGTACCAGGGTACCCCCCGGTCGGAGCGCACATGGCCGTTGCCGGCCAGCAGGAAGGCAGCGCCCCGCTTGTCGGCCGCTTCCACAAGCCTGCTGGCCAGATGTGCGTCCGTGTAGCGCTGAGCCAGGGTCATGGCCGCGAAGGCCGAAGCCGGGACCATACCGCAGTGCGACGCCTCCAACTCGCCGGCGAGCGCCGCCACCAACCTCTCAGGCATCGACCGCGCGAGGTTCAACCGTGCCGTCTCGGCAGAGGAGACGTCTTGGGGTTCGCCGCGAGCAAGCACGCGGATGCGCGCCCGCGGAGCATTGCCGGGCTCGATCGGCAGCTTGGCCCAGAGCGCGGCGGCGAAAAGGGGCTTGAAAATCTCCCCAGGCGGCCAGCCGCTGCTCTGCCAGTCAAGCTCCCGCAGCAGGTCATCGGCACCCCAAAGACGGCGGCTGCGCTGGGCCTTGACGTAGAACCTGTCGAGCTGTGCCTGCTGGTCCTCGCGAATGTGCTCAAAGACGGCTACCGGACGCCGGTCGCGCGTCGCCAGCCCGGGTTCCAGTCTCGGCCACAGGATGTCACCACGGACCTTGTGATGCTCGGCGTTGTCGTGAACCTCGCCGAGCAGCACCAGGCCCCCCGCGCGGATAGCCCCCCACACCTCGACGATCAGTTGCTGCAGCGGGCTGCGTGCACACTGGGCCGCGTGGAGCGCTATCGGCTTTCCGTCTTTCAGGACCTCACCAATCAGCGGATGACGCTGCGGCCCGTGGCGCCAGAACGTGTCGCGCAGCGCCGTGCCGTCCTTGCGCTCGCAAGGCGGCGGCTGCGCGGCGGCACCGGCCGGCGCCATCGCGCACAGCACCACCGCAAGGCAAGCCGCAAAGGGGACGGCGATATGGCGCATCGAAGAGGCGCGGTTCTTATCGGCGCTGCGGCAGCGTCGGTCCGGCGGGCTTCCTCGGCGTGATCCGCTCGTTCCTGCCGCTTCGATCTGCCGGACTGAGGCTCATGGCCCAATCTAGCAGCCGAATGATCCGCCGCAACCTGCCCGTTGCCGACATGCCCCATCGGCCGCCGCGCCCGGCCCAATCGAGCCGGGCGCGTGGTGACGGGTGGATCGTTGGGCTATGGTCCCGAGACGGGAAGCGCAGCGCGCGTTTGGGGACGGTGCATGTCGGGTGGACGCGACTACATCCTGGAAGGGACAAGCTCCAAGTATGAAGGCTTCCTCAGGATCGACGCGGTCTCCTACAGGGTCCGCAAGTTCGACGGAACGCTGAGTGAGACGCAGACTCGGGAGGTCATGCGCCGCGGCGATGCCGCGGCCGCCCTCATCTACGACAAGGATGCGGGCGAGGTCGTGCTCGTCGAGCAGTTCCGCGTCGCCACCCTCGGCAGCGACGCCCCGGGCGAGGGCTGGCTGCTGGAGATTCCGGCCGGTGTGGTGGAAGCCGGCGAGACGCCGAGAGACTGCATCGCCCGCGAGGTCTTCGAGGAGACCGGCTACCAGCTTGCCGGCGGCGCCCCCGCCGAGCGCCTGAAAGGGCTGGAGCGATTCAAGCAGATCGCGACCATACTGCCCTCCCCGGGTGCAAGCGCGGAGCGCATCTACATCTACTTCGTCGAGGTCGGTGGCGCCGAAAGGCCACCGACAGCACCGAGGGAGCAGGGAGACATACGGGTCGTGCCGTTGCCCCTGGAGGATTTCTTCGCAAGGCTCGACGCCGGCAAGCTCCTCGACGCCAAGCTCAACGTGGCCGCGCAATGGCTCCGTGCCAATCGGCCCAAGGCCCCGCCGATCACGGCGGAGGACGCCAAGGCGCTCCCGACCCGCTACGTCTGGCACGAGGATCGCGACAAGCCGGCGCACCGCCAGCGCATCATCGGCATCAAGACCGGCAATATAGCCGAGGTGAACGACGTCGATATCTGGGTCAATTCGGAAAACACCGACATGCTGATGGATCGCTTCTTCGGCAGGTCCATCTCCGCGACCATCCGCTACGAAGGCGCGGAGAAATATCGGGACGGCACGATATTTCGCGACACGATCGCGGAGGCGCTGAAGGATCGCCTGGGCGGCCAGATTTTCGTCAGACCCGGCACCGTCGTCGTCACCAAGGCAGGCGCCCTGAGCGGAAAGCCGCACAATGTTCGCTGGATATTCCACGTCGCCGCGGTGCAGGCGCAAAAGGGCAGGGACCTTTACGCCAACGCCAACGTATCGGCCGAATGCGTGCAGAACGCGCTTCTGCAGGGCGAGGCGCTCAATGTGGGCATCCGCCGCTTCTGGAAGCCGCTTCGCTCGATCGTGATCCCGCTGCTCGGGGCCGGCCAGGGCGACGTGAGAACGCAAGATGTGCTCGGCACCATGATCCCGGCAGCAATCGAGTTCCTGCGCAAATCCCCGGACCTCAACCTGAGGGAGGTTTATTTTCTTGCCTTCACGCCGAGGGACCATGCGCTGCTCGCTGCCGAGATGGAAAAGCATGCCGCGCGGTTGCTGCCGGCCGGGCCGGACCAGACGAAGGTTTCGTAGCG
>Ga0111539_10005538_pt1 | contig 16328 bp, 19 predicted proteins | sample RhiMethybrSRZTD1_FD_79667 | JGI IMG/M metagenome (GOLD analysis project Ga0111539, IMG submission 79667) | Populus rhizosphere microbial communities from Tennessee, USA - Rhizosphere MetaG P. TD hybrid SRZTD1 (version 2) (version 2) | ecosystem: Host-associated > Plants > Roots > Rhizosphere >... | reverse complement strand
GTTTGCGTTCTTTGAATCTGCTCGATGACATGAGCAACTGGGGGCTACAGAAGCGGCTGATCGGCGAGGTGGATGTATTCCAAATCGATTCTACACACGAGTTGTACGCCCACATGAACGTCAATTATGTTCGATCGGATCGCCTGCCCGACTTCGATCACTACGGTCAGGTACTGGAAGCTCTCAACAGGGGCGACTATTTTGTTTCCTCTGGAGAAGTCCTATTGCCCAAGACCGAGATCAAGGAAGGATCTCGAGAGCAAATAGTCGTTCGGGCGGAGATCACCTGGACCTTTCCGCTCCAGTTCGCGGAAGTCGTCTGGGGCGATGGGTTGAAAGCCCATCACCAGACTTTTGCGCTTGCGAAAACGCGAGAATTTGGATCTGCAAAATTCGAATGGAAAGTCGATGCGAGCGACTGGAAGTGGGCGCGCTTGGAAGTCTGGGACATCGCCGGCAATGGAGCTTTCGTCAATCCGGTGTGGAAATAGGTCAACGAAAGGTTGCTTTCAAGTGCTCTCAAGTCATCGGTGGGTGCGAAGTGCGCTGGAGAAGCAGCGCACCCTTTGCACCCAAAGAACCGAATATTCGCGCCTGTCTTGAATCGGGACTGCTACGGAATGACCAACACCTGGCCTGGGAAGATCTTATCTGGATCCTTTAGCTTGTCACGATTGGCTTCGAAGATCTTGGTGTATTGATTCGCGTCTCCGTAGTGCGCTTTGGCAATCTTCGAGAGTGAATCCCCCGCCTTGACGGTGTAGCTCCGCGTTTGGGTGCCGCCGGAGGCTGCTGCCGCAGCAGCGGCCAGATCATCTGTTACATAAGATATCTCGGCCATCAGGTCTTGACCATAATCCCGATTGACCAGCTTGATTTGATCCCAAACTTTGTTGCTAGCGCTCTTGGTTTGAGCTTGCGCGCGAATTACCAACTTGTTGTCCTGCACATGCAGGTTTTGAAGCTGGACGCCGAGCTGACTGATGAGGTTCAAAACCGATTGATACTTGGCCTTGAGTTGATCCAGTTGTGGCTGAGACATGGTGTCCTCCTTACAGATGATGTTTTACTGCGGCTGAATGAGCAAGAGCTTCCCCTCCTTTCTTCTCTTGCCCTGAGTTCGTCCGCGATCGTCACCCCTTGCCCCCCTTGAACATCCGATAGGCAATGAGAAGCACGATGGCACCTAGCGTGGAGCCAATGAGTCCAGTTGAACTACCGGCTGTGTACCATCCAACGGCCTGTCCAAGGAAGGTTGCCACGAAGGAGCCTGCAACCCCAAGGACGATGGTAATGACCATGCCGCCAGGATCTTTACCCGGCATGATGAGTTTGGCCAAAGCGCCTGCAACCAGCCCGATGATGAGGGTCCAAACGAGTGACATGCGTCCTCCTAATTGTTGGCTACTGGCAGGGGCTCAATCGACGTCGAACACATCAGGATGGGAAGATCGCACCCTCACGGAAATAAGAAAATAGTGGCGCAAAGGAACATGAAAATAGTCTAGCAGAATACCTTGCCGCAGGTGTCAGGTTCCAAAGAAAAAGGCCCTCCGCCTTCGAGGGCCTTTTTTAGAACAAGCTTGCTGTCCCAGCGTTACTCGCTAACTTTCGCCACAGCTCGCTCACTGATTCCACTTGCCAGGCTCGGCCTGTATACCAATACACCCTGGTTCTCGGTCAGCACGAACAGATTTGCCATTTGTGAAGCGCCCGGGGCCATTGCCTGAATCGATAAACCTCGCAGCCCCCCGTCATCGAAGCGCGCCCAATGCTCGCCGCCATCGGTTGACCGGTAAATTTGGTTTTCGGCCAGGGAAAGAGAATACATCAACGATGGCTGCTTTCTCGAAACATTGAATTGATTGATCGGAATCATGGGCAGTCCGCTCGTTCCACGGTTCCAACTCTTTCCGCCATCGACTGATTCAAATAACCCATGTGAAGTTCCAGCCAGAATTCGTCCCGGAGCTTCCCCAAACGTCAGGTCGTTGATCCTGATGACGCTTTCGCCCACGCGGGCTTCAATCCAAGTCGCCGCCCGGTCTCCAGAGACGTACACACGATTCGACAATTGGGCAATGATCCAGTTTGGGTCCGAACCATGCAACACCACTTTGTACACAGCGCCTGCCGACACAAGTCCGGAAGTCTTCTTCCAAGCCGTGCCATTGTCTGAACTCTCAAACAGCCCCTGAGCGGTCGCAACATAGACGGTGTTAGCAGCAGCGGTTGAGAATCGAACATCGAAAATCTTCGTTTCAGGGAGCCGTGCTGCAGTGGAAACAGGCAGAATCTTGCCGCGTGCAGCCTTTGCAGCAGTTGTTGGACGGGGCAATACGCCAGTCACAGGGCGCCAACTCAAGCCTCCATCGTCCGACCTCAGCAGACCTTCATAGGTCCCAGCAAAGAGCAACCGTGAATTTACCGGCGAGACGGCCAGCGAGATCACGTTCTTGCCCTTCAGTGCGACTTGATTGGCATTCAGTTTCCAGGAGCGCCCCGCATCCACGCTGGAAAAAATGCCACCGAAGTCTCCGTCATACAAGCTGCTGAGATAGAGCGCATCCTCGCTCACGAAGCCACCGATGTTCCGATTGATGAATCCTTCGTTGAGCGCCTGAAATGTAAGTCCTCCATCCCTGCTTTTCAGAATTCCGCTTCGGTCGGTCGCCAGATAAAGCTGGTTGTGATCGGTCGGATCGATGGCAATGGAGTTGATCACATAAGGATAGGGGTTGGTCTTTTGCCAGGTGGATCCCCCGTCCGGAGATTTCCACAGTCCCTGAGTGGTTCCAGCGTAAATGACCTTCTCGTCCACGGGGTCCTGCAGGATGATGTGAGTTCGTCGATTCGTACCGGGAATGCCCTGCATCTTTGTCCAGAGGTCCCCGCGCGAACTGCTTCGATAGATGCCGCTGCAGGCACTGGCGAAAACGCGCTGAGTATCGGTTCGATCGACGGCGATCGAAAACATGTCGGAGTCATCAATCATTCCCTGATGAATCGACGTCCACGATGCCCCTCCATCCTGAGTCCGCCAGGGCAAATGGGGCGTGCCTGCATAAACCACCTGCACATTCGTCGGGTCCAGAGCGAGAGAGACAACTCCCTTGAGGTCTGGATGATTTAGCGGTGAGATTCGTTTCCAATCGGCGCCCGCGTTCTCAGATCGAAAAACCCCCTGCAGAGTTCCTGCGACGATGACCTGCGGCTGTTTCGGATGAATGGCCAGGGAGAGTACCGGCCAATCCCGTGTAGCGGGAAGCAGTGTCCACCTCTGCCCTTCGTCATCACTTCTGAAAACACCACTAATTCCAGAATTCAATGGCTGGGCAGAATTCTCGGCGACTCCCAGATAGAGGACATTTGAGGCTTCCGGATGAATCACAATGGCGTGCAGCGCCGCGTTCGGATTGAGTCTGAACGGCAGTGACGTCCAACGAAGGCCACGGTTTGTCGAGTGATACACCTGCCCGTTCTTGGTTGCCACAAACAGGTGGCTGGGGTCCTTAGGGTCGAGGACAACCTTAAGCGCATGCCCCCCATACGGTCCAAGCGATTCCCAATCTGCTTGCAGGAATACTGGCGACGCAAGAACGAGTAACGTTGCCATGAAACGGTGCAAAGAGCTTCTTGAACAAAGGTTCATAGTGAGCGTCCCTTTCTGGGTGAATCTGTGACCCCTGTAGGTAGCGATCAGCAGCTGAATTTGCGACTGATATGGGTGTTCTTTCAGAGATTTCACCTCAAAGGGAGACTGCAACTCAACTTCCGGATGCTGAATCTGGTCTAAGTTTATACGCCCAAGGGAGTTAAGCGCAAGGGTGATGACCCATTGCGAAGCCTGGGAGTTTCAAAATTGTCGCAGGAGCGCTGATGTGGAACAACTGAGGGAGAAGTGCTGGAAGAAAAAACTCACCTATCACAGTTGGGGAGCTGTGCTCCGGACGGTGATTTTTTTGCCTCAGTTGTCTCAGGTGTGCCGCGCGGAGGTCGTCTCGAGTGCTCCGCAGCGATGGACCTCTTGAAAGGCGAATCGCGTTATGACGCTATGATGGCAAAGGGAGACAACTGTGCAATTGGGAGTGTTCAGAAACCGGAGAATAGTGAAGGAAGGCAGACCCGTGAGAGGTTCAGGCCTGCCTTCATGCTTCTAATGGCGCCCCAAATTCCTACTTCGGGCACCCCTTCAACTGCACCTCATCGCGTGGTACATCTTGAATGTTCCCCGCACCCGCTGGCGTGCCAGCTCCCTTCGGTACGAGCCAGATCTCGACTCGACGGTTCTTTGCCTTCTCGTCGGCACTCGACACAGCATCGGTTTTCTTTTCCTTCGTGCTCGCGTCGCAGAACGTTGACTTATACTCGTCCGTCTGCTGCGTTCCCACCCACGCTAACTTTATGCGACTGAGTTCGATGTCCTTGCACGTATCTCCCTTGCCGCTCAGGAAAGCCACAGCATTCAGCACGCGTTCGCGGTCTAACGTGGTGTTCTTCTTGCCCCGGATGGCTGGTTTCTCACTCGCATCGTGATGGCCAATCAGCAGGACATCGTAATCGCGATATCGAGCGTCTGTCATCTGCGCATAGAGTTCGTTCGCCAGCACCCGCTTCGCACAGTTATTCACGCGCGTGCTGTTGGGCCCATAATTGATGTCCGACAACTGGATGGCCGTGGGCGCCGGCGGAGGAGGTGGCGGGGCCGTGTAGGTTACCACGATGTCCTGGAATGCTGTCGCCTTCCCACCCTTCTCATCCGTTACCTCGATGGTGGCGCGGATCGTCTTCTCCTGAAGCCCCTGCTGAGTTTCTGAGAAGGTCAACGACGATGTATCGAGTTCAGCTCCGGCTTGATTGCTGCCGCTGCTTATCCGTCCTTGGTCCACAGTCCATCGGTAGGACAATGGACCAGAGCATTCGGACCCGACGGTATTGCTGCCGAGCCTCACCCTTTCACCGCGTTGAACTCTGTTACGATCAGCAGTGGCTGTGACCTGAGGCGCTTTGTATTGTTTGGCCGTCAATTGAATCGTCCGCTCCGCGGGCGTCCCAGGATTCTTCTTGACCGCCTTCAAACTTCGCTTGTCCAACCCAGCCGTGTCGTAGAACACTTTTACTCCGACGTCATAGGTCCCAGGGTCGCCTGGAGCCGTAAATGTGTATTCCGGACTGCTTCCCACAGGCTGCCCCTTCACGGTCCAGGCATAGGTCAGCTTGTTCTCCGGAATCGAATCGGACGCGCTGATTCGCAGCGTAGTCGTTTCTCCTGGACACAACGAGGTCTTACCGGCCTCGATCGATGGTCCGGCGTTGAACGTGTGCACGATGGGTGGCTTTGTGTCTCCAAACATGAACAGCAATCCACCCTGTAATTGCAGGTTATGCATCCAGTCGCGATCCGTCGATGAAGCGCCGAATGTGGGAGATTTGTGGATGAAATCCCTGACACTGAAGTCAAGTCCAAAGTGGTCCGTCAGTTTGAATTTCAACCCCCCACCAAGGTTGTACATAAACTCGTTGCTGTTGTCGACGGACGGTGTGGGCAACTGCGCCGGCCTGGGATCGTCTGATGGGTTAAACATCGAAACGCCAACACCCCCGCTGAAATAGGGGCGCACTCGTGACTCGTTGTCGTAGCCAATGAGGTTGCCGTTGAAGTAGAACTGTTTGAGACGCGATCCAACTGCCGCTCCGGGAAACTGCACATTGTTGGTTCCCAAAAATGTGAACGACTGTTCAAGTCCAAAATGTTCCGCGAGGTTTTCGCGCGCGCGAATCCCTAGAACGCCTCCGTTCACGAATTTGTATCCATTATTGGTGTTGGGAGTCGGAGTATTCGTCACGAAGTTTCCCGGCGAGAAAAACGAACCTCCGCCATACGGACCAAACTCAAACTTCTGCGCACGAAGCGTCGTCAAGGTTCCGACCATTAAGAAGAAGCCCAATGTCGTCCATCGTACGAGCCAAGTATGTCGCATCGAATGCCTCCTAAGGGTTTGATTTGACTACAACAAGACGGATTCTAAAACAATCTGAGCAATGATCCCACTGAACAAATATGGCCTCGCAAGCGAGCAGATGTTCTGTTCCCCTGCTTCCAGTGCCTCACCGGCTTGGGCCATAAGTCGTCAAGTTGTCGAAGGTGGTTGTCCTGCGTCCTTCGATGTGGAACCTGACAAGTGTAAGGTTCCAGAGTTCGTTCGTCAGAGCGCAATGAGAGCGCTTTGAAACGTCCAAAGTTTTTCACTGTCGGCTGGCTGCCGGAACTGTATGAGATGGCAGGTTTTGGATAACCACGACGGCTGGCAACAAGGGTTCAGAGGGTAAGCGAGAGCGGTGATTGTCAGACTACGGTGGTCAATTGTGCCCTGAGGTCAAGGACTCTATAAGGTATGCAGAAAAGCCAGAAGAGCCGCTTGCTCGGCCTCCGAAAGCTTCTCAAACTGATCCCGGCTGCGTGCGGACTCGCCAGAATGCAGCTCGACCGCCTGTCGCAGGGTCGAGGCTCTTCCGTCATGCAGAAAGGGGGCTCGCAGCCGGACGCCCCATAGAGGCGGGGTACGAATCTCCTCTGGCCGCGCATCGCTCTGGCCGATACCGTCTCCAGTGCCGACGTCATGCAGGAGGAAGTCGCTGTATGGAAAGAAGCGTTTGGCGCTGAGTGCTTTGACTGGACTTTCGCCGGTGACGAACGCGGGAGTGTGACAAGCTGCACACCCGACAGCTTGGAAAAGTCGCTCCCCTTCGAGAGCTTGGTCAGTAACCGGTCCGCGTGGCGGCGGTCCCAGCAACCTCATGAAGTTTTCAAAGTTATCAATGCCCCTCAGACCTGTATTCGGGTTAAGGGCATCTTGCAGCCCGGGAACAGGGTTGAAGAAAGCAATTTTCGTGCAATCGCCGCCGGGGCAAACCTCCGCCGGAAAAAGATCGTTGGTAATTCCCATTTCATCGCGGTATGCCTCTGCTCCGAACGCCAAGAGTGTTGCCTGCTGGGCTTTCCATCCGAATCGCCCAATTCGGATCTTGTCTGATGCCTTGTCGTGAACTCGGTGAACCCGGCCGCTGACGCCGTCAGCGTTCTGATCCTCCGGATCCTCCAGAGCAATCAGCACCGCGTCGGGTATGGCTTCCACCAGGCCGTTTCCAAAGAGTGGAAGCGACTTGCGCCGCGCGATGACGTTGATTTCCGGTGGAATCGTGATCTGAGTCTCATGCGGTGCGATGGAGAACATCTGCATCACGGAGCCGCCCGGATACTCCTCGAAGGAACCATCGTCCTTGCGAATGCCTGCACGCACTTCCGTGATGGAGCTGGACCCGCCAATCCGCGGCACGCTGTGGCACTCCGCGCAGGAACGGCCATTGAATACAGGTCCCAACCCTTCATCCGGGTTCTCAACTTCAGTAAAGTCCTCCAGACCCAAACGAAATAGCTCAAACTCCCGGGAAGTGATGCCTTGGACCGGATCGCCAAACTCAGTTCCGACCACGATGCTTTCCTGTTGGGCGTCCAGTCTTCCGCTTCCGAGAAAGCGGAAGGCCAAAACACCAACTGTGACACCGAAGAACCAAACAGCTCGTCTGTAAGACATAGGCCTCCTTACTCCACAGTGATGACGCCGCGCATCATCGTGTGACCGGCACCGCACGGGCGGGAACATTCGAACGCAAACGATCCTCTCTCCTTGGCATCGAAAAGAACCTTCACACTTCCCCGCCCTCGCGCTGGGATCAACTGATTGACCTGCATCGAAGGAATGCGAAATCCATGGAAGGTGTCGTCGCTGGTAAGTGTGATCTCTAACAAAGTTCCTTGCTGGACTTTGATCTTCGACGGAGTGAAGTTGAATCGCTCAGCCACGACGTTCACTTTTTGGATCTTGCGGCCCTTGTCGTTCTTGTCGCTGGATTTGGCTGGGGTTTCTTGTTGCCCCATACTGATAGGCACCAATATGCAAAGACCCGTCAAAGCCAGCGCCAACCCCTTACTCTTCATCTTGAAAAACTGCATAACCGATCTCCTTGAACTTGCCCTTGCCCTCGTACTTTGAAAATCGATTCCAGAAACGAGCCTGTCAGAACCACCATCCCACGCCAAAGTTCCAGCGATTGGGTGTCCGCACGACTTCGCTGGCATTGCGCATGAAGTTGTAGTCGAACTTAAAAGCAATGTCCGGGTATGGGTAATAGGTCAACCCGAGTATATGGGCCGAGCGATCAAATTGCTTTAGCGGCAAAAAGCCGGCCGGCATGCGGTACTGAGTATCAAAGTTCTCGTAGCGATAGAACGCCACCAAGTCATGCTTGAACCGCGTTGGAAACAGATGAGCAGCACCCTCGAGATAGAACCCACGCATGGCCCGAGCAATGTTGGGGTTTACACCGGTTTGCCGCTGCAAGGCGCGGTTGATTTCGGCCGCGTTGTCGAGTCGATTAATTGCGAACTGTCCGCGCCCGTCGAAGCGACCTTTGCGATAGCGTCCATCAAATTCGAAGATGCGAGCCTGGCCCTTGATATCCCGGAGATTGAATCCCGTCCGCCCCGTCCAGAAGCTCGTTCCCAGGTTGAGACCCGGTAGTCCACGATATTCCAGCCTTCCCACCGGAGCCATGTGCTGCGCATTCTCCAAGAAGCCATTCTGCCTGCCGCCGCTAAATCCCTCGTCAGCCGAGAATCCTGTGGAGTCCAGAGAAGTCATCAGATACGCCTTATAAGCAAACCCCTTTCCGAGATCTCCCACAAATCCGCCTCCTGATCCAAACCAGGTGGTAGGGATGATAAACGTATCCACAAACGGCCGCTCGACACCGTTGAAACTGGGTGGTTCATGGCGTTCGTTAATGATACCGACCGGCGACAACAGCATGCCCGCCCGGAAGTTCAGTTTCGGATGGATTAGGAAATCGAGGTAAGCCTGTTCGAGCGCGACCTCGCCGCTAACCTCACGCCCTTCCACAAACGCATGCTCAAATTCGAGCTCAGACCAAAATCGAATCCGATCGCCAAATCCGTGCCCGAAGAGCAAAACGAACCGGTGAAAGTCGAACGTCGTCGGGTTCAAGCCGTCGTGATTCACGTGGGTTTCCATGTAGCCCGCGTAGGGAACGTTCTGAATCTCGGCTGCAGCGTCGGTGACTGGCGTCGAAGGAGACGCAGCAACGAGCGCGGATTGCTGAACAGGTAGTGCCGTGGGTTCAACCTGTGGGACGTTCGCTGTTTGCAATTGTTGCAAATCGCCGGCAAGCGGTTGGGCTGCGTCTTTGACTTCCTTCACGGCCTGCGGGTCAAGCGGTGACGCACTTGAAGCCTTCTGCAGGAGCAATTCCAGATTTCGCTCCAAGCGAGACAATCTCGCCTCCAAGGCGGACAGGCGTTCCTCGGAGATTTCTGCTTGCAACAAACCAGGCTGGAGCAGCGCAACAATCAACACCAGCCACGCCCAAAGAGATCCGCGACCCACACCGGTAGACATAGCACCTCCAGAAATAGCACCCGAAGTCAGGGTTTCTGCCAGCCGAGCAGTTTATAAATATCGAAAGTAATATTTTGATAAATCGAAACATTTGTCAAGGGACATTTCCGGGCAGAAATGTCTAGAATCAAAGCCGCACAAGGTTGCAGCTTCCTTTCGCGAGAACGTCTCGCTGAGGAAAGTTTGGAGAGTTAGAGTGAGTCCTGGTTTCGAGGGTTTATGCGAAAGAACGCAGTGACCAGCACAGCCGAAGATTATCTGAAGACCTTCCTAAATCTTGAAGATATGCACGAGAAAGCGAGCACGTCGAGCGTCGCCCGGCGTCTGGCTGTCGCTGATGGCACCGTGACCGACATGTTGCGTAAACTGCAATCGGCAGGACTATTGGAATACACACCGTATCACGGTGCCACGTTAACCCCACGGGGGCGGGCCATCGCACTAAAGATCCTCAGACGCCACCGCCTGATTGAGCTTTTCTTGCACCGGATTATGGGGTACGGATGGGAGCAAGTGCATGACGAAGCGGAGCGGCTGGAGCATGCTGTATCCGACTTCTTTGTGGAACGCATCGATGCGTTGATGAACTACCCCTCCAAGGATCCACATGGCGAGGTGATTCCCGACGCCCGGGGGTTCCGGGAATCTGAGGATTACGTATCATTGGCGCAAGCCGAGGAGGGACGGTTCACAATCCGCAAGGTCATCAATGCGAGTCCAGAACTGCTAACCTACTTGAATCAGGAGTCACTCGTACCAGGCCAGAACTTTACAGTGCTTGAGAATGCGCCCTTTCAGGGACCACTAAAACTCCAGATTCGTAGCAAGAAAACGCCAACCTACGTCGGGCACGAAGTCGCTAACTGCATCTTTGTTTGCCGAGTCACGAATGTGAATCGAAGACCAGGCGGATCAAAGCGAACGCTATTGGCATTGGCAGGAAAAAGAATCACCTCACGAAAAAAAGGAAAATGAGAACCCGCTGCACTGATGATAAGCAACAGCTTTCAGACCAATCAGCTCAAAAATAGACCTTCACGGCAAGCTGGATAAAGCGCGGATCGCGCGCCGCACTGTATTCGCCAAAGTAAGTTCCCAGAACATTCGTATTGCCGGACGGGCGTGTGTTATTTGTGATCGAGAGATTGGTAAAATCATTGAAGATATTCGCGCCCGTGGCACCTGCGCCGTTGGTGATGTTGGTGGTGCGATTCACCGCAGAATACTGGGTGTGGTTGAAAACGTTGAACATTTCACCTCTTGCACTTTCATCATCCGCTCCACCGCCGCTTCTTCCTCGACCTGTGCGGACACTTCATTTACTAATCCAACCGGACAAATCATGTATAACAAGACGAAGGTCGATTCTCTTGACAAGCTTCTGAGCGATTTCATATATTCGCTCGGCGTATCGAGATTCCCTCAATGATCGCGCTCACCAGAATCGGTGGGCTCTTTTTTTTGAGGCGTTAGTCACGGATCTCTCAAGCCGACGTAGCTCAGTTGGTAGAGCAGTCGATTCGTAATCGACAGGTCACCAGTTCAACTCTGGTCGTCGGCTCCAAATTTTCAATCAGTTACAAGCAAATCCAACAACCATCAAAACTCTTGGGTGCGCCTGGGGTGCGGATTCAAAGCAAATTTGTTTAGCCTTTGGCTGCCGCGCTGAATTCCTTGCGTTCCGGCTCGAGAGTTGGCAACCGGTTCACTGCCTGCCGATTTGCCCCAGGGACAAGCTGTCCGTAAACATCCACAGTCACTTTGATGCTGGAGTGACCGAGCTGTTCCTTGATATAGGCCAACGACTCTCCATTTTGAATCAGGATTGACGCGAAGGTGTGTCGCAGGTCGTGAAACTTGATCCTCCGAAATCCTCAAACGCGACCATACCTGACTGCGTCCCTGCAGGGATTGGTCGGGGAGTTGAAGAAATGACATGCCCAGCTTGCAAAAGAAACACTGGTGGTGGGGCCTTCTGTATTCATTGTGGTCGTCGCCACCGCCAAGCTTACATGCTGAACCTATGGTTGAGTGTTGCGCTGGCCGTCAGTAGCCTCGCATTTGCTAGCGTTAGCATTGCCTGGTATTGCCTGAGTAAATAGTTTGAAAGTAGATCTTTTTTGAACAGAACGTTTTTTTCGCGCAGTTCGAAAATCGAAGTGGCGAAGACAGCGATTTCCTTCTTTGCCCCAACTCTGGCCGTGCATCCCAAAATGGATTGGTTAAACTTCTCACTCAGCATTACCTTTGCGCTCGCTTTGCTCTGCCTAGCCGTCTTGTATAGGCTGGAGAGATAATTTTGAAGCATAGATACATCGTCAAACATCCTCTTAGGGCCGCAAAGGTTGGGAACCGGGATGAATCCAGAACCTTCAAACCTGGCGAATCGGTTTGGTGTGAGGCAATTCTCTGATCCAATTATCTTCGAAGTAGATGCAGTTCAATTCGAATCGGAGCGTATCTACTTCGCCAAAAGCATTGAACTCTGACCGGTCTGGAAACTTAGCCGTCTTTTCCAAAGGATGAAGATCAGTTCATTGCAATGAGTAACACAAGAGAGGAGATGCATATGTTCCGAACGGCGACAGCAGCAAAGACAGCTTTATCAAGAAGAGCGTCTCTTGTTGAGAGCTCAGAGCAGATCAAGATCGAGACTGCGATTTCGACAGAACTGAGAAAAGGCTTGTACTTCGTCAACGAAGCCGTGCTTGCAAAAGACGAATCGGACCGCAGTGCAGCACGATTCGATGCGACAGCGGCCTATGAAAACGCCAAAGGTCTGCTCAATCGCTCACCTTTCCCCATCACTGAGCCCAGTATTCAGGAAAAGCTGCGGAGACTCGAATCAGCGATCGAAAGCTATGTCTTGTTTGGCCAGCGCCCGTAAACAATTCCTTGATAAACTCTCTCACTCATCTAAATTCCTACCGGTTCCTTTAGGCTTGGTCCTTCCAAAGAGAAAGAGCAAAAGCAGCGTTCATTCCCTCCAATACCCTTTCACCTGATTAGGAAAATCTGGATCGCCCCTGGCCCTAGTGGCTTCCCCCCTGCAACTCTCCAAGTCCTCCTGGTTACTAATGCTTCAGAGACTCAGAATAGAGGTCTCAGCGACTTCAAACAGTTCCAGTTCCCTCGACATTCGAACTCTTCCTTGATCAGGTTTGCCTTGAACAGGTCGATTTTCCAGGGCCCACCGATGGAAGTCTCGCAAAGAAAGACAAAGTCACGTGCCACGCTTGAAAATTGCTCATCATCGAGTTCTTGAAGATAATCCCTGAAAATTGGTCCCTGTACCGTGAAATTGTTAAAGTCCGTCCATGAGTGCTGTCCTCCATCGATTCGTGTATTCGCGGAAGGTAGCAAGTCGCAAAAAGTCGCTGTCAAGGGTTCATTCTTTTTCCGGGTAGACGCTCTCCTCTGCTCTCCAGCCGTTTGCGTTTCTTTCCGGGTCAGAGTACGCTCTTGATCCTCAGCAAAGAGTTTCATCATTGCATCCTCAAATAAAGCCCGACTCCCGGCGGGTCCTGAATGTCTGCGTATTCGCCAAAGACTTGCGGATTCTGTGCAGGTAAGCCAATGGAAGACGGTCCGTGTCCCGTATGCCTCGGGAAGGGCGAAGTTCTGGTAAGGCTGCCAATTCGCAGTTGCAAGCGCTGCAGTGCTTCTGGTCGGGCAATCCCAAGCGACCCTTTCTTGGTTGTTAAGGCTGGCCGCAAGCTTTGCTCTCTATGCCAAGGTACCGGCTGGTTGTTCCCTCAACTTGTGTCAAACCCGCCGAAGTAGCGTCCTGACTCATCTCAACCCTTCGATCTAATCCGCAATTCGCTCCTTAGGGTGATGGCTTTCTCCGGAGCGCGACCTATATTCTTGGCCTCCGGGGTAGGAGGTCCTCGACCGATGATGTTCAAGCGTATCCATGACAGAGGTACGGAATCTGTTCTTACCCAGTATTCCGACGGCTGGCGCATCCGGCTTCACCTTAACGAAGCTGGCCAGCATCCCGTAACCATTGCGGGGTATCTCAGTTCTACTCTCCAATCAGCCAAGCAGCTGGCCGACGCTGAACTTCTGAAGCTTGGCCACGTCTGCAATTCTTCGTGCCGGAGTTGGAAAGAGCTCAGCCTGAGCCAGCCCTGACACTTCCGCCTCGCTACTTCTCCCGGATTGAAGTAGGCTGTCGGGCATGGGGCTTTACTCGCAAGAACAATTCGACAAGATAGTGCAAGATTGCGAGGCTATAATCCGGAGGTCCAGAGAACTGATCGAACAGTCCAAGGCCCTAATCCGAAACGAACAATCACCTACCTCTCAGCACTCCCCTCAGCCGTCCCACCCGGAGAAATGAGCGCCCCGCGCACTCCTTGGCTTCAAATAACAATCCCACTCGATGGAATAATCATTCACTTGCCCGCATAAGTTCTTAGTCAGGAAAAACCCCTCAGCTAGCTTCAGGTTTTGCCTCATCGACAAACAAAGTTCCCTGCGAGACTATTTCCGCCCTGGAGGGCTGGACCGCTGAGGGAGTGCTTATGCTTCGGACGCAATGGCTCTTCTTGGTCGTAAGACGGTCCAGCTACACTATGCGCCATCCGGCCGACCCTGCGACAGATTTCTTGAATCCTTCCTTAGAATCGGCCCTTTCCTCTGTCAGCGCGCCCATCTAGATCTCCCTCTCTCCCAGAGCGGGAGGTTCTTTCCTTTGAAAAATTCAATTTCTCGTCCAAAACTGACCGGCCCAGAATGGATCGCCCCTTAAAAATCCTCTTTTGAGGGTTGGGACCGGGACGGGTTGCGCGGGAGCTTCCTGTTATAAACCTGGCTCGGCCCTCACTCTTTTTCTCGTTCAGCGGGTTTGGCTGGCTAGGGATGATCCTTTTCCGATAGCGAGTTTCTCCTTCTCGCTTCGTTCCGGTTCCTTACCCTAACACTCTCATGAAGGACCGAATCCGAGACCGGCTTCGGGAAGCTGCCGCGCACCACCGCGAGACTCTGGCCGAAGCTAGATCGATCATGACTGAGCTGATACTTACTGAATTGAAGATCGGTCTTCAGTTCGCCCAACTGGCTCGTGATTCCTTTCTTACCAAATCCAATTCCGCGGCCCGTAGACAGCAGGATTGCGCTCTCCGGGCATATCAAGCTGTCGAGAAGTTCCTTCCGCGATCCGCTCCGACCAGCGAACAACGAGCGATGATCGAAAAACAACTGGCTGACTTGAAAACTGCCATTTCCGAGCTTAGAGACCTTTCGAAAGAACCCTTCGATTAGTTCCTGCGCAAAAACTAAACCGTTCGTTGGTTCGTTCCGAAACGTCCGACAGTATTTTCCACTCAGTCGGCCTAGGGAACCCGTCATGAAACCATTGAAAAGCATTGTCTGTTGGATCATCGGTCACAATTGGCTTTCTTCCCGCCACGATCTTCGTCACTCGCGAGGAGGAACTTGGGAATGTGGTCGGTGCGGGATGCTTGCTTACAGCCTGAAGCAGTAGCACTCCAAGCTACTAGTGTCTTGTTACGCGGGGCGGTTTACGTTCTGAATTCCCACATTGCTTTGTGCTTCAATCTGCCTATCCATTGCGTTATGCTTCGCGAAACTTTTTCTAGAACGAACCCGATGCCTCTTCAGACAGCAGACGCAGAGACGCTAGCGAGTTGGTTAAGCGAAGAACTGAGAAAGCAACCCGGCTGTGCTTCTTGCTTAACACCGTTCGCGGCTAACACATCATTGGACTCACTTCAGGAGGCCCTCCGTAGTAGGACCTTTATAGATTCGCTACGGAAACGCACGGCAATCCGGCGCAGTTCAGAATCAGCACTAGCCTCGATTCTCACTACTACGGCCACCGTTTCATACACCGGTTTGAAAAACGCGTTTTTTCGCATGGCGCGGGGCAGCGGTAAGGAAACCTTTAGCCGTGTGCCTCTTTTCAGATCTTGCTTCAGCAGGAACAACGCTCCGTTGGCGTTGACATCAATCGAGCGGCTCAGTTCTTCGAACTGGATCCCACTCGAATTCTCCCCGCGAACCCTAACTGGTAGGCTGAATTGAAATCGTCGCAGTTTCCTCTTGTCTTGAAATGACGAGTCTGCCATTGGTCCACCTCAGGAATTTTCTTGCATGATGTTTGCCAAACTGTAAGTTTTGTTTTACTAATATCTTAGCTCCAGGAAGGGCCTACCAATAGGTCAAATCGTCCGGAAATCGGAAGCCGAAAATTATGTCCTGACCCATGATTGCTGCCCTCCGTTGATGGTTTATTCGCGGAAGTCGCCACTGCCGCAAACCAGCCCTCCCATGCCCAAGAAATCAAATGAATCTGCACCTCAGTTGCCCCAGAAGAGGCACAACTATCGACCATCTTGCAGTTGCTCCACAAGATTCTCTTGAACGGAACGAACGAAAACCAAAGGTACTGTAGCTATTGCAAAGCCAAGATGATCATGCCGATTGAACTCCATAGAGATGATTGTGTCTGGCGTCTTGCCTGGAAGCTCGTGAACGAAAACGGAGCCAAATGAAAGTTCCCGAAAGGCCTCGCCCTTGGGTGTATGATTCCGAGTAACACAATCCCTTTTCTACAAGGTTAGCTCCGATGGGTCTTATCACCGAGGTCTCAAAACCCGCCCAACCCACACCGAGTCCGACGCCTGCAACGCCCCAGCCTGTTGCTAAACCTGCTCCTGCCCCTCCCATTCTCACTGCTCCCGCCCTGGCACACGGGCAACAATCGATCACAATTGAGAACAGTCAAAAGACCTCCGGCAAAGCCGGAGGCTTGATTTTGTGAACCGCTCAAAGCGGTTTGGTTTTGAGCCACTCAAAGTGGCTACTTGTTGAACAGTGTCAGCT
>Ga0111539_10005535_pt1 | contig 16339 bp, 13 predicted proteins | sample RhiMethybrSRZTD1_FD_79667 | JGI IMG/M metagenome (GOLD analysis project Ga0111539, IMG submission 79667) | Populus rhizosphere microbial communities from Tennessee, USA - Rhizosphere MetaG P. TD hybrid SRZTD1 (version 2) (version 2) | ecosystem: Host-associated > Plants > Roots > Rhizosphere >... | reverse complement strand
GGACGCTCGTCATTCTCATCGGGCTGGCCGTGTTCCTGGCCGGCTCGGGACGACTGCTCTCGATGAGCATCGTCGGCTTGCCGGATCCTCCCGCCGTCTGGCTCGGCTATCTCGTGCCCGAACTGCTGGTGCCGTGGATCATGGTCGGGGCGCAGCTCGCAACCAACCGGCGCACGCGCGCGGCGTGATCAACTGCGGGCGCGGTGCCGCGCTTCCAGGCAGCTGGAATCAGGCTGGCAGGACCGGAATGAGCCCATAGCGCAGCATGACTTCCTTCATCCTCGCTGGATCGGGGGCGCCAGTGGCCGCGAGGGCAGCAATGTCCCGGAAGTAGGCGGGACCGAGCGCGCCGGGGCTCAGGACGCACAAGCACTTTGCGGGCTGCTGCGTGCCGTTGCGGAAGCCGTGAACAACACCACGTCTTATGAAGGCGGTCTGGCCTGGGCCGACGTCGACGTCCTGCCCATCGATCTGCCAGGTGGTCACGCCGTCCAGGCCGTAGATCGTCTCGTCCCAGCTCTCGTGATAGTGGGGTACGGGCATGCGGGCGTTGGGCTGCACGGTCATCTCGAACAGGTCGAGGCTGCCGCCGGTGTCATCCTTGCTCCGCAGGAACCGCAGCTCGAGTCCGCCGATGCGGATGATTTCGCTCATCTTGGGTCCTCGCGCGTCGGCATCGACCATATTTCCCTTGGGCAGGATACCATGAAACGTCAGCATCGAGAGGGCGCCGCTTCGCCCCCGAAGGTCCGGCTTCAGCAATGGCGCGAACTGCGCTACCAATTGCGGGAGCGGTGAAGTCCAACCAACAAGCATGCCGCACCGGGAGGAAGCACATGTCGTCGATTGCCAAGCTCTGCCTTGCGCTTGCAGCTCTCGTCAGTCTCCTCGCGCCTGCCTCGGCGCAGAGCTATCCCGATAGAACCGTCAAGATCATCGTGCCGTTCGGTGCCGGCGGTCCGGCCGACATATACGCCCGCTTCATCGGACAGCACCTGCAGGAGAGCCTGAAACAGACGTTCGTGATCGAAAACCGGCCGGGCGCTGGCTCCGTGATCGGGACGGGCGAGGTGGCGAAATCGGCTCCCGATGGCTACACGCTGCTGATGATGTCGAACACCCACACCACCAACGAGACGCTGCGCCCCAACAAACCCTTCCAGCTGATGCGCGATTTCGTGGCCGTCGCGCCGGTCAACTACTCCGATCTGCTGATGGTCGTGCACCCCTCCGTGCCGGCCAAGGACCTCAAGGAATTCCTGGCCGAGCTGAAGGCCAAGCCCGGCGCGCTGAATTACGCCTCCTCGGGACCGGGCACGCCCTATCACATGGCGGCCGAGCTGTTCAAAGCCATGAGCGGCACCGACATCGTGCACGTGCCGCACAAGGCCAGCGGCGAAGCCCGCACCGCCGTGATCGGCGGGCACGTGCAGATGATGATCGACGCCATCACCACCACCGCGCCCACCGTGCAAAGCGGCCAGGTGCGCGCCCTCGGTACGACGGGCAAGGCACGCTCCAAGCTCCTCCCCGAAGTGCCGACCATTGCGGAGGCCGGCGTGCCCGGCTACGAGGCGACCATCTGGCTCGGCTTCATGGCCCCGACAGGCACGCCCCAGCCGATCATCGACAAGCTCAACGCCGAGATCAACAAGGTGCTGACGAAGCCCGAAGTAAGGGAAGCCTGGGTCAATCAGGGCGCCGAGCCGCTCGTCATGTCACCTGCGGAGTTCGATACCTACCTGCGCGCCGACATCGACAAGTGGGCCAAGGTCATTCAGTCTGCCGGCATCAAGGTGAACTGAGAGGCCCCATGCCCGAGACCATCACGCTGCGGGTGAACGGCGCCGAGCGGGCCGTCGAGGCAGATCCGGATTCGCCGCTGCTTGGCGTCCTGCGCAACAGCCTCGGGCTCACGGGCACACATTTCGGTTGCGGCGTGAACCAATGCGGGGCCTGCAACGTCATGATCGACGGACAGGCAGTGGCCTCCTGCGATACGCCGCTGTGGGCCGCCGCGGGCAAGGACATCGTCACCGTCGAAGGGCTGGGCACGCCCGAGCGTCCGCACCCGCTGCAGCGCGCGTTCCTTGCCGAGCAGGCATCGCAATGCGGCTACTGCCTGTCCGGCATCCTGATTGCCGCCGCCGCGCTTCTGGCGCGCAGCCCCGATCCGACGGAAGCGGAAGTGCGTAGCGCGCTCGACCGCAATCTTTGCCGCTGCGGAGCCCACAACCGCATCGTGCGCGCCGTGCTGCGGGCGGCCAAGGAGGCCCAATGACCGCTGGTGTCGCGCCCCTGCCGACCAATCTCGGCGCCAATCCGCGGCTGTCGCGCTGGCTGCGCTTCGATGCTGGCGGTTTTGTCGAGCTGAGCCCCGGCAAGATCGAGATCGGTCAGGGCATCCTCACGGCGCTGGCGCAGATCGCGGCTGACGAGCTCGACATTGGCGTCGATCGCATCCGCATGATCCCCGCCACAACGGCCTTCAGCCCGAACGAGGGCGTGACCTCGGGGAGCCTCTCGGTGGAGACGTCGGGCTCGGCCGTGCGCCATGCCGCAGCGCAGGCGCGTGCGATCTATCTGGGGGTCGCCGCCCAGCGGCTGGGCGTCGCGGCGGAGACCCTGCAGGTGGACGACGGCACCATTGTCGGACCCGGCAACCTGCGCACCAGCTACTGGGAGCTTGCCGACGACGCGCTGCTGGCGCGCGACGCCACGCCCGGCGCCAAGCCGAAGGCTCCGGAGGCACGCCGGGTTGCCGGCACACCGGTGGCGCGGCTCGATCTGCCCGACAAGGTGTACGGCCGGCCGCGCTTCGTGCACGACCTCGCGCTGCCGGGCCTCCTGCACGGCCGCGTGCTGAAGCCGGACGCCCCGTGGGCGGAGCTCACTGCACTCAATGATGCAGACGCCCTGGCGGTCCCGGGCGTCATCGCCGTGGCCCGCGATGGCAGCTTCGCCGGCGTTGTAGCCGAGACCGAAGCGGCGGCAGAGGCAGGCCTTGCCGCCTTGCGCAAGGGCGCGGCATGGAGCGCGGGAGACGGCCTGCCCGACGAAGCAAACCTCGCCGATTGGCTCAAGAGCCAGCCCGCCGAGACGACCATCGTCGAAGAAAAGCAAGCGGCCGCGCGTTCACAGGTCGCGAGCACCGTGCGCCGGCGCTACACGCGTCCCTACATCGCCCACGCCTCGATGGCGCCCTCGTGCGCGATCGCGCAATGGACCGGTCCCGACAAGGTGCAGCTGTGGTCGCACTGCCAGGGCGTCTACAATCTGCGCGCGGATCTGTCGCTCGCCCTGAGGATGCCGCCCGAGAGCTTCGTTGTGCAGCATGTCGAGGGGGCGGGATGCTACGGCCACAACGGCGCCGACGACGTGGCGTTCGATGCGGTGCTGCTGGCGCGTGTCGCCAACGGCCGACCGGTGCGTCTGCAGTGGTCGCGCGAGGACGAGCTCACATGCTCGCCGATGGGCGCGTCGATGGCGATCGAGATCGAGACCGATCTCGACGCGGGCGGTGATATCGTCGGCTGGCGCCACGACGTCTGGGGCAACGGCCACGTCTCGCGGCCGGGGCGCTCGGCCATTCCCACGTTCATGTCGGCATCGCAGCTCGCCGAGCCGTTCGAGCGTTTCATCGCTTTCAACCCGCCGCTTGCCAACGGCGGCGGGGCGGAGCGCAATGCCGTGCCGCTCTACGAATTCCCCTCCACGCGCATTCGATGCCACCGATTGCTGACCATGCCGATCCGCACCTCGGCGCTGCGCACGCTCGGCGCCTTCGGCAACATCTTTGCCATCGAGTCGCTGATGGACGAATTGGCGACCGCGCGCGGCGAGGATCCGCTGGCCTTCCGCCTGCGCTACCTCAAGGAGCCGCGGGCCCGCGCCGTGCTCGAGGCGGCGGCGAGGCGGGCCGGTTGGAGCCGGTGGCGCAAGCGTGAGGGTGCCGGCCATGGCATTGCCTTCGGCCGCTACAAGAACTTCGGCGCCTACTGCGCCGTGGTGGCCGAGATCGAGGGCGATGCCGACATTCGCGTGAAGCGGCTGGTCGTCGCGGCCGACGTGGGCGAGGTCATCAATCCGGACGGTGTCGCCAACCAGCTCGAAGGCGGGGCCATTCAGGCGACCAGCTGGACGCTGAAGGAGGCAGTGCGCTTCGACCGCTCGCGCATCACCAGCAGCACCTGGGAAAGCTATCCGATCTTACGCTTCTCGGAGGTGCCGGCCGTCGAGGTCGAGCTGCTGGACCGGCCCGCCGAGAAGTCGCTCGGGGCGGGGGAGGCATCGCACTCACCGACCGCCGCGGCGATCGGCAACGCCGTGTTTGACGCCTTGGGGCTACGCGTGCGTGACCTGCCGATCACGCGCGAGCGCCTCATCGCGGCTATGGGCTGAGGCGAGCCGGTGCAGATCGATATCCTGAGCGGCGGCGCGGCCCAGGGACTGGTGAGCGCCCTCGCGCCGCAATTCAAGGGCGAGACCGGTTGCGATATCGCCGGCACATACAGCGCGGTCGGCTCCATGCGCGACAAGCTCATCGCCGGCGCGTCGGCAGACCTCGTCATCCTCACGTCGGCGCTGATCGCGGAGCTGGCGCACGAGGGCCATGTCACGGAAAGCTCGGTCGTCGATATCGGCATCGTGCGGACGGGGATCGCCGTGCGCGACAGTGATCCGAAGCCGCCGATCAGTGACGCCCAGCAGCTGCGCGCTGCGCTGCGCGCAGCCGATGCCGTCTATTTTCCCGATCCGAAGCTCGCCACGGCGGGCGTCCACTTCTCCAGGGTGCTCGCTGCGCTGCAGATCGGCACGGAGCTGGCGCCGCGCCTGCGCCCGTTTCCCAACGGCGCCACCGCGATGCGGGAGCTGGCGGCGGCAATGACCGCCAGACCAATCGGTTGCACACAGGTGACGGAGATTCTGGCGACGCCGGGGGTGAGCCTCGTCGGGCCGTTGCCCGGGGAATTCGAGCTTGCGACCATCTACACCGCCGCCGTCGCCACGCGCGCGCGGCGGCCGCGCGAGGCGCGGCACCTGGCCACCATGCTCGCCAGTGAGGCCGCTCGCGACGTTCGCATCCGCATCGGCTTCGAACCGCTGGGATGATCAGCGTTCCACTCTGACGGGTCACACGACTATCCCTCCTGCTGAGCCTGTCGAAGCACGTTCTGGTGGGCGGGACGCACCCCTCGACAAGCTCGGGACGACGCCGGGTGCGCCGTCAGCGGTCTGTGGGGCTCTCGCCGCCGCCCCCTAAATCGGGTACGCTGAGCGTGCGGAATTGCATCGACCGAATTCGTCTTGGGGGAGCAATGTTGGGCACGCGATTTCGGCGTGTGGGGCTGCAGATTGCCAGCGCCGCAGCGATTTGTTTTCTGTCGGATCCGAGCCTGGCGCAGGAGTGCCGCAGCGGCGACCCCACCGCCCGGCCCAAGATCGTCGGCGGCGATCGGGCCCGGCTCGCACAATGGCCGGGTCAGGCCGTGCTGCGTCTGCATGCGAAAAGCGCAAAGAACGCCATCTATCTGTGCGGCGCCACCGCGATCAACGACCGCTGGGTGGTGACGGCGGCGCATTGCGTCGACGACATCCGGCGCGACCTGCGTGGGACATTCAGCGATCGCACCGGCAAGACGCTCACGGGCACGCTCGAAGTCATCTTGGGGGTGGACGATCTCGATGCGGTCCGCGACGAGCACGTGTACGCGGTGGAGAAGGTCGTCAAGAGCGAGGGCTACAAGAGCCCGGAGAAAACCGGCCGGGATATTGCGCTCATACAGCTGAAGCGTCCTTACTCGGGTCCGCTGGCGCGCCTGTCGCTGGAGCAGGGCACGGACCCGCGGACGCCGCCGGGAGCGCAGGTCCGCGTGGCTGGCTTCGGCTCCCTGAAGTTCCGCGCGCCGACGAACGGGTATCGCGCGCCCGACGGACAGTCCTACTCAGCAGGCTCGCAGCGCCTGCTGGAGGCGGCCATTCCGACCGTTGCGACAACCGTTTGCAAGGCGCGCTATCCCAACGCCAAGCTCGACGACGAGCAGCTCTGTGCCGGGCTCGAGGAAGGCGGCCAGGATGCCTGCCAGGGCGACAGCGGCGGGCCGCTCGTCGCCTTCGACCGCAACGGGTGTCCCTACCAGATCGCCGTCGTGAGCTGGGGCGCGGGATGCGCCGGCGCGCGCGACTATGGTGTCTATACCCGCATATCGCATCACGCGGCGTGGATCAAAAGCATCGCCGGCCCCCTCATGGCCGTGGCGCCGTCGGACCTCCAGGCGCCGGCCGCGCCCACGACGCACGTGGCGTCGGCGGACGCCGCGCCGAACGCGTTGACGCAAGGAGCGCGGGCCCAGCTCGAGGACATCCTTGCACCGGCCAAGGGACGCGTACAGGTCGGCATCAGGAGCGGCACTCGCGTGAAGCTCGGCAGCGAGGTGGTCTTCACCGTGCAATCGAGCGTCTCCGGTCGATTGATCGTCATCGACATCAATGCGTCGGGCGAGGTCGTGCAGATGCTGCCCAACCGCTACACATCGGCGACGGAGACCGCGCGGGTCGCATCCGGAGCCACCGTGACCGTGCCCGGCCCCGGCTACGGTTTTACCGGATTCAAGGCCATCGAGCCGGTCGGAAAGGGCCAGCTAATCGCGCTCGTGGTGCCCGACAACTTTCCTGCCGATGCACTGGTGGCCGAGAAGCAGCACATGGCCAAGGGCTTTGCGCCAGTCAACACGCCGACGAACTATCTGATGAATCTGGTGCAGCAGGTGGCGTCGATGATCTCCCGGCGCGGCAGCGGCGATCCCGGCATGAAGGACTGGGCTGTCGGCACGACCGACTACGAGATCGTCAGGTGACGGGGTGGGGGCCGGAGTGGTGGTCGGTGCGCCGTGGCTGCGTGGTCTCTCCGGCATCCTGCCGGCATCGCCGCAGTGGGATGCCGGCATTGGCGGGAGGGGCAGCAGGCCCAGGATCGCCGAGGCTGCGAGCCGCGTTTGCATGGTGAACCCTCGTCGGTCGGTTGAGAGGCTGCGAGCTGAGGTTGCGGCGGCTCGTGCCGCCGCAACCCGCCTGCCGGAATGTCGCCCAGCCGGTTACTGGGCCTGCTGGTGCAGCCGGTCGTAGAAGTCCTTGGCATCGAACGCGCTCGCGGAGCCGGCTGCAGCGAAAACAGACAGGGCGATGAGGACGGAGGCGATCACTTTCATTGTCGATCTCCACCTGGAGAGGAATGCCGGTGGCACCATGCCGCCGATCATCCGGGAGGGATGGGCTCGCTCGCTGCAGATCGCCGCAGACGGCCGCATCTCTCGCGCAAGAGGTACGCGCGGCGGCCTGCGGCAGCCACCGCCGGGATTTTCCGGTGTTTGCCGCGATTTTCCCCGCAGCTTCCGCGTCGCGCAGCACCAGGCCGGCAGACGACCGCAGGCTGCAGCGTGGGACGTGTCGGTCGGGTGTGGCCAAGGCCTGCGCCGGCACGCCATGATGCCGCGGCCGTGCGGAGGATAGCCGATGCCGATCACCGAAGCGGACCGCGCCAGGATCGTTCAGGCGATACGCAGCTACATCGCCAAGCAGCGCATGTCGCGGGACGAGTTCGCGCAGCGGGCCAAGCTTGGCAAATCAACGGTCGACAAGCTTGTCGTCGGCATCTTCTCTGAGAAGACGATCCTGCAGATCGAGGCGCAGTTCGAGATCAGCCTGCTCGATCCGGGCACGTCCAGGGAGAGCGCAGCCGAAGAGCTCGGCGGATATTCCAGGCAGGAGACACGCCCCTATGTCGGCAATTACATCTTCGCGCGACCGTCCTTCCAGGATGACGGCCTGATCCTCGCCTTCCACATGGAGATCTACTGGGACGGCGAGGCGCGTGCACTGATGGTGAAGGAGATCGGGAGCGGAAAGAGCGTCCCCCCGCAATTCGGCAAGGTCTACATCCCCCGATCCTCGATGCACATCTTCATCCTGTCCAACGAGCAGGGCTGGCTGAAGAACGTGATCCTGTCGCAGATCGACGTCTACAAGCGCATGAAGGGGATCATGCTGACGATGGGGAACGCCTTCGCCAATCTGTATACGCCCGCAGCCATGCCCGTGATCATGAACAAGTACGAGACGGTCGAGAAGGACATGCTCGGCAAGATCGATCCGAGCTCGCGCGTGTACGAGGAGTACAACCAGGACCTGCTGGCGGTGGAGGAAAACCAGTACGCGCGATGGATCCGCCTCAAGCAGATCTGAGCGGTCGCAAGCCTATTCGACGACCGTGCCGGCGCCCTTGTTGCCGCCCGGGCACTTGCAGGGTGTGCCGAGCAGCTGCCGCTTCTTGAGGGTGCAGGTGCTCTCGCCGATACGGCACTTCACGCTGAACTCCTGCAAGGCCCGGTTCTTCGGCGGCGGGCCGCCGAACGGTCGCTCCTCGACCTGGCGCCTCGGTGCGCCCTCCGGCCCGCCGAACGGCCGCTCGCCCGACTTGCCCTCGGCAATCAGCAGCGTGGCTGACGAGCCGACCAACACCAGCGCCGCGGCTGCAACGAACAGCATCGACCTCATAGACGCGACCTCGAGAGGGAGCCCCGTTTCGCCCACGCACCCTTGCTCTCTGCTGGCGGGGAGCGATTTCTCGATCCACGTCACACGAGAGCCATTGGGCTGGCGCGCGTCCCTCAGATCGCGCGCTGGGACGAATTTTCGCCCGCATACAAGCTCAGTGCAAAAGCAAAAGAGCATGCGGCGAGGTCGGAATCACGATGCGTTGACGTTTGACCGCGCACCGCATCGCCCGGGCTGCGTCATTGCATGCTGGCCCCTGTCCAAAAGATGCTCCACGGGGAACAGGCTGTTCCTGCCGGAACAGCAGCACCGCCGCAGATGGTTAACTATGGGGTCAGAATCGATATCCGATGCGATTGCGAGGGGTGAGGGCCATGCAGTTTCTAAAGCCTTTGATTGCCTTGACGATCTTCGTCACGCCGCTGACGGTGCAGCCCGAGCGGGCGGAGGCCGGGCTCGGGCGGCAGCTCCTGCGGATGCATCTGGCGAGGAAGATGCACAGTTTCAGGCACCGCCATCACCGCAGGTACGTCTACATCACACCGGTCGTGCGTCAGCCGCAGGCCTCCTACAGGACAGTGACACAGCCCCCGCCGCGCCCCCACCGGCCGGCCGGTCCTGCAACAGCCGCTGCGGCGGCCGCAGCAGCTGCAGCGGCCGCGGATGGAAGCGGCCGCGTCTACGATGCGGCCAGCATGGCTTGGCATGACGGCGGGAACCAGTGCTGGACCGGCACCCAGCCTTGGACCTTCAAGAGCGGCAACTGGTACTACGGCGGCTCGCGCTGGTACAGGTCAGGGTCCGACTGGCGCAGTGACATCACCGATCCGCCGGCGCCCGTGGCGTGCCACACGGTTCCGGCTTTCGCCAAAGTTCAGCCAGCCCCGCCGGCCACGCACGCTCAGCCGCGTCGCGACGAGTTCGAAAGCACGGTGGCGCAGAATGGGCGCAGGGATCCCGACCGCGAGAAGCTCGAGCCTGTCGCCACCAAGTCGATACAGGCCGCGCCGGCCGCGCTCTGCAAGAAATACTTCCCCAGCATCGGCGGCCTCGCGACCGTCCCCTGCGAAGGCTGAGGCTGGAACGCCCCGGCGCATCCGATAGGTTGCGCCGGCGGTTCTGTCGGCAGCCTCAACTCCGCGGGATGTTCCGGATTTCCTCGGGCCGGATGACGATGGGCCCCTCGACCAGACTCGGCCTCAGTGCCGACACAGGTTCGACCAGCGACTCCCGCGGCCGCGGGTTCTTGCGCCACCGCCAACCCTCCCGGCTCGGCACCTTGTCGAGACGGATCGGATAGATGGTGAGCTTGTCGGGCTCGAAGCGCATCCGGAGGAAGCACTTGTAGTTGCCGTTGCGCTGGGAGGAGAAGAGCCAGTCGTAGTTGATCTTGGCAAAGATGTACGTGAGCATCAGATAGAGGCCGAATATCAGACCTCCGACCACGCCGCCGACCAGCACCATCTCGACCGGATAGACCGCACCCGCCCAGAACGTGACGGGTGCCAGCAGCAGGGTCGCGGGCGGCCCCGGATCCGAGCCCGGCAGCCACGCCAGCTCCGCCCATTGCGACAGAGCAGGCAGGACGACCTTGTCGTTGAACGACACGAAGATGCAGTAGAGCAGCCACATGAAGAGAAGGTGCACGCCGAGGTGGCAGCTCGCCTGTACGGCCCTGTTGAACAGGCCCCGCTTGCGCGTGCGCTTGGATTCCGCAATCGCAAAGAAGGCGGCCCAGATGGCGAACAGGAAGGCGGTGGCCGCGGGGCTATTGATCAAGCCCAGCAACAGCAGATGCACGCCCTTGAGAAACAACAGGCCGGTGCTGGTCAGGAACTGCTGTACGCCGGCGGTCCAGCTCCGCTCGGCCAGGTAGAAATCCATGAGCTGGAGCGTCCACTCATCGATACGGCCGGTCCCCGTGAAGCGCCGATAGCCGTCCGGCCGTTCCACGCCCGGCTCGAGCAGGCAGGCCTTTACGTCCGTGGTCGGCGCGCGATTGCCGTGACGCGCCCGCGGAGGCTCCTGCTGCAGACTCCGCGGCGATCCTTCGGGCGCCGGCGATGATTTCTGCAGGCATTCCCGCAGCGCGCGCGGCGTCTGCACGAGACCCTGCTCGATCTCCATGTGGCGGGGAACATCGACCCAGAAGTCGACCCGGAGACTCGCGAACGTCCAGGTCATCAGCCAGTAGATGATGCCCGCGGCCAGGCAGAACTGGAAGTTGCGCTTCGGGAACAGCCAGTTGCCAAGCGCAAGCCGATAGCTCGTGGCCTTGCTCGGGTAGCAGGCGTCCTTGGAGGTTTGCTTCGGCTCGGGATCGGCAGCGGATTTCGCCGGCTCCAGCTTCCGGTCGAGGCGGAAATCCAGGTCGCGCCCCAGCCAGTTGAACTTGAGCTGCCGCCTCAAGTGATAGGTCCCGTGCACGTAGGCGCCGCCGCAGCCCGCCGTGATCAGGTTCATGTTACCGAGCGTTTCCTTCTCGTTGTAGCGGCTGTAGTGATGGTGATCGCCCGAGAATATTCCGCACAGCTTGGCGCCCCGGCTTATGGGAGCCTCGATCAGGCTCGTCAGGTTTTCGCGCGCGAACCGCTCCTGCTCGGTGTTGAGGTAGTACCACGTGGGCTCGGCGGTGAGGAGGATGAAGCGGTCGCCGGGCTGCATGTGGTCGGCGATGGTGCGGAAATAGTCGAGCTGGCCGGAATCTAGCAGGTCGTTGAGCTGGACGTCCGCGCCCCAGATCCACCAGTTGTGAGGCAGCTTGATCGCAAACGAGCTGCGGTGCTGGCGCGTCTGCCAGTCGCCGAAGCGTACGCCGCCCTCTTGCGCAGACCGCGCCGCCCGCGCACGGCAGAACCTGTCGTCGAAGGCGTTGAGGCCGTCGTACCAGTCGTGGTTGCCGGGGATGGCGTAGACGTGCCGCGTCGCGGGCGGAAGCGGCGAGGCGGCCGACGCACCAAGCGTCCGCGGAAGAGCCATCGCATAAGGTGTGAAGGTCTTGCTCTCGTAGGCCTCGTGCGTCGGCCACGGATAGACTTCGTCGCCGCAGAAAACCAACACCTTTCCGTGCGGCAGCTCGACGTCCCCCGGCAGCCCGCGAATGCCACGAATGCCGCCCACCGGTTTGCTCTGCTCGCCGTAGAGCTTCTCGGCGGCGATCATGTAGGCGATGGCATACGTGGAGTCGAAGCCGTCGCCGACATCGGCGGTGAAGTCCACCCAGAACGGCGAGCCTTCGGCGGGCTTGTCGCTGTAGTCGTAGCGCTGCGCGAACTTGCTGCGGAGCTCCGGGTCTGCAGGAATGGGATCGGCAACGTGCTGAATGCCGCGCTGATCGGCAAATTCGCCGAAAACGCGTGCCACAAAAGAGCGGTAGGCAGCCAGCATCAGCAGATGCGGACTGAACCATTTCGTCATCGAGGCGTAGCGGTTGAGGTCCTTCTCCACAGCGCCGACAACTCCCCCCTGGCAACCATCGATCTGGTGTCCTGATCGCGAAATTCGTCTCAACGCACGGCAAGCGAGGGACGAATTTCGCGATCTGAAGGACACTGGAAAAGTCAATGATTCTAGTGTGATTCAGATCGAGAAGTTCGCTTCGCTACCCAGAAGAGAGCAGTGCTGCGGACTTCGCGATCATCACACCAGGACATGCGCAACCTAGGGTCGGGAAGGATCGATATCAATCATCGTCGTCGCCGGGTAATCGGCCATTGAGCAGCTCATGGAGCGTGTGTTGCAAAAAGATGTCTCGCGCTCGCGCCCGCCGCCGGTCCGACCGCGATCTGCGGGTGCCAGCAGGGCCGGAAGGGGATAATCTCTGACGCTTTTCGCTGGGGGTCGGAGGGAGGCAAGGGTGCAGAAGCGATCGCTCATTCTCGCGGGCGGCGGCGTCAAGGTCGCGTATCAGGCCGGCGTCATGCAGGTGTGGCTCGACGAGGCCGGCCTCACGTTCGATCACGCCGATGGGGCCTCGGGCGGCGTCTTCAACCTGGCGATGTACTGCCAGGGCCTGAGCGGAAAGGAGATCGCCGACAACTGGCGCAGGTTTCCGGTGCTACGCTCGATCGGCCTCAACTGGTTCAGCTTCGTGCGCTTCTACTGGTCGGAATCCCTTCTTTCCTACAACAGGTTCCGCAAAAAGGTGCTGCGCAAGCGCTGGAAGCTCGACTGGGAGCGGATCAAGGCCTCGCCGCGGCTCGGCACGTTCAATGTCTACAACTTCAGCAAGAACAAGCTCGAGACGATCGAGAACAAGGCGCTGAGCGAGGACCTGCTCGTCGCCTGCGTGACGCTGCCGATGTGGTTCCCACCCGTGACGATCAACGGCGACCGCTATATCGACGGCGTGTACCTGACGGACGCCAACGTGCTGGAAGCCGTGCGCCGCGGTGTCGACGAGCTCTGGATCATCTGGACCGTCAGCCGCAAGGCGCAGTGGCGAGGCAGCTTCGTCCATACCTACTTCCAGATCATCGAGACCGTGGCCAACGGCAACCTCCAGCGCGATCTCGACCGCATCGAAGCCAGCAACAAGGCCATCGCCGAGGGCAAGAGCGGCGAGTTCGGCAAATCGATCAAAGTGAACATGTTGGCGGCCGAAGTACCGCTGCACTATCTCATCAACGTCTCCTCGCCGGACTTCACGGCGGCGGTCGAGCAGGGCATCGCCGACGCGCGCGCCTGGTGCCGGGAACGCGGTATCACGCTGTCCTCGGATGCGCCCGGCAAGGGCAAGGAGCTAATGGCCTTGTCGTTCCGCGAGACCATGCAGGGCCCGTTCGCGCTCGGCGTCACCGACCCCGAGGAAGGGCGCAAGAAGGGACTGGCGGAGGGCACCTCGCTTGCGCTCCACGGCGACATCCGCATCGATGCCTTCGACCGGTTCGTCAACGAGCCGGCGCATGCAGGCGCGCTGACAGGAACCGTGGACTTCAACGGCCCCGGTTTTGCGGCGGGCATGAAGGCCGCCAGCGGCGTGTTCAATCTGTTCAGTCCGGGCAAGGACAAGAGCCTCAAGCACTTCGTCTACGAGATGGCCTTCCAGCATGAGGGCAAGCCCTACTATCTGGCGGGGCGCAAGGACGTGCGCCAGAACAGCGGCCGCCTCTGGCCGGACACCACGACGCTCTACACCCGCCTCCACGAGGGCAAGGACGCCAAGGGGAAGGTGATCGGCGCCGGCGTCCTGACACTGGGCGTGGCCGAGCTGACCCAGCTGCTCGGGACGGTCGAGGTGCACAACGCGGCCAGTGACGCCGAGCGGCTGGCCGTCAAGATCCGCTTCGGACGTCTCTTTCTCGGCGAGCTGTGGGACAGCTACGCCCGGCGCATCCCCGGCATGCCCTAAGGAGATGAAGGCGATGGACTTCGACGCAATCATCATCGGCAGCGGCTTCGGCGGCGCGGTGAGCGCCTGCCGGCTGTCCCAGGCCGGCTACCGCGTACTGGTTCTGGAGCGTGGTCGTCGCTACGACGCCAAGACCTATCCGCGCCGGGACGACGATCCCTGGTGGTTCAGCAATACCGCACCCGAACTGTGGAACGGCTGGTTCGACATCCGCGTGTTCAAGCACATGGCGGTGCTGTCGTCGGCAGCCGTCGGCGGCGGCTCCATCGTGTACGCGAACCTTTCCGCAGTCCCCCACAAGTCGCTGTTCTACTCGGGTTGGCCCCCCGAGATCACGTGGGACGCCCTCGCGCCGCATTACGAGACGGTCGGGCGCGTCATGAATGTGCAGAAGGTGCCGGACAACCAATGGCCCAAGCGCACGTTCCTGATGCAGGAAGGCGCCCAAGCGATTGGCGCCGGCGACCGGTTCCAAACGCTGGAGGTCGCCGTCAGCTTCGATCCGGAATGGACTTACAATCGCCCGGACCCCTTCAATCCCAAGCACAGCAAACGTTTCGTCAACGAGCACGGCGTCGAGCAGGGCACCTGCGTGCATCTCGGCAACTGCGATATCGGCTGCGACGTCGATGCCCGCAATACGCTCGACCGCAACTACCTGGCGATTGCCGAGCGCAACAAGGCGGAGGTGCGCCCGCTGCATCTCGTGACCGGCATCCAGCCTGAAGGCAGCGGCTACAAAGTGACGTTCGATCACCTGGCGGAGAAGCGGCGGCAAGCGGGTTCCGCAACGGCGCGCATTGTCGTGCTAGCCGCCGGCTCTATCGGCTCCACGGAACTGTTGCTGCAGTGCCGGGACGTGGAAGGCACCCTGACGAACGTGAGCCCGCGGCTGGGCTACAACTGGAGCAGCAACGGCGATTTCCTCACTCCGGGCTTCTACCGCAACCGCGAGGTCCAGCCGACGCAGGGGCCCACCATCACCAGCGCCATCAACTTTCTCGACGGCAGCCGGCCGGACGGCCAGACCTTCTGGATCCAGGATGGCGGATTCCCCAACGTGGTCGCCAACTGGCTGTCGCGCGGCACCCGGGCCGGCGATGCGCGCGTGCGGGCCTTCCTGCGGTTCGCGACGGCGGCGATACGCCGCTATGGGCCGCTGGAGAACGTCATGCCGTGGTTCGCCCAGGGCATCGACGCCGCCAACGGCCGCCTCCTCATGCGCCGGCGCTGGTGGCTCATGGGCAAGAAGATGCTCGATCTCGACTGGGACATCACGGAATCGGCCAAGGTGATCGAGGCGATCATCGACACGCACAAGAAGCTATCGAAGTCGACCGGCGGGATCGGCTTGGTGCCGCCGTCCTGGAGCGTCGACAAGTTTCTGATCACTCCACACCCGCTGGGCGGCTGCAACATGGGCTCGAGCGCGGCCGACGGCGTCGTGGACCACAAAGGCGAGGTGTTCGGCCACCGCAACCTGTTCGTGCTCGACGGCTCGATCGTGCCGGAGGCCCTGGGCGTCAATCCCTCGCGCAGTATCGCTGCGTTGACCGAGCGCGCCATGAGCCTGATCACGAAGGAAGGGCGGTAGCCAATTGCACGACGCGTAGGGTGCAAACGGCGAAGCCGCATTGCACCGAACGACGGGTGAAAGCGGCGCAATGCGCTTCGCTCTTGCACCCGTACACCCAGTCTAATGCGCGGCTTCCCAGTTGGCGGCGGCCTTGGCGTCCACGTGCACCGGCACCTTCAGGCGCACGGCCGGCTCGGACGCCTTCTCCATCACGTGCGCGATGGTCTTGAGCGCCTTGGCGACGTCCTTGTCCTTGGCCTCGAATACAAGCTCGTCATGGACCTGCAGCAGCATGCGCACGTTTTCCAGGCCCGCTCCGGTGAGTGCGGCCGGCATGCGGATCATGGCGCGGCGGATGATGTCGGCGGCCGAGCCCTGGATCGGTGCGTTGATCGACGCGCGCTCGAGGAACGCGCGCATCGACGGGTTCCTGGTGTTGATCTCGGGATAGTGCACGCGGCGGCCGAAGATCGTCTCCACGTAGCCGTGCTCGTGCGCGAACTTCTTGGTTGCATCCATGTATTCGCGGATGCCGGGGAAGCGCTTGAAATAGGTGGTGATGTATTCGCCGGCTTCCTGCCGCGGGATGCCGAGCTGGGCGGCAAGGCCGAACGCGGAGATGCCGTAGATGATGCCGAAGTTGATGGCCTTGGCTCGCCGGCGCACCTCGGCGGGCATGTCCTGGATCGGCACGCCGAACATCTCCGACGCCGTCATGGCATGAATGTCGAGCCCTTCGGCGAAGGCCTTGGTGAGCTGCGGGATGTCGGCGATGTGAGCGAGGACGCGCAGCTCGATCTGGCTGTAGTCGGCGGAGATGAGCTTGCTGCCGGCCTCGGCGATGAAGGCCGTGCGGATCT
>Ga0111539_10005534_pt1 | contig 16339 bp, 18 predicted proteins | sample RhiMethybrSRZTD1_FD_79667 | JGI IMG/M metagenome (GOLD analysis project Ga0111539, IMG submission 79667) | Populus rhizosphere microbial communities from Tennessee, USA - Rhizosphere MetaG P. TD hybrid SRZTD1 (version 2) (version 2) | ecosystem: Host-associated > Plants > Roots > Rhizosphere >... | reverse complement strand
GACTTCGTGGCCATGCAAGTGCAGGGCATCGAGGGCAATCCGCAAATCCCGGTGCATGCGGGCCTTGCCAAGTTCCTGAAGGAGCACAAGGCCTGGAACGACAAGTGGAAGGTGGCGGCCGGCGGGACCTAGATCGTTCGATCGGCATCGACGGGGTGGGTACACCGTGCGCTAAAGACGCGGCGCGCTCACCCCGAAATTTTGGCGCACGCGCCGATATCGGAGGACGAGGTTCCTCCGCCAGGGGAGACGCATGTCGCGCCAAGCGCTCAAGAAATATGCCACGCTCAATAATCTGACGTTTGTCTTGGCGTCGATTCAGGTCGTCTGGCTGGTTTGGTTCTTCTACACCGGTCTCGGCGGTGGGCTGGAACTCGTCGCGCGCGTGATGTCGATCGCCCTCGCGCTGCAAGTTCTGTTCATGTACCAGCTGGACTACTTGTACAAATGGCTGCCGCCGATCGCCAACCATCTCCTCGTCGCTCTCTATCTTGGCATCTGCGCACTTGCGTTCGTCTATTTCCACTACGAGTTCGAGCGCATCGCCATCTATTCGCAGGGCTCGTTCACGCAAAACGACTACATCGTCGGGTTGTTGGTTTTCTTGCTGGTGATGGAGTTGTCCCGTCTCGCCCATCCCATACTGTTCTGGACCAATGTGTTCATGGTCGTTTACACGCTCTGGGGCTTTCTCAGTCCGATCGATTTCTTCTGGCATCCGGGCACGTCCTTCCGCCGCGTCATCACCTCGAGCACGGTGGAATTCTCGACCGGCATCTATGGCATCTACGGCCAGCTCGCCCTCACGCTGATCGCTGCGTTCCTGCTCTTGGCCGGCGTCGCGAACGGGTTCAATGCGCAGCACTCGATGATCAGGGTCGTGCGTCTGATCGCCCGGTCCAGACGGCTCATTCCGCAAACCGCCGTCGTGGGGTCGAGCGCGATCGGACTGATCAGCGGCAGCGGCTCGGCCAATGCGGCCGTGGTCGGCACCATCACTATCCCGCTGATGATGCGCTACGGGGTTCCGGGCACCTTTGCTGCGGCCGTCGAGACCGCGGCATCGATGGGAGGGCTGATCGATCCCCCGATGATGGGGGCCGCCGCTTTCCTGATGGCGGAGTTCCTGGGTGTTCCCTACTGGGATGTCGTGCTGCGCGGCTTTGCGCTCACCTTCGTGTACTACCCCGCGATCGGCTTTGCGGTCTACCTGCTGTGCGTGCGCCTGCTGCCGGGCGATAAGATTGCAAAGCCGCAAGTACCGCTCTACGACCGGGTGACGACCGCGATCTTCTTTTCCTCCGTCATCTACCTCGTCTATCTGATGGGCTTCGTGGGCAAGGGCGAATTGCTGGCTGCGCTCTACACGGCAATTTTCATGCTGTGCCTGCTCGTCCCGGCGTTCCTACTCTTCAAATATGTGGTGCGTGAACCCTCCATCGCGGACGAAACGCTGCTCGGAAGCCTTCGGCGCGGGATCGAAACGCATGCCGAGATGACGTCCTACCTGACGCTGCTGCTGGCGACTCTGGGAATCATGATCGGCCTGTTCACGGTCACCGGTTTCATCAACCGAATGGGCGCCATGTTGATCGATCTTGGGGCCTGGAACATTTTCGCCATGATATTCATGGCCTGGGTCTTCGGCTGGCTCGCGGGCACGGGCCTTCCACCCACCGCGACCTACATCATCGGTGCGGTCATCATCGTACCGCCGATGAAGCAGGTCGGAATCGACCCCTGGGTGGCGCATTTCTTCGTGTTCCTGCTTTCGGTGTGGGGCGAGTTGTCGCCGCCGACCTCTCTCACCGCCGCCGTCTCGGCGCGGATCGCCAACGTATCGTTCATGAAGACCATGTTCGAGGCACTGAAGATCTGCGCGCCCATAACCCTGATGACGTTCGCAATCTTCACCCGCTCCAACATGGTGACGACGACGGGGTGGTTGCAGATCGCCGATACGCTGCTCGTCCTCGTCAGCACGCTGGGTATCACCTTCGCGATGTTCGGACGAACCCACCCGAAGCCAGCCATCGACATTTTGCTGCGCTGCTGCGTGGCGGCAATCTCGTTCGTGGCGATGTTCCATCCGGACATGGGAGCGTCGGCCTCGGTCGCGGTCGTCGTGATGCTCGCCGTCGTTGCCGGTGTATACCGACACATCCAGCTGGCGCCGAAGACTTACGCGATTACCGAGACTGAGGCCGCTGCCGCGCGAGGCAGCGATCTTGCGCCCGTCCTGGCCGAGGCCAAGCGCGACATTGGATAACTGAGCCCCGCCGGCACTCGTCGCTTCTCCCTCCTCGTGCTAGTCCATCGGAAGCTTTCGCAACTGGTTGGTGGAGACTGTGAATGGCAAACAATGCGCCTCGTATCGGCTGGATCGGCGCCGGCCGCATGGGGCTGCCGATGGCCGAGCTGCTGCTGAAAGCGGGCCATGAGTTGAGCGTGTGGAACCGCACCGCCGCCAAGGCCGAGCCTTTGGCCCGACTCGGCGCCAAGATCGTCAAAAGCGCGGCCGACCTCGCCGACCGCGACATCGTGTTCTCGATCGTCTCGACCGGCAAGGACCTGGAGGAGGTCTACTTCGGGACCGGCGGCGTCGCCGCAAGCAAGGGCAAGGTGCCGGCGATCCTCGTCGATTGCTCCACCATCGGTGTGGAGGAGTCGGCCGCCATCCGCAAGCGCCTGGCCGCGTCGGGCGCCGACTACATCGCCGCACCGGTGAGCGGCAACGCGCGGGTGATCGCGGCGGGCAAGCTCTCGGCCGTCGCGTCGGGGCCGGAGGCGGCGTTCCGCAAGGTCGAGCCGCTGATCAAGGCGTTCGCCCCCAACGGCGTCTCCTACGTGGGCGGCGGCGAGCTCGCGCGCGTGTGCAAGATCGCCCACAACGTCATGCTGGGCGTCGTCATCGAGAACCTGATCGAGATCACGCTCCTCACCAACAAGATGGGCGTGCCGCGCCACGCCTTCCTGGCGTTCCTCAACAACAGCGCCATGGGCTCGATGTTCACCCGCTACAAGTCGCCGGCGCTGGTCAACCTCGACTGGACCACCACGTTCACGCCGGAGCTCTTGCGCAAGGACATCGACCTCGGGCTGGAGCTCGGACGCGAGAACGACGTGCCGATGCCGGTGACGGCCGCCGCGCGCGAGGTGCTGCAAAGCCACTTCGGCGCCGCCACCTTGAAGACCGACCCGGAGAAGTACCTGGCCGGCGACTTCGCCGCCCTGATCGAGACCATGGCGCTGGCGGCCGGCATGAAGCTGGAAAGCGAGAAGCAGGCCGTGCCGACGGGCTTGGAAAGGTAGCGAGTCCATTCCACCCTTCACGTTGGTCGAGGCTCTTATTTTCGTCTTGGCGCTGTTGGGGCTCTCTTCGCTGCAACGCGGCGCGCCGCCGCCAGCGCTGCTCGCGCCCAGGTGACAAGCTCATCGGGTTCGTCGAACAGCCGCTCCGGCACGCGCCAAAAGGAGAGGTCGATGGTAGAGCCCTTCTTCTGGTAGTTGAGCGGCGGAAAGGCCTCGGCTTCCTTGAACGCCGCCCGGTTGTGGTCATCAACGCGGAAATAGAGCGTGTTCGCCGTCACCATCCCAAGCATCACCCCGTCGCAGAACACCCCGGTCTTGCCGAACATACGCCGCATCGTGACGCGGCCGAGCGGAGCGAGCTGCTCGCGCAGGAACTCGGCAAAGGTGTCGCTGGCAACCATCCCCCTATCTCGTTCTCGAATGCACGCCTAGTTCAGCGCAGCTTCGGGTAGGCGCACAGCAGGCCGTAGATGCCGACGACGCTGTTGCCCGGGATGCCGAGGGCGGCCGGTGGCGAGGCGAGCCTCGCGGCAACGCGCTCCGCGTCGGCGCGGCGCAGGCACTCGACCACGAAGGCGCCGGCGGTGAGCTGATCCTTGCCGCGGCTCTTCATCTCCGCAGTGTCGGTGGGGGTCTGTGTCGCGGCGGCAGTCCACAGCTGCACGCGCGCAATGCCGGGCTCGGCGGCGAGGCTCTCGACCAGCTTGGCCGCCTCCGGCGTGGGTGCCATGGACCGATCGGCGCGCAGAACGACGGCATGCGAGCCGATGAGGTCGCCCGCGGCCAGGCGCAAGTCGCACACCGTGCGCACCATGTTGCGGAAGGCTTTCATCGCCTCGAGCGTCCACGGCGTCGGCGCCTCGAGGCGATCCACGTAGGCTCTCGAGGAGAGGACGTCGGGGCTATCTACCTCGTAAAAGGCGAAGAAGCGCCGGTCGCCGCCCGCCACCGCCTCGTAGCGCCGGCCGAAGCGGAAGCCCGGCACGCCCACGCGCTCCTGCAGGTGCTCGCGGATGTACCAGCGCTCGAAGTGATCGTAGCCCTCGGGCGCACAGTCGTTCCAGATGGCGAGGATACCGGCCATGGTCAGTCTCCGCTCAGGCCGCGTCGCGCCCGGCCTCTTTGCCGAGCAGGCCGGCCTCGACTAGCGCCGCGCCGATACGCGCGATCTCCGGCCGGCCGATCTTGACCAGCGGCGGGCGCACATGCGCGCGGGGCAGGCGCCCCAATAGCACAAGCGCCTCCTTCATGCGGTTGTGCATGTCGATGAATGGGTCGGCATAGAAGACCCGCATCAAGGGCTCGATGCGGTCGCCGAGGCGCTGCGCCTCGGCGAGATCCTTGTCCTGCACGGCCCGGAACAGCTGCGCCTGCAGGTCGGGGATGACGCTGCCGCTGCCCGAGAGCAGACCCTTGCAGCCGAGCACCAGCGAGGGCAGCAGCCAGGCGCTATGGGTGGTGAGCACGTTCACCGGACGCGGCAGGCTCTGCAGCGTGCGTACATGCCATTCGTGATGCGGCACGTTGCCGATCCAGTCCTTGATGGCGCGGATGGTTGGCACCTCCTCGCACATCCTGAGCAGGGTGTCCTTGGGATAGCCCTGGCCGGTCGCGAGCGGATACTGGAAGACGATCAGCGGCAAGTCGGTGGCGTCGGCGATGCGCTTGAAGTGGGCGAGCGCCATCTGCGGCGACTGCCCCAGCGTGAAGGGTGCCGGGGGAAACACCAGCAGCGCCGACGCGCCGCCCTCGGTGGCCATGCGGGCCAGCCGCACCGCCTCCAGGCTGCCGTCGGCCCAGATGCCGTTGACGAGCGGCAGGCGGGCGCCGACCTCGTCCTGGGCGATGGCGAGCACGCGCCGTTGCTCATCGAAGGTGCAGGAGGCGACCTCGGTGGAATGGGCGTTGATGGTGATGGCGGTGATGCCGGGCGTCGCCGCCACGTCGCGCAGGTGTTTGCGAAAGCCCGCCTCGTCGATGGCCAGATCCGCATCGAAGGGCAGCAGCACCGCAGGGATGACGCCGTGGGGTAGGTAGGCCTTGTGCCGGGGCATGGGGGTGCACCTCAAGTCGTGAGCATGGCAGCATCGCAGATTGACTACAAAAGCGCCAGATTCCCCCACCTCGGCAGCGATGGCACAATGCCGACGGCAAACATGGCCCAGCGAAGGGTTGTCGCCGACAGGGCCGACGGGCTAAATCCGATGGAACCGTGGAGGGAGCGATGGGGACCGACGAGGACGCGCTCGATGAGCTCATCGATGCCACGGCACGCGCGCTGGGCATACCGGTCGAGCCGCAGTGGAAGCCGGGGATCAACGCGAACCTGCAGGTCACCTTGCGCGTGGCGGCGATGGTGGCCGAGTTCGCGCTACCGGACGAGGCGGAGCCGGCCCCCGTGTTCGAGGCCTGAAGCGCATGGATACCTGGGGCACAGCCGCCGAGATCGCAGCCGACGTCGCCGCCGGCAAGCGCACCGCGGTCGAGGTGGTGGAAGGGGCGCTGGCGCGCATCGGCGCGCGCGACAAGGCGCTCAACGCCTTCACCGCCGTCACCCGGGAGCGGGCACGGGCGCGGGCGCGCAGCCTCGATGCGGCGCGCGGCAGCGGCCGGGCGGCTGGGCCACTCGCGGGCGTGCCGTTCGCCGTCAAGAATTTGTTCGACGTGGCCGGCTTGCCGACGCTCGCCGGCTCCAAGATCAACCGCGAGCGGCCGCCTGCCGACACCGACGCCACGTTGATCGCGCGGCTGGAGGCTGCGGGCGCCATCCTCGTCGGCGCGCTCAACATGGGCGAGTACGCCTACGACTTCACCGGCGAGAACGTGCATGACGGGCCCTCGCGCAACCCGCACGACACCGCGCACATGACCGGCGGCTCCTCGGGCGGCTCCGGCGCAGCGGTGGCCGGCGGCCTCGTGCCGATCGCGCTCGGCTCCGACACCAACGGCTCGATCCGCGTGCCGGCCTCGTTCTGCGGCATCTTCGGGCTGAAACCGACCTACGGCCGCCTGTCGCGTGCCCGCACCTTCCCGTTCGTGGCGAGCCTCGACCACGTAGGGCCGCTCGCCCGCACCACGCGCGACCTGGCGCTCGCCTACGACGCCATGCAGGGACACGATCCCGAGGACCCCGTCTGCGTCGAGCGATCACCCGAACCGGCACTGCCGTCGCTGGAGGCCGGCATCGGCAGCCTGCGCATCGCCGTGGCCGGCGGCTATTTCAGGCGCGGCGCCTCGCCCGAAGCGCTGGCCGCGGTGGCCCGGGTCGCCAAGGCGCTCGGCGTCACCCGCGAGGTCGAGATCCCCGAGGCTGCCCGCGCCCGCGCTGCGGCCTTCATCATCACGACAAGCGAGGGCGCCGCCCTGCATCTCGACCGCCTGCGCACGCGGGCACAGGATTTCGAACCCGCCATCCGCGATCGGCTCATATCCGGGGCGATGGTGCCGGGGGCACTGGTGACGAGGGCGCAGAAGTTCCGGCGCTGGTATCGCGACGAGATGCTGCGGCTGTTCCAATCCGTCGATGCCATCCTGGCGCCGGCAACGCCGTTCCCGGCGCCGCGCATCGGCCAGCAGACCATGCTGCTCGAGGGGGTCGAGGTCCCACTGCGGCCCAACATCGGCATTTTCACCCAACCGATCTCCTTCATCGGCCTGCCGGTGGCATCGGTGCCGGTGCCGCTCGAACCCCTGCCGATCGGGGTGCAGGTCATCGCCGCGCCGTGGCGCGAAGACATCGCATTGCGTATCGCCCATGCGCTGGAGCGCGCCGGGGCCGTGGCGGCGCCGCGGCCGGCCGAATAGGAGGACGACCCATGGAGATCGACCTGCCGGAGGTGGTGGCGCAGGTGCGCGAGGCCTTCGAGCGCTACGAGCAGGCGCTCGTCACCAACGACGTAGCAACGCTCGATAGCCTGTTTCGTCAGGATGAGCGCACCATCCGCTACGGCATTGCCGAGAACCTCTATGGCCATGAGGAGGTGGCGGCGTTCCGGGCGGCCCGTCCGCCGGTTGGCCTGATGCGCACGCGCGCGCGCACGGTGATCACCACCTACGGCCGGGACTTCGCCGTCGCCTCCACTCTCTTTCACCGCCCAACGTTGGCAGGCAAGGTCGGCCGGCAGATGCAGAGCTGGGTGCGCTTCGCCGAGGGATGGCGGGTCGTTGCGGCGCATGTCAGCATCATCGACGCGCCCAAGTCTTGAACCCGGCGCCGGTGGAGAACACTTGGGATATGAGCTGGGGATATGAGCTGGGCGGGCTTCCTGAAGCGGTTTCTCGTGACGGTCGGGCTGATGCTGGGCACGGCGCTGGCCCTCATCGCGCTGATGAACCCGTTCGGCAATCTGCCGGTGCACGCGTTCGGCCCCCACGTCATCATGGACAGCAACGACCGCTATCAGCTGCCCGCCGTGGTGCGCACGCGCGCATTCGATTCGATCGTGGTGGGCACCTCGAGCTCCAAGCTGCTCGACCCGGCATGGCTGGAGCAGGTCTTCGGCGGGCGCTTCGCCAACATTGCGCTCAACGACGGGCGGGCGTGGGAGGAGTACCAGCTGGCTCAGCTGTTCCTGCGTACCGTGCCGCAGCCGCGGACGCTGCTCGTCGGCATCGACTGGGTGTGGTGCGCTGAGGACGCTGACGTCAATCGCATCACCGGACGCGGCTTCCCGCCCTGGATTTACGACGAGGAGCCCTGGAACGACTGGCTCTACATCCTGAATTGGCGAAGCGTGGAGACCGCCGGACGCCGGCTCGCCAACCTGGCCGGGCTGTTGGGCCCGCGCTTTCCGGCCAATGGCTTCGACGTGTTCGTGCCGCCCGAGCGGGCCTACGACGCGGCCAAGGCGAAGCAGCATATCTGGCGCGCCAGGCCGAGCCCGATCGTGCCGGTTGAGCCCGCCTATGTGGCAACGCACAGCGACCGTGCGCAGTGGCGGTATCCGGCCTTGGCCTGGCTCGACGAGCTTGCCGGCAAAGTGCCGGCCGGCACGCGCGTGATCTGGGCGTTCATGCCGGCGCATGTGGCGGGGCAGCTGCAGCCGGGCTCGAAGGAGGCCGCCCGCGAGGCCGAATGCAAGGCGCGCATGGCCGCAATTGCCACGCGCCGCGGCGCTCACCTCGTCGACTTCAAGTTTGCCTCGTCGATCACCCGCGAGGACGCCCATTACTGGGATCCCCTGCACTATCGGCTGCCGATCGCGCAGCGCATCGTCGAGGGCATCGCCAGGGCCGTGGCCACGGGCAAGGACGATCCCGGCGGCGATTGGCGCTATCTGGCCGGGCCGGCGCGACAGGGACGGTAGGCCCGCTGCAGACAGAGGATCGGCGGCACGCTACCATCGCCACAAATAGAAGCGCACGCGCAGGAGGAAACCATGCAGTTGACACGTCGACACATGACCTTGGCGGCCGGGCTCGCGCTCGCGGCCGCGAGCCAGCTACCCATCGCAGCAGCCGTCGCTCAGTCCGGCGAGGAAGCCGCCGTCAACGAGGCGGTCGAAGCGCTGCGCAAGGCGATGCTGGCCGCCGACAAGGCCGGGTTGGAGGCCGCGGTCTCCGATCAGCTGAGCTATGGCCACTCCGGCGGCGTGATCGAATCCAAGGCGCAATTCGTCGAAGTGATCGTCAGCAAGAAGACCGTCTACAAGACGATCACCCTGTCGGAGCCCAGCACCGCCGTGGTCGGCAACAACGCGATCGTGCGCCACATCTTCTCGGCCGAGACCGAGAGCGGCGGCAAAGCCGGCTCGGCCAGGGTCGGCGTCCTGCAAGTGTGGCAGAAGGACGGCCGCTGGAAGCTGCTGGCGCGCCAAGCCTTCCGGCTCCCGACGTAGAGCCAGCTATACGCCGCGGCGATTTGGGTGCAGCGTCGCCCGCGAGGCGCGACCGCGCGGCTGCGCACGGCCAACCGCACCGGCAGACCGATCGGCCGGGGGTGCCAAGCCCCTGGCGGGGAAGCATCATGACCGCGTCGAATACGCTGCTGCCCACCCTCACCATGCTGGCTGCAGTCCTGATGTGGTCGTCGGCGACGCCCGGCAGCAAGTTTGTCCTGATGGAGATGGCGGTCAGCGAGTTCGTCGTGCTCCGCTTGTCGCTGGCCGCCATCGCTCTGTGGCTCATCGTGCTGGCGACGCGGGCGAACGTGGGGCTGCGAACCGTAGGCTGGCGGCCGCTGGTCATGGGCCTGCTGGAGCCCGGCCTCGTCACCTTCCTGGTGTCGCTCGGGCTGACCATGACGTCGCCGGTCAGCGGCTCGGTGTTCTGGGGCCTCACACCGCTGATCGTGCCGCTGCTCGGCCGCGTCGTGCTCGGCGAGCGGATCGAGGCGGTGGTGCTGGTGGCGGCCATCATCGCCTTCGGCGGTACGTTGATGCTGGTGTGGGGCCAGACCCATCATGGCGGCGGCAGCCTGGTCGGCGACCTGTTCGTTGCCAGCGGCGTTCTCGCCTCCGCCGTCAATGCCCTGATCGCCCGGCGCAACGCGCAGACCGGCGCCAACCCGCTGGCAACCGCGAGCTGGCAGCTGACGTCGGCCTGCTGCATCGCGGCCCTCCTGTTCCTGGTCATGCCGGCGAGCGATTTGCGCGCGACCGAGGCGAGCGCCCCATCGATCGGCGTCCTCCTCTATCTGGGCCTCATCGTATCGGCCGGCGTCTACATCCTGTCGAACTACGCCCTGCGCCACCTGCCCGTCGGCCGCATGAGCCTGCTGGGGTGCCTCACCGCACCGCTCGGCGCGATCATGTCGGCGGTGTTCCTGGGCACGCAGGTGAGCGCGCTGGACCTCGTTGCCGTCGGCATCGTGATCTTTGCCGTCGCCCTGCCGACGCTTGTCCGGCTGCAGAGCAGCCGCGCGGGGAGCTAGGTTCACTCCGGCCCCGGTTGCGATATGCTCGCGGCCAGCAGCCATTCACGGAGGAAGCGACCCATGAGAAAATTCACCCGCCGCGACGCGCTCGTCGCCACTGGAGCCGCCGGCGCCGCGGCGACTTTGGGACTGGACGCGGCGCGCGCGCAGGCCTGGCCTAGCCGTCCCGTCACCATCATCTGCCCCTGGGGTGCGGGCGGCGGCACGGATGCCACGGCGCGGATCGTCGCGGCGGTGCTGGAGAAGGACCTCAAGCAGCCCTTCAACGTCGTCAACCGCACCGGCGGCTCAGGGGTGGTCGGCCATTCGGCCATCGCCACGGCGGCTCCGGACGGCTACACGCTCGGCATCATCACGGTCGAGATTTCGATGATGCATTGGCAGGGGCTGACCGAGCTGAAGCCCGACAGCTATACGCCGCTGGCCCTGATGAACGAGGACCCGCCGGGCATCCAGGTCAACAGCGCAAGCCCGCACAAGACGGTCAAGGAGCTGGCCGACTTCATCAAAGCATCGCCTCACGGCAAGCTCAAAGCCTCCGGCACGGGCCAGGGCGGTATCTGGCATTTGGCCCTCGTCGGCTGGCTCACGGCCATGGGCCTGAAGCCCGACCACGTCGCCTGGGTGCCTTTGAACGGTGCAGCGCCGGCCATGCAGGACCTGGCCGCCGGTGGCCTCGATCTCGTGACTTGCTCGGTGCCGGAAGCGCGCGCCATCATCGAGGCGGGGAAGGCCCGCAGCCTCGCGGTGATGGCGGCCGAGCGCAACCCGGCGTTCAAGGACGTGCCGACGCTCAAGGAAGCCATGGGCATCGATTACACCACCGGTGCCTGGCGCGGATTTGCAGCACCCAAGGCCCTGCCGGCGGATATCGCCACTGCCATGACGGCGGCTCTCAAGAAGGTCAACGAGGCCGCCGAGTTCCGCGAGTTCATGGCCAATCGCGGCTTCGGCGTGAAGTGGGCCGATGGCGCCGGTTTTGCGAAATTCATGGACGAGGGCAACAAGGCGATGGGCGTTGCAATGAAGGCGGCCGGCCTCGCCAAGGGCTAGGCCGCACGACCTGGCGGGGCTCGCAGCGATTGCGGGCCCCCAAGCTCGCTGTGCCCGCCGTCTTCCTTTTTGCCACCTGGGACTCCCATGCAACTTTCAGATCGCGTGACGGGCCTGTTCATGGTCGCCCTCGGGGGCCTTGCGGCCTATGGCGGCTCGCGCCTGCCGCCGGTGCCGGGCCAGCAGATCGGCCCCAATGTGTTTCCGCTGGTGGTCGGCGTCGGCCTCGCGGTCTGCGGGGCCATGATCGCCTTCGGCATCGGTCGCCGTTATGAGGAGGAGGCCGAGGCCGACCTCGCCAAGATCACCGGCCGGATCGCCGCGGAGACCGGCGAGTCCGAAGCGCCGACCAGCTGGTGGCGTGGCCTGAGGGCCCTGGTGCCGCCGGCGCTGCTGCTGTTCTACGCGGGCGCCGTCGACCGCATCGGCTTCCTGCCGACGGCTGCCGTGGTCGTGCTCATCGCCTCGCTGGCGCTGGGGGCGCGCCTGCGCCTGGCCATTCCCATGGCGATCGGCGCACCGTTGTTCGTCAACATGGTGTTCCTGAAGCTCCTGCGCGTGCCGCTGCCGTCGGGCCTGCTGCCCCTGCCGTGGTTGGGGCTGCCATGAAGACGGTGATGGATGCGTTCGCGCTGGTGCTGCAGACCGACGTCCTGATCGCCATCGTGCTGTCGTCGATCTACGGCCTGGTGGTCGGCTCGCTGCCCGGCCTTTCGGCGACCATGGCGACGGCGCTGCTGGTGCCCGTCACGTTCTACCTGTCGCCGATCGCCGCCATCGCCACCATCATCTCCGCCTCCGCCATGGCGATCTTCTCCGGCGACATCCCCGGCGCGCTCCTGCGCATCCCGGGCACGCCGGCCTCTGCCGCCTACACCGACGAGGCCTACGCCATGACGCGCAAGGGCCAGCCCGAGATGGCGCTCGGCATCTGCGTGTGGTTCAGCGCGCTGGGTGGCATTGCCGGCACCCTCTCGCTGATGATCCTGGCACCGCCGCTGGCCGAGATGGCGCTCAACTTCTCGACCTACGAGTATTTCTGGCTGGCGTTCCTCGGCCTGATGTGCGCCACCATGGTGGCGCGCTCCTCGCCGGTGAAGGCCATCGCCAGCATGCTGATCGGCCTGCTCGTGTCCTGCGTCGGCATCGAGAACCCGGCCGGCACGCCGCGCTTCACCTTCGGCAGCACCGACCTGCTCGGCGGCATCGAGCCGATCCCGGCCCTGGTCGGCGTATTCGCGGTGTCCGAGGTGATGCGGGCCATGCTGACGTCCGAGCCGCCCAAGCTGCCCTACCGGCGCTTCGGCAGCATCCTGGCCGGGCAGCTGGCGCTCACCAAGAAATACGTGGCTCCGCAGGTGCGCGGCAACATCGTCGGCATCATCATCGGCGTGCTGCCCGGCGCCGGCGCCGACATGGCGGCCTGGGTCAGCTATTCCATGTCGAAGCGCTTCTCCAAGGAGCCCGAGAAGTTCGGCACCGGCCACCCCGAGGGGCTGATCGAGGCCGGCGCCAGCAACAACGCCAGCCTCGCCTCGGGCTGGGTGCCCTCGCTGCTGTTCGGCATCCCCGGCGACACCATCACCGCCATCGCCATCGGCGTGCTCTACATGAAGGGCCTCAATCCCGGCCCGACGCTGTTCACCGAGCGGGCCTCCAGCATGTATGCGCTCTACATCATCTTCATCATCGCCAACATCATCATGATCCCGCTCGGCATCGGCATGATCCGCATCGCCGCCCTGGTGCTGCGCGCGCCGCGCGCGTCGGTGATGCCGGTCATCGTGCTGCTGTGCGCGGTCGGCGCGTTCGCGACCGGCAACAACCTGTTCGCCGTCATCACTGTCGCCGCCTTCGGCGCCATCGGCTACGTCATGGAGCGCAACGGCTATCCTGTCGCGGCGATGGTGCTCGGCATCGTCATGGGCACGATGGTGGAGCAGAGCTTCGTGACCTCGCTCATCAAGTCGGACGGCAGCATCCTGCCCTTCTTCAGCCGACCGGTCGCCGCCGTGCTCGCCGCCTGCACCATCGCCGCGCTGCTGTGGCCGCTGGGGGTGTGGGTGTGGGGCCGATTGCGGCCGCGCGCTACCGCGTCTTGAAGAAACTCCGTGTGCGATAGTCGCAAACTCGACGTTCTTTAAGGACGGCGGCGAACGCGGTATAGTCCACCCATGGCCGACACGATCGAGAACCGCGTTAGCGACATCGAGCAGATCCTGGCACACCTGCCCAAGGATTTGGACGCGCGCTTTGCCGGAGCCGATGCGCGCGCCGGCGCACGCTTCGACCGATTGAGCATTCGTCTGCAGGCGCTCGAGGCCCGCGTTCAAGAGAACGCTATGTCCGCCGCAACCCAGATCGCCGGACTAGACGCCAAGATCGACGCGGTCGACGCGAAGATCGACAGCAAGGTCGCCGGAGTCGAGGCCAAGGTCGCGGAAGTCGACGTGAAGGTCGACAAGCTGACGACGCAGGTTGCCGAGATTCTGCTCCTGCTGCGTATGCCGAAGGCCTAGCTCTTCTCCAATAGCCGCCACGGTTCGAGGTTCACCGCATCGCCGCGCCGATCAGGCGTTTGGCGTCCTCGCCGTCCCACTCGGCGGGGCCGAGCAGGCGGCCGATCTCGCGGCCCTGGCGGTCGAGGAGAAGGGTCGCCGGCAGGCCAGCGGCGCGCAGTGTCGAGCCCATGCGCGCGGTGGGGTCGGCATAGAGCGCGAGCGCCTCGGCGCCGGTGTCGGCCAGGAACTTCCTGGCGCCGTCCAGCCCCGTGCGGTCGACGCTCACCGCCACCACCTGGAACTGGTCGGAGCCCAACTCGCGCTGCAGCCGGTCCAGTGCCGGCATCTCCTTGCGGCAGGGAAGGCACCAGGTGGCCCACAGGTTGAGCAGCACCACCTTGCCGCGCCAGTCGGCGAGCGTGCGCTCCTTGGCCGACGCGTCGAGAAACTTCACCTCGGGCAAATCTTCCGGCGCCTTGCGGAACACGAAGGCCGCCATCTGCCCCTGGCTCAAGGCGTTGCTGCCGGGCCCGGCCGGGGTCGCGGCCGGTTTGCCTGGCTCGGGTGGGGGGGATTGCACGACCGGGGAAACGACGTTGTCAGGACGCCCCAGGGTCACGTATACCGCCGCAAACCCCGCAACCGCGGCGACGGCTGCGGCCCACATGGCCGTGGACAGGCCCGCTCGCGCCGAGCCTGCTCGCGGGTTGTGAGCTAGTGTGTCCCTTTCCGGCTTGCGCATCAGGCAACCTCGGGTGGCAACGACGTGACCGACAAGACCGCCAATAGAATGTGGGGTGGCCGCTTCGCGATGTCGCCGGCCGAGGTCATGCAGGAGATAAACGCCTCCATCGGCTTCGACAAGGCCTTGGCACCCCAGGACGTCCGCGCCTCCAAGGCGCATGCGGCGATGCTCGCGGCTCAGGGCATCATCTCCAAGGACGACGCCCGGAAGATCAATGCCGGCCTCGACCGGGTGCTGGAGGAGATCGAGGCCGGACGGTTCGCCTTCTCCCGCGCGCTGGAAGACGTGCACATGAACGTCGAGAGCCGCCTTGCGGAGCTGATCGGCGAGCCCGCCCGCCGGCTGCACACGGCGCGCTCGCGCAACGACCAGGTTGCGACCGACTTCAAGCTCTACGTGCGCGATTGGCTCGACGGCGCCGACCCCGCGCTCGGCGCCCTGCAGCTCGCGCTCGCCCGCAAGGCGGAGGCGCATTTCGACCTGGCGATGCCCGGCTTTACGCATCTGCAGCCGGCGCAGCCCGTCACCTTCGGCCACCACCTGCTGGCCTACGTGGAGATGCTCGCCCGCGATCGCGGCCGGCTTGCCGACGCCCGCAAGCGGCTCAACGAGTGCCCGTTGGGCTCTGCCGCGCTCGCCGGCACGTCGTTCCCGATCGATCGGCACATGACGGCAGAGGCGCTGGGCTTCGAGCGGCCCACGGCCAACTCGCTCGATGCCGTCGCCGACCGCGATTTTGCCCTCGAGACGCTGGCCTGCTCCGCCATCGCCGCCATGCACCTGTCGCGGCTGGCCGAGGAGATCATCATCTGGGCGACGCCGCAATTCGGCTTCGTGCGGCTCTCCGACAGGTTCACCACCGGCTCCTCGATCATGCCCCAGAAGCGCAACCCTGACGCGGCCGAGCTGGTGCGCGCCAAGGTCGGGCGCATCGCCGCAGCCTTCCAGTCGCTGCTGATCGTCATGAAAGGCCTGCCGCTCGCCTACGCCAAGGACATGCAGGAGGACAAGGAGGCGACCTTCGACGCCCTGGCGAGCCTGCGGCTGGGCCTTGCCGCCATGACCGGCATGATCGAGGACCTGGAGCCCAATGCGGCGGCCATGCGGTCCGCCGCGGCGCAGGGCTATGCCACCGCCACCGATCTGGCGGATTGGCTGGTGCGCCGCCTCGGCCTGCCGTTCCGCGAGGCGCACCATGTCACCGGCCGCATAGTGGCGGTCGCGGAGGGCCGGGGCGTACCCCTGGAAAAGCTGCCGCTGGAGGCCATGCAGGCGGTAAATCCGGCCATCACCACCGACGTTTTCACCGTGCTATCCGTCGAAAGCTCGCTGCGGAGCCGGACCAGCCATGGGGGAACTGCGCCACAGAATGTGCGCAAAATGGCGCGAGCCTGGATAAAGCGGTTGGAAAAGGGCGGTCCGAGGGGCTAGAAAGGGTCGTGTCGGCCTTGAAACGATTGGCTGTTTCGGAGGCTATTTGGTGTTGCAGGCTGTAAAGCGGACGGAAACCACGCCGGGACTTCCTGGCTGTTTGCGGGTTGGGCTGGCGGCTGCGCTGCTTGGCCTCGGCGCGCTCAGCCTGGTTGGCTGTGGCGTGCGCGGCTCGCTCGAGGCCCCGCCGCAGGAAAGGACCGAGACCGGCGCCGCCGTCCCTGGCACGCCCGGCCAGCCGGTCCCCCACAAACCCTCCATCCTCGACCCGCTGATCCGCTGACATGCACCACTTCGGCTATGTCGGCGGCGCCCTCCATGCCGAGGGCGTGAGCCTCGCAACCGTGGCCGAGGAGGTCGGCACGCCCTTCTATTGCTACGCGACGGCAACCTTGGAGCGGCACTACCGCGTGCTGCAGCAAG
>Ga0111539_10005533_pt1 | contig 16339 bp, 23 predicted proteins | sample RhiMethybrSRZTD1_FD_79667 | JGI IMG/M metagenome (GOLD analysis project Ga0111539, IMG submission 79667) | Populus rhizosphere microbial communities from Tennessee, USA - Rhizosphere MetaG P. TD hybrid SRZTD1 (version 2) (version 2) | ecosystem: Host-associated > Plants > Roots > Rhizosphere >... | reverse complement strand
GGTCAAGTAATGGAGAAATATACGGAGCTTGTTCAAACGCGCTTAACGAAAGATCAAATCCGAAGACTTGAAGAGTTCGCCAAGCTTGAAGGATTGAAAATCGCAAGCTTGATACGGAACATCATCATCAAGAAACTGGACGAACTAGAAGAGGATGAAAGCGAATGGGCAGAACAAAAAAGACGGTAAAGAAGAAACAAAACCGCAAAGGCTCTGATCGGTTCAAGGCGACGAAAGGCAAAATCGCTCTTGCCCTGGCGGACCTTGTGAAAGCTGAAATGCAATTGAGGTCACTCTTTCCGCAATTCGAGCAATTGAGCGCAAGCCAAAGGGAAAGGCTCTGGAATTGGATGTGCGAAGACATTGATGGATTCGATTCAATTCTTGACGATTATTGCGAACTATTGCCACTGGCAAGCGAATGGCCAGAGCCCAAGCCGCCAAGATCAAAGCCGCCGACATCGTTAGGCGACTTGCCGCCACTTACTTCGATATTAGGTATGGCCGCAGGAGTGTTTTTGACTAGAGTATTTAGCGGTCCTTTGCCATCAGGCGCTCAGCCGCCGACCGCACAGCCGCCACAGCCGCCAGCAAAAACCGATTCGATTGACGTTGAGTACAAGCGCGTCGAGCCGGAGCGCAAGCGGTTAAAGAAGGGAGATGAATAAGGCAATGCCAGACATTCAAGTAGGCGACAGAGTACGCATTATGAAGCCGAGCCATCCGGCATTTAAACATGACGGCATAGTGATGCGCGTTGAATGGCTTGATTACAAAGGCGAGCGCGATCAAGTGGCGCTCGTGGCCGGAGTCAATCCGATTGAATATCAAGATGAGGATTGCGAAATCTTTAGCTTGATCATCAAGGAATGGCCGTTGTACGTCGTGCGGCTGGAATATCTCGACATCATCAAGTCTTGCGATCCCGAGATGGGATGGCGGCAAGCGCAAGAGATTGCGCGCAAGCTTTATAAGCGGGGCTGCGCGTTGCAGTTTCCGGAGCTGTTGAATTACCCAAACACAATGAGCCACATCACAGGCTAAGAAAGGAAGCCTAATCATGAAAATACATTTGATAATCAATCCAGATGGGAAAGTCTTCGGAGTCTACAAAGACCGGGAACTGATCAGAGAAGGGAAAGAGATCGAGCCGGACGAAATTCTAGCCGCCCTGGAAATTATTCCGGTCTTGATCGTATTCGATAAGGCTGACATGAAGGCCATGCCGCATTTGCCATTTCAATTGGACGGAATCGAAATCACCGGGCTATTAGCTGAAAGCGCCACGATAGCAAGCCTTAAGGCCGAGGCCGAGAGAAAGAAGAGAGAAAAATCATGAACAGAGACGAACCGGAATTTAACTTCGCATGGAAACTGGCGATTGTACTTATTTGCGTCTTTATGGTGGCGACCACATTTAAAGATTACGACCAGTCAGAGGAGATCAAAGAACTGAAACGCAAAATCGAATTGATGGAGAAAAATCATGACACTTCTAGATAGATTGAATTTAATAGCCGAGGTTTCCGCGAGCCTATCCGTTAGAGGAAAAGAGGCTCGGAACGGAAACGCTGAAACGGTATTTATGATTGCCACTCTTCCAGACGACGTCCTGGACTGGCTTTTAAAACATGGTCAAGGGAAAATTCCGGACCCTGACGCAATGCAGGAAATGAACGCTCGAAAAGATTCCTTGCTTGAAGCTTTAAAGCCTTGTCCGGTCTGCGGCTTGGAACGCAAGCTTGGAATGCAAATGGTTGATGGACGGCCCCGAGTCTTCGGAGCCTGTCTCACGCTTGGCCATAACTGAGGAGATTGAGCATGGGAAATACAAAATATATTTGGTTTGAAGGATATGCGAAAAGGGAATCGAAAGACGCTTTCGATCCGGTCGAACTGCGCGAGCAATCAAGCGGCCCCTACGCCGCCGTCGAAATTGACGAACAAGGATACTTATCGAGCAATGAGCCGGACAAAGGCGAAACGGACATTTACGTAATCGGGATCATTCACAGTTATTCAATGTCCGGTTTAAGCGTGCGCGAATATCTCAAAAAGCATTTGACCATGGGAACGATTGGCTTTCTTGATGTTGATTATCCGGAGCTGAGAATTGAAGTCTACTGCGATGATGGGAACTGGTATATCGCCGAAAGGCGCGTTGCCGGTGAGCTGCCGAGGCTTGGATTGATGGCGTAACTCTTAACACTCTGACACATTTTGTAACGAGTCGCGGCCGGTGGCGGGATTTTCGGCCAATGAAAACGGCCGGTTAGATTTTCTAATCAAATGATCTTTTGTCAAGAGTTTGAAAGATCGAGGAAGGAAAAGGGAACTATGTTCACATTACTAGACATTTCAGAAGCGGTTGACTACTCAGGAAAAAATGTTTTGATTCCTTTGAGTGGCGGCATCAATTCCGCCGCCGTTCTTTGCTTTCTCGGAGAACATCAGCCAGAGAGCAGGAAGCCTGCCCAGTTGCATCTGTATTACACTCACTTGAAAGAGCATTCAGCTGAAACGATGCCCTTCGTAATTGACCTAATGAAATGGGCAAGAACGAAATTTATAAATCTACATCTGAGAATTACGCGGCATAGCGTCAACCGCTTCTTTGAAGAGCAACATATGATTCCGCATCCTAGCATTTCCCCTTGTTCGATCGAATTGAAGATCAAGCCACGGCAAGCCTATATAGCCAATCATAGAATTGACCTAGAGCTGATAGGCTTTGTCAAAGAAGACTTTAGGCGATACAAGCGGGCGCAGAAATATGATACGCGGCGGGACGCTTATCCGATACTTGAATGGACAAATGAAGATTGTTTCAAGATCGTAAAAGAGTGTATTGGGTGGTATCCGCCTATTTACGACATCAAAGAAAAAGGGAAACGAGTCTTCAGCCACAATAATTGCTTGCCCTGTAAGAACATGACCAGCAAACAACTAAAGAACGTCGGAAAGTATTTCCCCGCCCACGCATCAAGAGCGCAAGAAACGGCGGATAGGATTCCTGGCGCTTATTGGGGCAGAGATGACGTGCCCGATATCTTCGTCTGTGATTCATGTACCCGTTTTGCATAAGGGAGAATTATGAAAAATAGGAAAATCGAGACCAACATCAAAACCGATGATTACGAGAGAGAGAGAAAGGCTCGAATTTCAAAAAGCCGGAGCTTTCCAAATCCGCCGAGCGCTAAAGAAATCAGCGCAGCGCGCATGGTGGTTATTGATGTGGCAAACCCATGGGAAGATTTAGACGCGGACCCGATTCCAGAATGCATGAAACATCATCAATGGGACGGATGGCATAAAGACGAAATCTATTTCGGGATTCTGATAGGCATGCAAATCGCTGGCGCCCGCCAGGATCGAGCCGAGGCGAAGAAAGAGAGAAAAGCATGATTGATTACGCGTCTGATCAGATCATTCGATTAACAGCCAAACGGGCAAGCGTGAGCCCCGGAAACTCAATAAGGATTTACCACATGCTAGACCATGGACAGATTCGAGAATTGCAGGCCGGTCAATTTACTGATGCCCATATCGAAAACACGATTTTCGGTTTTACAATCCAAGGCTCGCCGCAAGGCCCGATTGTGAACGACCCACAAGGCGAAATTTATTGCTTTGGAGAAAAATGGAGATTCCCGCGCAAGTTTTCAACAAAGATAAAGCAAGCGCTAAAGATTCTAGACAAGGCGGACGATTGGAATATATGGAAAGACCCCGAGGGTAAGGGAATTTGCGCGCGGCTGTCTTTCAAGATGCCGGATAACACATGGATTAGCGGTTGCGGGATTGACGAATCGCTTGCCCTGGCGATCTGCCAGGGCGCCCTTTGTACAATGGTAATGGTCAGAGAATGGAGAAAAGAGCATGAGCCCAAAAACGAAGGCCAACAAAAGGGAACCGATGAACGGGCCGAGCCCAGACAAGAAAAAACACCTGACGCAATCAGAGATAGATAAATTTCTAGAAGCGGCCAAAAAGACGCGCCACAAAAAGCGGGATTACTGCATGGCGCTTCTGGCCTTTCGTCATGGCTTGCGCGTTTCGGAATTAACCGGGATCACGTTGCAAGACCTTGACCTTGACGGCGCCAGGATATTTATCCGGAGGAAAAAGGGCTCGCTTTCGACCTATCAACCGATCACCGGCGCCGAGCTGCGCGCGATCCGCGCTTGGCTCCGCGAGAGACTTGCGAACGGTAGTCAGCATGCGCCCTGGCTATTCCTGAGCGAGCGAAAAGGCCAAATGGTCAGGCAGGCGGTCAATTACATCTTTGCCGAAATCGGGATCAAGGCCGGATTTGATTTTCCAGTTCACCCGCACATGCTCCGGCATTCCTGCGGCTTCGCCCTGGCGGACAAAGGCGTTTCCGCTCTCACGATCAAAGACTATCTAGGCCATAGAAACATCAAACACACAGTTACATACGTGGCTACAAACGCAAAGCGCTTCGATGGAATCTTCGAGGACTGAACATGATGACCGAACAGCAGGCAATTGAGCGACTTGAAGAAATGAAAGGTTTCGCGGAAAAGCTTTCTACAAAATCCGACTTATCCAATCCAGTAGAAACGGCAAAAACAATCTCGCTCTCGGTTGCGCTCTTACTGCGGCTTTGCAGCGTGGTTATTTATCTGCTACACGACAACATAAAGATCAAAGCCGCCCTGCGCTCGCGAGGCTCGAAGATTTGACCCCTCGCGGCGAACGGTCTACACTGCGCGGTGGGGAGTCTCAATGCAGCAAGGGCGGTTGATTGATCGTGAGGAACAATCAACCGCCTGCAATTCTCCGGGCGGTTTTTCCTTTTCTTTTCGTTTAAACTTGAATTGATGGACTCAATCTCAAGCCCTGGCAAACGCCGGGGCTTTTTTGTATGATCTTGCCGCTGCGGCCGAATGCTCGAAGGGATTACATCTTAAGCTTATCTCTTCAATTCTTGTCGGCCGCTCTTCTGAATGGCTGAGGACGAAAGCCGCTTGTATCGCCCCACAGGATACAGGCGGCTTTTACTTGTGGGGCTTGCGCTCTGTATAGCCAGGGCATGCATGGTGAGTCTTGATTGGCTGAATGGCCGAAAGATGAGACGAACGGAGCGCGAAGCCCCTGCCCAAAATTGTCCACTCCCTGGCTACAATCAAAAGTGATAGCTTGAAAAAGGTATCAAGCCAAGCGGTAAAGCAAATGGGGCATTCAAGCGCTTGAATGCCCCACCACAAGTATGATTCCCGAGCCCTGGCGCGCCACAGTAAAGCGATCCGGCCGGAGCCCTGGCGCGTATACGTCCAAATTCAACCACGGGCATTTAAACGCAAAAAAAGGACGGCCGAAGCCGTCCAATGTCGTGTAAAAACGTGTTCGCTGCCTAAATTAGAGCTGAATCAATCCCGAAACGCAAGAAATAGTCCAACCGCCACCACACCGGCAAAAATCAGCCATGGGAATTCCCCGCCCTGTGCGACCGATAAGAAATCCGGTCTTGACCCTGAATCGGCTCCGGACCCGCGATAAGCCGCAAGAGTTTGCCCGTATTCCAGCGCCGCCGCGCTTGGCGGTCTATACTTCTCGGGATTGGTAAGATGCCCCGGCCCGCCATTGTATCCGGTCAGCGCCTTTTGATAGTCGCCGCCGAATAGCCCGAGCAAATAGGTCATATAGCCGCCCCAGGCGTCGAGCGCTAAGTTTGGATCATAGGCGTTTGTGTGTGGTCCTGATCCGTAAGTCGCCCATGTCTCTGGCGTGAATTGCGAAATTCCCCGCTCTCCGGCGCCGCCAACGGAAGGACCAAAAATTACATCTTGCCGCCAGCCGCTTTCACGCTCCATTTGCGCATACGCAACGCCAGGATCAATTCCGTATTGCGCGGCCTTTTGCAAAACTAGTTGTTTTACCTGATCAATGGTCATGCCTTTGCGCTCTGCGCGGCCGGAGCGGGCTCCGGCTCCTCGCCGTCCACAATCAGCCAATCCAGTAGCGCTAGATCAAAGGGAGAGATTTCAACGCAATCAATTTCATCAAGCTGAATTGGATCACCCCACAAGTCACAGTATGTCGAATCCATAAAGCGCTTGGCCTGATCGGAGTAATCTTTGATCTGCGCCGGTGTGGCGTCCACTGAGCCGGGCTCGAAGCCGCAGGACCGCATCAAGTCATTAAGCGAGTCACCGAGTATCTGCGCTTCAATCTTGGCCGATTTTACGACTCGCGAAAGCTTGTAGGCGAGCTTGTGGCGATCTTTGGGAAAAGCCTGCGCTGAAAGCTTTACAAGCGCATTGTAGGATTCGTTGAGTCTCGAAAGTGATATTTTCATTGCCATATTTACTCTTTCCGCTTACCTGATCCGGTCTATAAAACTACCTACAAGCAGTTGCACGACATTACTGCTAGACGCCGTGCCCCATTGAGCAGTCAGATCAATTGGCTGATCCGCTGTAAAGTCAATCGCAACGGCTCCGACCGCGCCAGTGAAAACTACAGGCGTATAAGCGCCACTGGTAGCACTAGCTAATTTGCCATCCATTTGCCCTTTTACCGATCCGGCCGCGCCGATGGCGGTTACCGGTATAAACAAATCGAGAAACGCCACGCCGCCCGCATTATTCGGTGAGGTAACAGGGGCACTGTCGGCAATAGTCACCCCGCCGAGTTTGAGCCGGAAACGGATAGTCGGCGTTCCTGTTGTATTGAATGCGCAATAAATTCGCAGCCGGAACAACGTCCCCACCCGAGCCGAGCCCGCCTGTATTGTCAGCGTCGAGCCGAGGCTTGCCGTTGCCCCCGTGAACATGGATGTCTCGGTTGTGGTGTTGAAAACCGCTGTGGCGTCAACAGTAGGAGTCCATAGTGACGTTGAGACAGGAAATCTGTCAGTACTGAGCGATTGTAGCGTTGTTCCGGTTGCGCCAATCAAAGGATAACGCACGGCGACAAAGCCGGGAACGCCGAGCCCTGTCCCCTTGCCCGGCGCGAGGTCTAAATTCGCCCCCGCAATATTGCTGCCGCTGCCGCCAGTTGCATTGATCACATAAGAAGCCGGAGCCGCATTCGTAATCCCATTGCCAAAGTAAGAATTAGCCGTACTGTCAACGACAACAAACGGAACGCTATTAACCTGAAAACTCGCAATCGGTTGCGTCGAGCCTGACGGATTATTGACGATGAATCCGGTTCGCCCCGTCGCGCCGCAGAGGACATGTAATTGCGATGTCGGAACATTCAAGCCTACGCCGACAAGTCCACCGTTCGCCACCGTATCGAGATAAAGATTCGGTGTGGAGCCTAGATTCGCGTCTGTGGTGATCTGGATGGGCGCGCCGGGGTTGCTAGAACCTGAGACTGAAAAAATCGTATGGTTCGCAACGCGCGTCAGGAAAAACAGTGTCTCAGCGTTCGAATAATTATTGTCGTTGTTTGTTGATAGCTGAATCCCGACATTGATATTTAAACCGGAGCTTGAATAGAAATCAGCGAAGCGCATGACCCAGTTGCTATCGCTTGCCGATTCCCCGCCCTGAAACAATGTACGCGGAAATTGCGATATGCCGAGCTGTCGAACGGCAAAAAGGTTTGTAGCATTCGCGGGATCGTAAAGCCGAAATTCACCCGAGCCTTTTGGAGTAATCCAAAAACCAACGCTGGCATCTGTGCCCCCGGCTGTCCACATCGGACTATTGCCTGCCGCCGCGTTCGCGTAGTTCAAAAAGTTGACTGCTGTTGTCGTTGCGGTCAAGGTCCACAGGACCGCATTATTCACATCGCGAATTGAGGTAATGAAAAGCGGCGAAGTGGCGATCAGATTCGCGGCCGTGAAAGTGATTGCCGTACCGTTCGAAGTCGCGCCGGTCACGCCACCGAACGCGCCCGCATTGTTGTACTGTACTTGCGTACTTGCGCCACCGGGCACGCTCTGGCCTAAGCTCACACTCGCGCCATTGATCCGCGCCCGCAGGTTATTTCCCGTTGAGTCGTACCATAGATCACCATTGATCGGAGTGCCAGGATCACCGGCAAGCGCGCCCACGTTCAAGCCTGCGACCGTTGCGCCGGGATTGAATACCTGGCGTACATTATCCGGAAATCCAAGCGCGCCGGGAGTGCTAAGCGTAATTGCCGAATCCTGTATCAGCTTGCCTGTTGTTCCGTCATATCGCGCCAGGGCGGTTGCCGTTGCGCCCGCAGGCCCGCGCACGTCGCCGAGTGGCGTATAGGCTCCGGCATTTTCCGAAATCAGAAATTGATTTAGAACGGAATCGAAGTAGATCGAGCCTTGCGCGGCCGCGCTCACGGCCGGAGGAGTGAACGCTTGAAACCGAACGGCGCCATCCGTGATGTTCTTTGTAATTGTCGAAAGAAAATCATTGAGCGTGGAACGCTTCGAGCCTGCCGCGCCTGCCGACACGTCAACGATATACATCAAGTCTGTAGGGACTTGCCCGCCCGCGAGATTGACCAGAGCTGATAATTTCTGTGAAGGCATAAGGCTATGTATTTGACGTTTCGAGCAGGAGCGCGTCCGTTCCCGCGCCTGCGTCCGATTCGAGTAAAAGCTTGTCCGTGTCGCCGCCCGCGTCTGATTCAAGCAAGAGGAAATCCGTTATCGGAACGAATTCCCCGCTCGACCCAGACGGCCGCTTGAAGTACCACAAGGGATCAGGCAAATGTCGTCTTTCAAAGCTTAGCGGCATTATCTGACCCCACTCCAGTATGTAGATTCACTATCGCCTATCTTGCCCGCGATCAGTCCGCCGCACAGATAAGCGTATACGGTGGTTCGAATAAAGCGCGCGTTTCCGTCCGGTGGCGCAGGCAAGCCCGCAAACAATGTGATGCGATGATCTTGTGGCGCGATCAGATATTCGTCCACGTCCGCCAGGATATGAATCGGAACTGTCGGTGTTTGCCTATTTGGATTTGTCGCCGATTGATCACTTAAAGCCCAATAGGCAAGCGCGTTCGGTGGCGGACTGAAGATCCCGAATCCTGGCGCCGCCGCAACAAAAGTTGTGGTGTAACACTCGACGCGAGCGATAAGCAAAAAGGCCGCGTCCTGCGGGATTTGATACGAGGCCAATTCATTGTCGCCTTCGATTTCAAGCCATTGAGTAACATAGCCGAACTTGACCGGGACAATATCATGCCAATATTTTTCCGCCTGTTCATCGTCTCGGGGAAAGCAGGCTTCGACAATGCGCTTTTTATGTTCGAATTGAATCATGGTTAATACTCACACTGCCGAACACCACGAAATGTCACCGTCCCATCAAGAACTGGATTTTCCAAGTCGGTGTCATTGTTCATGGCGCGCATCGTGATTTTATCGTCGCCTGAGAGAATCTGCGGCATAGGGAACGGCATGCATGGATCAATATTCACGATTGATCCGAATACCGCCTGCTCCGGAATATATTGCGGCGACCAGTCACGTTTTTTGCGCGTAAAATCAAGCTTTGTTCTTAATAGATTGAATGTCGCAAAATTCTCAAAAGTCGAATCATTGAAACTGGCGTAAGTGTCATGCACTTCGATTACGCAATCGCTTGGCGGACCATAGCTCACGGTCTGTTCAAGCGCGTTGAGCGCATAATCAAGAAAGCCCCGCGATCCTGCCACATCCGGCCGCGCGCCATAGGGAATAGTCGCAAACCATGGAATACGCGAGCCCACCGGAATAACTTCGCCATTCGGCATTTGGACTTTCTCCGGAGTCGTAAAGCCTGGACGATGATTGATCAATTGAATGCCCTGCATGACTAAGATGATCGTAACCGATGGCGTTACGTCAAGCTTGATCGGCAAATATTCGAGCTTTAACTGTGTATGGGCAGGCAGGAAAAAACTTTCAGGCAGGCGCATGATGAACATCTGAGGACTGCCGAAGCCGCCGACAGTCACCATGCCAGCATACGCAGGCAACGGCGAAAAGCCGATGCTGTTCGGAGCTGTCCAGGGGATGCCCGTATCCTGATGCGTGATGTTTAAATACGCCTGTCCCGCCTGTTGAATGGTGGGCGCCTGATACGCCGTCATGCCCACAATCAATGTGTCGTAAAGCTGCGGCCTTGTTAGGATCACGCGCGGGATTGAAAGGTCGAGTGGATCATTGCTCAAAACCACTTGCGTAGTGAGAAACAATGGAACTTGAATCGGATAGTGATCAGCAATGGCCTGCGCGTATGGCGTCAATCGCGGCGAGCCGTTCCACGCCGAGCCTACCCAATCACCCGTGTTGATTTTCTGCGGAATGAGCTGTTGGGTGTCCATTAGCCATTAAATCCTATTGAGTAATTCCAGCCGCCATTGATCGGATTCGTCAAACGAATGCAGCGCCAATTCCACAAGCCGCCAGTTATAGGCGTGGTGGTCGAGTTTGTGAATTGCATTTGTAACCGTCCTTGTTTCTGAACGAAGAACGGAACGACAAGAGACACCACAGGCATGGCAGTCCCAATGATTCCCGCTAGCGCGCCGACCGGAGTGTCAATCGGAATATCATCATCATTCGCCATCCACTCATACTGTGGCGACACAGACTTGATCCGCACGCGCGCCTCTATAGCCTGCGCTGCCGTGAAGTCCACCGAGGCCGCGACATAGAGCGCGTCTTCTGAATTCTCATTTGAAAATACAGGCGCAACACGTTGCGTTGCCACTCCGGTGAAGCCAATTGAAATCGTGTCTTCGAGAACAATGTGCGTCCGGTAATATTTGAGAATTTCGTAAACGTAGTTATTGAAATAGTACATTGCGATTCCCTGCCCTATCCGCGCAGTCCAGCGCTTCGAGCCATACCATAAACAACTAGAACTTGTTTGTGAAAATCAAGGGCGCTGTCGTATGCGCGCTTCTCTTCGGCTGTGAGTGAAAGCTTGACGCCATGCGGCAAGGTCAAGTCCGCGCTTCCGTCGTCATGGTCTTCGATCAGGACGACGGCCAAAATGTCGAAATTGTACCGGCCGATTTTTTGAGTGAGTACCATTGCGTTCCCCTTTTGAAAAAGTCCGGAGCGAGCGAAGACCCGCTCCGGATATGGCCAAATTGCAAAAAGCAAAGCGAAAAGATCAGCCTGTGACCGGTTGAATGCCGATGCCTTCAAGCGTCACAACTACTCGAACCGTACCCACGTTCGCGGTGGTAAAGGGATTCTGTACCGCCATCGTTACGCCGAATTTCGTTAATTCGGGGATATGTCTCATTACCGGCATTTGATAGCAAATGCCGAATCCGTTGTTAGCCGCGCCGTCACTGATCCCGAAGGCCGGAGCAGTGATAGCCGCCGTCATGGCGCTGAATCCGGTGATCCCGTAAGGACCGGCAGGAAAGCGCCAGCCGGGGCCATCTTCAAAGCGCGTTTGGTTCACAAACAGATTGAAATAAAGCGACTCCTGAAAAGCCCGCATCAAGTTGCCCATCTTGACCGGATCGGTAGTCACTTCAGTATTTAAAGCGCCAGGATCGAGCGCAAGGTTGATGAAGTTTCCAGATGTCTGAACTGAATCATCAAGCGCGGAAACTACGTGGAACTGCACCCCAATTGACCAGATGAGCGCCTCGTATCCTCGCGCGAGCTGTCCGCCGCCGACGATCCATGGCGATACGTCAATTTCCTGTTTGGCGTATGCCGTGTTCGCAACGAATAGCCCTTGATTCTGGCCGATAGCGTTTTGAAAAAAGGTAAACGACCTAGACGGCAAAACGCCCGCATCAATGCGCAACGTATCGTAAAGAACAACGCCAGTCACTGAGGCAAGGCGCCCGCCTTTGCTCTGTATGAACTGCGCGATCTGGTGGTAATACGCGGGGTTGATCTGATCGAGCGTGGTTGGCAATGCGCCCATTTCCGACCCGGTGAAGCCGTAACTCACAGGCGGACCATAGTTAACACCGTACATGATTTATTCTCCTCTTCGAAAGTGTGTGTTGTTTGTGCGATGTGGTAACTGGCTTTTACTGCCAGTTACCGGGGCGCACGCCCATTCCTTGCATTGCCTGTGCCCCCTGCGGAGCTGGCATAGGTGGCGGCTGAATCATCGGCGGGACGCCTGTCACAGCCGCAATCCCGCGCATTCTGCGGCCATAGCCCGAATAGCCGTTCGGCCAACCATTCAATGTCGGAGCCGGAGCCCCTCCGCCAATGGTCCGCGCTACGATCGGTTGTAACACTTGCATTGCAGCCGCCGCCGCGCCGAACACTAAGGCCGCATGGCTAAAGCGCCTCGTGAAGCTTGTCAGCGAGAAAGCCTTCGACAACAGCCATCCTGTGCCGAGCGTGATGACCGGCCCGTTGTACTGACCGAACGGCAGGAATCTATTTACGAAGCCGCCGATAATTGGCGTGGCGATTCCCTGCGCTATGCCTGCCACGGTGAAATTGAGAATTTCACCGCTCGCGCCGCCAAATGGATTGCGATGCCTGCGGCGCCCGCTACGTCTTCGGCGATGAACCGGATTTGCATGACGACGGCGAGCATGTGCATGCACAGTATGTGTGCGCCTGCGTGTTCGGCGTCGCTTTGGAACCGGATTTGAAGCGCGGCGAGCGCTTGCCCTGACAGTTCGCCGCCGCGCGCCAGTCTTTCTGGCTTTACGTTTTCGAGCCATGATTTTTTTTCTCCTCTTAGGATTGACCAACGCCAGCACGCTTGGCGCTGGATTGGCGACTTTACGAACGACCATGATTTATGGCCTCCCTGTTTTCTGCGTCTTTGCGACGAACGCGGCGGCAGACGCGACCGGCCGCAAAATCAATTCACAATGCCCTCGCGCTTGATTTTGTAAGCGCCGCCGACAAACTTAAGCCCGCCCTTGCCGTCCGCTATGAGCTGAGGCTTGATGCCGTTTTCCTCGCCGAGCTTGTGAAAAAACAAAGTCTTTTTGGCATAGCCTAAATGTGGCTTCGACTCTTTGTATTCAATCTCGTGAACATGGCCATAGTTCGCGCGAGGCCCGTTAAGAACAACGTGGCCTTTTGTTGGCGTACCTATGTGAAGCTTCCCGCGCGTGTCCGCGCATAGCCATGCAACGCCTTTCACTGGCGCGAATTTTCCGCTGTCGGTCTTGATCGAAATGAGCTGCCCGAGCTTCGCCAAGCCTGTCGGCGTTCCGTCCGGAAAAATCAGCCGTTCATCTTTGTTGTATCGCCCCGCAAAGGTCTTTCTGATTTCCGGAGCCGAGGGATTGCGCCGAGCCACCGGTTTACGCGGCTTTGCCACTTTTCGCTTTGTGGCCTTACGACTAGCACTAGAAGCCCCTCGCGCGGCCGAAGCTTTGCGTGTATGAACAGCTCTTGAAGCATTGCGCCTGGGATTCCTGTTGTATTCCTTAACTGCCTCTTGCGCCTCTGCGACCGTCGAAAATTCACGCCGTAAATACTGATTCAGGCCGCCGCGCGGACTGATGCCCGTTTGATAGCCCGGTACGCCTTTTATAGTCCAGCTTGCCGTATATTTACCGCTTGGCGTAGATCTGATGGAGATAATCGCCTTGCCAATCGTGTAGCGTTTGACAAGTGTGGGATCTGAGATCTTGCGAGATCCGCGTTTTTTTACCGCCTTTGGAGCGCTTGCCCTTTGCAGACTCTTTTCATAGCGCGCCATCGCGGACTTGATTTTTTTTAAAAGCGCTTTCTCCGCTGTACTCTTCGCCTGTGTACGCCAATATGAATACTCTTCATAGAGCGCCTTGTATTCGCTCTGATTCTGTGGCGTAGGAATTGGCCCCTTCGGATTCCGTTTTGGCTTCGCCTTGATGCCGTGACTGAATAAATCATGCTGGCCTGCGTGATGCGCGCGTTGCCATTGCGACAGACCGCCAGCGCGCCAATGCTTCGACACTTCGACTTGATGCGTTGAATCTTTATGGTCGAGATTGCGCTTGCGTCGAATCGGTGGAGCGCTCCGCGATGGTTTGATCTTAACGCCTCGCGCTTTGCGATAGCTGTCTAGCGCGTCCATTTCCTTGTCAATTGCCGCCTTTGTTTCCGCCAGCGTTTTGTATCCGCTCATGCGGCCTTGTGGCCCGTCGTAAAAATATTCCATTCCACCGCTAAACAAATATTGTCCGATGGGACATTTGCGATAAGTCGTGATGCGCTTTGTAATGACCTTAGTTGAAGCGTTGCGCTTCGCCGCTTTCTTCTTTCCCTTGTTCAAGACGATCACCTTTTTTGCTTTCTTGATGACCGTTTTATTTTTCCTGCGCTTCCCATTCGCCAGGGCTTTCGAGCCCGCTCCGAGAATCTGCGATCCTGCGCCGAGTACGCTACTGACAGCGCTTTTCACTGCGCGGCCGGTGGTCTTAAGCGCTGTCTTACCTTTGGATTGTTTTGGATTTTTTTTGACCGTTCCAACCGCTTCCCCTGTCGAAGTCTTCAACGCTGCAAGAACTTTGCGCGCGAATTTCCAGCCGTAGCGATCCACTAAATACCATTCAAGGTCCGACACGTTTGGAAATGGCCGGTCATAAACATCGTCGCCCGTTTCTTGCCTGTGCTGCCATCTTGCCCCGCCCCATGACAATGGGCGGACTTGCCACTCGACAGGCAATGCAAGCTTTTTTATTGAAGCGTTTTTCCTTTTCACTTTTCGCATATCACCGCTTGAGTAAGACCACAGCTAAAATTGTGATTGCGGCGACGCCGACAAGCGCGCCCGTTGCGCCCGCTGCAACGCCACTTACCGCGCTCTTGATTCCAAGCTGGCAAGCGACGTAATCGCCAAACGACATTTGCGACCAGTTACATGCGCCGGGCGCGCTCGGGGCTTGTGGATTCGTGTTCACTTGTGGGGCTTTTGAAAACCTGCCTCTACCGAGCTGGCAGTCAAAATAGTCTTCAACGGTCATGGTTTCCCATGAGCAAACTTGTGGGACTCCGGCCGGTGGCAATCCTGGCGCCTGTGTCTGCGCCTGCCCGTATGAATCAACCAAAGTCTCATCACGTCGAGTCCACTGAATACGCTGCAAATATGTTTCAATGCCGTTTTCCACCATGTCGCCGAAAACATTCGGCGAGGGTAACGGCGTCCGCGTTGTCGCTTCAACGGTGATGTATCCGTTTGAAAAATGCCCTACCGGCTGAACGCTCACGCGCACATCTGAAAATGTCACGCCATCGGCCAAATAGTTGTAGAGCGCGCCCTGAATGTAGGAGACAATCTGTGACTCTATTTCATCGGGGTTATATGCAAGGTTGTAATCGAATTCGAAACCAACCCGCACGCGCGATCCGGCCGCAAGGTCACCCATAAGCTCGCCTAAGCCCGAGCCGCAATTTCCCATGCCCGATTCGCAATCATTACAACAAGCCATTAACTTGCCCTCCGATACCTGACCGTTGTTGTCCGGCCTTCATTATCTTTGCCGAGCAATAGAAACGCGCCGAGGCCTGCAAGCCACAGCCACAGCGGGACTGATTTCAAGCTGTTCAAGATTTCGCCTTCTGGATTTGGTGTTAACTGTGAAGGCAAGACGCATTGCTTTGCGTTTGGATCGAAGACTAGTCCAGGCTCGCAAGCCGGAATCTTTTCACACCGGCGAGTGTCGTAATTTGGATAGTAGCCGGACGGACAAAGCGGCTGTTGAGCCTGCGATGTTGGCACGCAACGTTCTGTGCGCTGATCAAAAACCGTTCCTACGCCACACTGCGGAATGGTCCTGCATTGCCCTGTTGACGGACTTCTGTACTGTCCGGCCGGGCAAGTCTGTTGCTGTTGCTGCGGGATCGGTCTGCAAATCTGCGTTTGTGGATCACGATAGTAGCCCTGTGGCGTCGTTATGCATTGCCCGGTGGTCGGATGCTTGCATTGGTTACTCGCGCAGTTCTGCGGCGTCTGCGGCTTTGATCCACTTGACGACCCGCCTGAGCTTGACCCGCCGCCCGTTTGCGGCTGTGGCTTTGTTGGTTGCTGCGTCTGTTGATTCGGAAATGGAACGCAAATATTTTGCTGCGGATGTCCTATCGGGTAAGGGTGGTATTGCCCGCCAGGACAAGCCGGTGGCAAGTTTGATTGTTGACTTGCTGGCGATTGCGGTAACTGTGGTGGCTCGGGCGCCGGTGGCTCATAGGGAATATACGGTGGCGTTTCGAAAGACGGTAGATAGCCTTGATATGGAACCGAAGGCCAATTCCCTACGTTCGGCGGATTCTCCGGTTCATAGGTCGAAATCGTTTCGAAAATATCAAATGGATCATAGCCGAAACTTTCATAGTAAGCCTGCCAATCGCTTTGCGGCTGTGTGGCGCTGTAATCCGGCTCAACATACCAAACATCATTCCCGAATGTCGGCAAGTCGGGTAATCCGTAATCCGGTGGATTGAGGTCCATGGGATCAT